>TARA_R110001592_G_scaffold188358_3_pt1 | contig 30861 bp, 40 predicted proteins | sample TARA_R110001592 | Tara Oceans TARA_R110001592 (sample SAMEA4398387) | marine metagenome | biome: Polar Biome; feature: [SRF] surface water layer (ENVO:00010504); material: water (ENVO:00002006), including particulate matter (ENVO:01000060) such as... | depth 5 m | reverse complement strand
AATTACTGAATTATGTTATTAATAATTATTCCAGTCTAATCCTAATACCCAAGTGAAGTTAACTGTTGTTGTACTTGTTACAAAACCATTTGATACATCGTCATAAAACGGATTAGAAGAGTTACCAGCATCATATCTAATGGTAAATATTATTTTGTCTCCTCTAGAAAATGTCCAACTGTCACGTAAATTTGCAGATCCGTCAGAAGTATCATATGTTGCATCGTCTCCGTCACCCCAAGTAGTAAAAGCACCAGTTCTTTTAGTTAATTGTGTACCTCCAGCAACAGATCCAAACCCGGACCATGACGCATGGTTTGCTTCAGAAATGGTCATAGTAGTTCCAACCGCAGTCCATGCTGGAGATGCATCATCAAAATCTGACTGAGCAGCAAGTTTATACATTTTTATATATATTATATCCGAACCTGAATCTGATCTGAGTCTATTTTCTGTTATAACAGCACATGCGTCGACATATCCATTACATGGAGCAATGTAGGCATAATCAGTAGCATCTTTATTTAAATAACCGCCAGTAAAATCAATGCCACTAGTATTTCCTTTACCGGTAAGTTTTTCATCACCAGTTCCAGATGTATCAGAAGAGGATATTTTGGCCATTCTCTCCAATGGGAAATATGTAATAGCGGTTACAGTACCATCCGCTTGCAAATTACCAGACTCATCAATAGCCAAAACTTCAGTTGTGTCATTTTTAAAAGAGAAAGATTGAGACGCCTCATTGTTGTCATCGTCTAGGATAAATTCTATATTTCCATTTGATTTAATCGCTAAATCTGCACCGGTTGATATTAAGTTACCGCCTAAAGATATATCACTGGTAGCGGTAAGAGATTGATCAGATCCGATTGTCAAAGCAAGTGTTTTTGTATCACTTCCATCTGGCACTGTATAAAATTCAAATTGTCCAGGACAATCAGTCGAATCGGATCCATCCCCATGATTTGCAGACGCTTTAACAACCATTGACGCAGCTTCAGCAACTTGGTTTGTGTCATATCCACTGAAAGTAAGCTCTCCTAAAACATCACCACTCTGAACAGCACTAGTGCCACCGGAATTCCCTCTAGTCCTGAAAAAAGCAATCTCAGCTCCGGTGCTAGCACCATCTGAATATTTGTCTAGCCTTATATAACCATCACCATATACTCTAGATCTACCGTCTGTGTCTGCATCATCTACTTCTAGATAACCACTATCTTTCGGCGTAAATATTGCGCTAGCGTTATTCGAACCATCCAGTGTTAAGGCGACAACATCAGAGCCAGCATCATCTACGGTAAACGCAATATCAGCGTTATTTGCAGTAGCTTTTAGATTTAGATTGCCAGACGTTGTTTCGATATCCATTGCACCGGCGGAAGTGATATTGTTTCCGGCCATGCTTATATTTGAGCTCATGAGGAGGCCGGCATCTGTTATCTTGGCCTTCAATACATGGGGATTAATTTGAGCACCAGAACTACCCACCCCAGCAACATTAAAAACAATTGCACCACCGTTAGCATTTCCTGTACCTTGCCCACTATTGATATTTAAGGCGTTACCAACAGTATTTGTTCCTGTACTATGAGCAAGTTGAAGTGTAGACTCAGCTGGGTTACCAAAATGTATGTGGCTTCCACTAACGGTTAGCTCACCACCAACGACTCCTCTTCCGGTTGCTATAATATTGGCACAGTCGATCTGGCCACCGGTACTGAGTCCGTTGTTAGAGTGGAAAGATCCTGAAACAAGAACTTTGTAACTCGAAGCATGCCCTAGTGTAATTCCAACATCCCCAGTCGGGTCGACATTAACTATAAATTTCTTATTTGTGCCGTTGTACAGACCAAGTTGTGGTGTCGGTGTATTTCCAGCGGTCCAATCAAATCTAGATAAAAGCTTTTCATCTGCAGATCCTTCCCAAGTACCAGCAGCCCCAACTACAATCTGCCCTTTATGATTGACATGCATTCTTTCTTGTAGTGTGGTTGAACCGTCATTTGTAGTCCAAAAAGATAATAGTCCTGGCATATCATTATTTGCTGAAGTTGCATGAGATACCCGGGCTTTGATCGCTGCAGCCGGCTCATAGTCTGTGCCATCATGCCCCTCGAAGATAAGTTCTCCGATAACCGTAGAGTTTGTTGCTAAAGCTTCAGATCCTAGAGTTCCTTTAGCACGTCGCAGTACAACTGCGGAATTATAACTGTTATTGACTGTATCAATACCTACAGTATTATTTCCTCCGGCTGCACCAGCAACATTGCTATCATTTATAATGTGTATTTTATCAGTTGGAGAATCATTATGGATCCCAAATTTTCCACTTGATTTGTCAAAGAAGAAAGCATGGGTTTCCAGGGCGTTTATTGAACCAGCCGAAGCTTCAAACCTAACATCACCACCAACAACGTGCAAAGTAGTACCTGGATCATTAGTTCCAATGCCGACTTTTCCATCGTGGGTTATCCTCATTCTCTCGGTTAGGCCGTCGTCCGCAGCATCATTGGTTGACAACACGAGATTTGTATTATGCAAGGTTGCTGAAGTATCATCTCTCAATGCAACTATTGAAGCCCCAATAGCATCGATGTCTTCTTCATCGGCGACGTCAAAAGCAATCCCAGCAAATGCATTCTGCGTTGTTGAATGATTTCTAAGAGCCAGGTTGTAATTACCAAAATCATTACCATCGCCACCGGACACGAATACAGTGTTATCATCTTTTCTAATGTCTACAAAAGTTTGTGGATCGCCAGTTTGCAAAGCCCCAAATAACACTCTAGAAGTACTGTTGTTAAATTTTAATGATATATCATCGTTCGAATTTTTAATTACGTTACCACCGGCTATTAAATCGCCTGAAGACTTTATGTAAGAGCCGGTAACATCGATAAAATGTGAGGATCCACTAACAACCACATCTCCGCCAAACAGGCTAGTGTGTCTTGCCGCTCCGTCTTTCGATCCTAGCGTACCAGAAACAAAGAAGAAAACATCAGTACCAACCCCCTTATTAGCCAGGCCATCCACAAATCCATCTAAATCACCGGCAAATGCTATCGATGCAGTTGTCTTTAGTTTTGATGCCGCTGCATTATCGCCATGGACAGCAATCCAGTGATCTACACTTGCTGCAATAGATGCTAGGTCTTCTAAAGATTTAGCTGATGTGACACCATCGACGAATTTCATGGTGGTGCCATCTTTAAAGATTCTTATCGTGTTATCAACTAGATTATATGAGGCTGGACCTGAAAGAGCGCCAGAGACATGCAGGTCGCCACCAAATATAGACGTACCTTTCGTTGCTGTTCCTTTAGATCCAATAGTACCAGAAACAAAGAAATTAACATCGGTTCCAGCAGCAGGATTTGCAGACGTCGAATGACCACCGGATAGAACTAAGACTTGCGAATCAGAGTTAATATCTAACCTATCGATTCCATGGGTGGCAAACCTTATTCTATCGGTGCTAAATTGCATCCGGGTATTTACATCCGACAAGTGTTTTATGTAGCCATTTACGATAAGGTCTGAATTTCCTGCAAAAGTAACGTCATTGTTAAATGTTGAGGTTGAATTTACCTTAAGTGACCCACTTACGACTACTTTTGCATTATCAGAACTATTTCCTAAAGCAATAGTATCGGCTTCGGGGACCGTTAAAGATTTACCAATACCAACCGAATCGTCTCCTGCAACAGTATTACTCCTTCCCATTGTAACAGAGTAGTCGCCACTAGCAACATTTGTTTGGCCACCAAGCACAGCAGAGTAGTCTCCACTTGCAGTTATGGCTTCACCACCAAGCGCAGCTGCAGAGATGCCAGAAGCGGTATTATTACCGGTCGCAGAGCCTAGGGCAATCGATCTTGCTCCGGAAGCCCTAGATTTGTTACCAACAGCAATTGCACCGCTTGCGGTCGCTTGAGAATCATTGCCAACAGATATCGAATCCGCGCCTGACGCTATCGGTAATGTTGAAAAAGTTCCGTTTTCTACAAAAGAATCTAAAGCTATTTTTTTATGGTTTCCATCGACTAAACTACCGGATACTACTACATCTCCGCCAAATACTGTAATTCCGCCATGAGACTGAGTTGCTAAACCTGTAGATCCAGACACGAAAAAAGAAACATGGGCGCCTTCGGCATAACTAGATGAATGTATTAATACTGTATCGCTATCAGAAGCAACGTGAATAGCATGCATCTTATTGTTAGACTCTACCCTAAAGTCCATATTAGCATTGCCGTCTTCGTTAAAAACAACTTCAGAATTCGTACCGTTTTCTTTTATCAGTAAAGCACCTACACCACCTGTAGTAATTTTTACAGCATTAGTACTAAAATCGATCTTAGTGTCAATGTCGCCGGCGTGAATAATAGATGCACCAACATGAATATCTGTCGACCCGGTTATAGCAGAATTAAAATTAACTTGGCCGGTGAATGTTGATCCCGACAATGTAGCCACAACAGCATCGTCAACCATAGTTTTATCAGCATTACCACCGGTGCCAATCTTAATACCAGGCCCAACGTTAACAGCTAAAGCAGATCCACCACCACCGGTTAATCCATCTCCCGCAACAGCAGTTGCAATTTTAGCAGCAGTAATTCCTGCATCCTTGACCCGCAATGCATCACCGCTTCTTTCGATTGTTGATCCGTCAACGCCGACCTGAAGTTGATTAGAAGAGTTAGTTAAACCATCACCAGCAATTGCGGTAACTAGGTTAGCGATAGTTCCTTTTTTCGTAGCCGAAGATCCGTCGGCATCAATAAATGCAATAGAATCACTAACGGCTATTGTTGCGGAGGTTGTTAAAGAATTTAAGTCTAGTTGTGCAACACCAGCGGTATTTTTTAATCCTTCATCTGCGTCTTTAATATACTGGGTACCTGTCGCGCCGTACAAGGTTCCGGAAATGACCATATCACCCGCAGCTACGATTACACCTCTAGAAATTCCTTTAGATCCAGCAGAACCAGAAAGAAGTATTTTTACATCGGAAGTATAGCCCTTGGTTAATAGTTCTGAAGCGGCTGGGGTGTCGTCGAAATTTTGAGCTCCAATAATAACAGTGTTGTCGGCACTATCAACGAATAAGGAAGCATAATAATTACTAGTGTTAACACTAAAATCGACATCTTGTTTAGCGTTATTAATTACTGTTTTTCCATCCTCAATATTAAGTCTATTAGGAGTAGCATCCGCACCGGCTTGCAAAATTATTGAAACATCTGCAGAACCCGACAGAACATTGTCGGAATCGATTGACAATGTAGTACCATCACCGGTTATAAACTGATCACCGTTTTTACTGTTTAGAAAGAACTTTTGCCCTGCGGTCATCGCGAGAGGGCCTGTAAATTCACTCCCTGAAAGAGTTGCTACTACATTGTCTCTAATTTTAAAAGTTTCAGTTGCACCAGCAATTGTACCAGATAAACCTAAGCCTGCGACGTATGTTTGCCCAACTTTATTTTCTTTAAAAATAGAACCGGTTTTTGTTCTAAGGAACAAAGATCCAGTTGAAACAAATATAGCACCATCGTTAACATCAACATTAACACCAGCTTGACCAGCAGCACCAGAACCGGCCCCAAGATTTTTAAAATGTATTGCGCCAGACATTTGAAGTTGGCCAGTTTGACTTAAGTCAACTTCCATAACCTGTTTTTCAGCATATAAAGTACCAGAAACAACTAAATCACCACCAACTAAAGCGACACCCCTTGTTCCGGTATCTTTGGTATTTTTTGTTCCGTCTATATATACGTTTACGTCTGTACCAACACCACCAGAAGCTCCTGTTAAATCAGCAGGTGCATTAGTTCTACCTAAAATAACCAAATCTTGGTTTGCGTTAACATGAATGGCCGATTGTTTAGTATTTGACTCAACACGAAAATCAATATCTGCTGAGCCGTCATTTATAACTACTTCATCTTGCGTGTCATTTTTTATTTGTAAAAATTCAATACCTGAACTTTTAAGTAATATATCGTCCGATACATCAAAAGTAAGATCTGCGCCAGGGAAAGTAGTAAAAGAACTTCCGGTTAAACTTCCACTTATTCCAACATTTCCTCCAAAAGAAACGTTTTGTTTATCTCCCGTTCTTTTTGATCCGGAAATAAACAGCCAAGCATCCGGATCAACCCCAGCTAATAGAGTGGCATTAGTGCCGCCCTGATCATTACTAGCTGCACTAGCACTGTATATCAACAGTGATGGAGTCGTAGTTCCACCAGTTGTACCAGACGCAATAATTTGTGTTGTTCTTATTTGTTGACTTCTAAAATCTCTTGTAGCCATTTTGATTAATCCTATCTTAAACTAAACTATATTGATTAATTATTCGTTACCCTTGAACTGAGCATAAATATCTTATTTCTCCAGTAAATGGAGCGGTTGTTATAACTTTCATACCTGTGGTTGTGATATTTGAAAATGTGACACCTATATTTGCATTTCCGTTTCCAGATCCGGATGAATCAACACTCGTTAGCTTAACAGCCGGCGGGCTATTAAAGGATCCACCTTTTGAAACAGCGCTAAAAATGATAGTTTTTTCTGTTTCATTGGCAAATGCAATCGATCCTTCTTCAATCGATCCTCTAGATTTATTAGCCATAAATTAACCTATTTTTATAATTTGAATATGGATAGTTCCAGTAAAAGGAGCGGAGGTTTCAAATGTAACAGCTGTTAACGATAGGCTAGTTATAAAAACGTTTATCATTCCTTGCGAATCGCTAGAGGTTTCTGCACTTAGTTGTACAGTTGGTATCTGAATATAAGGTACTTGAAACGTAAAAGTCCCGGAAGTTCCATTTGTCATTGCAATTTTGTTTGATTCTACAATCATGGTTTCATCAGATATAGTAAAATATCTAGGTGTTTTTCTCGTTCTAGGATAAACTTTCCTAAACCTTTGTCCATCCCTTCTTTTAAAATTAGTAAACGCCATTAAAAATCTCCCGCTTAAACATTATTAATTATGCGCCAAAGTTTTAACTACAGCAATATGTTTGCAGCTTCTGAGGCTAAACCAGATCTTTGGCCTCTATTAAGATGCACATGCGCAGCTAGTTTAGAATTCTTAAATTTATCTATTACGATAGAAAGACCGTTAGATCTTTTGTCTATATATGGTGTATCAATTTGATCAATATCACCTAATAAAACAATTTTAGAATTTTGCCCTACTCTTGTGATGATAGTTTTTAGTTCATGGATAGTAGCATTTTGTGCTTCGTCTACTATTACAAAACTATCGTTAAAAGTTCTTCCTCTAATGTATGGTATGGGCGCTACTTCAATCTGACCAGATTCAATCATTTGGTCAAAATAAGATATATCATCAAAAGCTACTCTTATGTTATCAACAATAGGTGCTAACCAGGGAGCCATTTTTTCTTGCATATTACCAGGTAGGTATCCAAGATCTCGAGAACCAACATGTTGCAACGTCCTAGTAATGACTATTCTTTTTCTTCTCATCATGCCGATGTCATCTAGTTGATTTGCTAGATCACCTTGATTCGTCTGGCTTAACGCGGCCATCAATGCAAGGAAAGTTTTCCCACTACCAGCTAATCCGGTTAAAGTTACCAGCGGAATACTTGGGTCTAATAAAGCATTAATCGCGAACCTTTGTTCTGAATTTCTAGGTTCTATTCCAAAATTTTCACTTAAAGAATAAACAAGTGGTTTAATTTGCTTGTTTGCATATCGGCCTAATAAACTAGAACTATGGGATTTTGCAATGACAAAGTTATTTTCATACATGTTTTCTATTTCAACATTTAGGACTTTGTCATTATAAAATTGATCTATTTCATCTTGTTTCAAATCAATTGTTTCTATTCCTTTAAATTGCCCAAGCTCCGGAGCAATATGGTCTTTGTAATAGTCTTCGGCCCAAACGCCTAATGCATCACACTTAACCCTAAGGTTAATGTCTTTTGTTATAACATTTACTTTGGTATCTGGGTATGTTTTTTTTAATCTCAACGCGCACGCAATAATTTTATTATCATTCCTAGTTATATCCAGGTCGATGTGCTCATCTTTGGTTAATGATTCTGTGTCGAAAGCAATACGAATACCTAGGTCTTCGATAATTTTCCATTGATTTTCGCACTTAACTTCTCTTAAACCATCTAAGAATCGATTGACATGCCTTGCAGCTTCACCAATTACACCAGGCTTTTCTTTAAATCGATCTAACTCTTCTAGTACTGCCATCGGCAGCACAATATCATTATTCGAGAATGCTTCTATTGAATTTTTATCATATAAAAGAACTGAGGTATCTATAACAAATATTTTTCTAGACAAAATTGACTCCGTACATTTTGGGTTTTAATGTTATTATAATAGTATCATTGGAGGAAAATTTAAACATGAAACGTGAAAATAAGGAAAAAACATGCTTTGCTAATTGTAAAGCACTTTCCGTTAATTGCAAAAACAAAAGCTGTAGAGCTTGGTTTAAATGCTCGGAATACAATAATTGTTCTATAATCGCATCAGAGAAAGGCCCTATGACATTACAGGTTATTGGTGATCTTTTTAAACTTACACGCATGCGGATTTGCCAAATTGAAAAAAATGCTATTGGCAAAATTAGAAACATAATAGGAACATAATATAATAACATCATAATATAAATATACGAAAAAAGGGTTCCGTTGGAACCCTTGATCGATTTAAATTTATAACTTAACTTATTTAGTTTCTTTTCGTTGTTTATCTGCCTCAACAGTAATTTTAACGAGATCGGCTGCTTCTTTTTTGAGAAGACGTAAGCCTTTTCTAGCTCTAACGCCTGCTGATGCATTGCCACTGGCGTTTTTGTTAATATCCAAATCGATACTTTCGATGATGGTTTTGATTTCTGTCCATTTATCAAGAATGTTAGACATGTAATTTCTCCTTCTTTTTGTGCTCTGTACAGAGATCTACCAATGACCTCATGACATTATTATCTTCTAATTCTAGAGCTAGTAAATTTATAATTTGTAATAATTGTTTTTGTGTGACACCAAAGTCCATGATTTCTTTAACAATCTCGCGAGCTGCTGCTGCTCCTAAAATTGAAATTTGATCTGATTCCGGCATTGTTATTTTTTCCATAGCTAAAACACTCTCCTATCTATGAATGGCTCAATGGCATATTTATTAGTACCTTTGAATCTAAGTACTTTACCATCATAACCATCTTCAGTTTTGTTTCTTTCTAGTATTATTATTTCTCCCCAAGATTCTTCTTGTAAAATAAATAAAGCGTTTTCCCAAGTAGGTACATCGCAATTATAATTTTCCAGTAAATCAATAACAGGCTTTGGTAACATAATTTTAATGTCATCCTTAGTTAATAAAACCAGTTCTTCCCTGTTGGTAACAATTTCAGATTTGCAAAGATCGATAATATTATGAATGACACCACAATTATTACACTGAGCTAGCTTAGGTTCAATAGTATCTGAATTATCTATTACAGAAAAAACAACAAATTCATGCTTCGGCGGATTACTACTTTTTCTAAATTGTGGTAATACACACAAACATTGGATATTATGTTTTATACCTTTTGGCATTTTTATTTCATTTTTTCCATAACTCTAAAAAAACACTCTTTTGTATTGGTCTCCATTAATTCCAATATAAATTTCATTTGTTTTTTATCTAAATTTAAGTTTACTACGTTTGTTAATACTTCATATAGTTTTCCTGAGTTTGAATCATTAACATAATTCATGAAATCTCTCATTTCTTTTCTATCCACGTTATCTCCTAGGTAAAAATATTTTTGTTTTTAATAATTGTTCTATTTTGTTTTCTAATTCATTTTGTATTTTATAAGCATTACTGGAAATATAAAATTTTTGTTTTCTAAATTTGTACTCCATCACTAAATTACTAGTCATTTCTTTTAAAAGTAAAGCAGAATATTTAATATTTCTTTCAATAGAATTATAATTTTTTGCCTTTGGCAATATTATTTTGCACGTATTTGAAGTAAGCCCTGACATTCTTTTCGTTAATAATCTTTTTTCTTCTTCTGAATTAGATTGCTCTATTTTTCTAGCTATTTTTTTTCTATGACTAGAATTGCTATACCTAGTTTTAATGATTAGATTTTCTCCATCAAATTTACATTCATCACTTTTCCCTAACCTGCTAAAATCTGCTGCTGATATAATATCTCCAAGCATCGGTGAAAACGGAAGTCCTCCAGCGACTGATACAATGTCTGCCAACGAATTAATCGATTCAAGATCAAAGCCATATTCAACAGGTATTATATTAGTTAATCTTCTGTCATAATTTTCTTTTAAATAAAATAATACATCACTGTTAAACGACTTACAAACCAAAAAATAGGTTTTATTTTTTTCTATAAAGCTTTTTTCCATCAGACTAGTTAATTCTGATGTACTCGATGCTGCTCCATCTATCATAAAAAACGAACAGTTTTGAAAAATATTAGACCTAGAAACAAAGCCTTGAGCTATTCTTAATTTAACTCTAGGTAAATTAGAGAATTTAATTGTTGGTTTATTAACCGGTTCTCTAGTAACCCCTATTGAAAGACTAGGGTTCCCGTATTTTTTTATATACCTTAAAATGTTTCTTGATTCTTCACAATTGATGTGTTTGTTTACTTGGTTAAACAAAAAACCAGATCTACCCCGGGTTGGGTTACAAGCTAAAGACTTTTCAAGTATGTCATGAACAGCTTTGATTCCGGAAGTAGGTATTGATTTTTCAAAAATGCATATCATTTCGAATATATTTTTTATAACATTTTTATTGGCTTCATTCTTTATTAAATGGCTAGCTATTGCAGGTGTATCCCATATTTCATTTCCAATATGGTTTTTACCATCAAAAATAATATTATCACTAATAAAAAATTCACAACACTTAGCTAAGTCTTTAAAAACATAGTCATCGACCTGAAGAACGCTATTAGTGAAATCCGCCATTATTTTTCCCTAAACTACTAATAGCCAAAGCATTGGTTATATTGTCAACAACAGAATCTACAATTTGTTTACCGGCTTCATTAGACTCTTTCTTTTCTTGAACTGAGATTGCATAACTTAAAAATTTACCTAATATACCTAAACATAAAAGAACGATTGAAAAAGCAAAAGCTTCTTGATGCAAATATATTGAGCCAATGACTAAAAATTCTGGCATTCCGAGGCTTATAAAATTAAATTTCAACTATCCCTCCAAAGGTTGTTTGAAGCGTAAGTAAGTATCTCTTCCGCGCTTTCTTCATTATAGCCATAATTGTCCATTAATGTTTGTATCATGTCAGAGAATTTTTTCTGCTGTTCGTCGTCTCTTGTTTTCGATTTTGTCACAATTCTTGCCATATCTTTTACTGAGTTAATAAGGTAGGATTCGATGGCTTCTTTCAAGGGTTCGTAAGATGTATAATCAACCTTCTCTTTTCTTCTCATTTTAGCAAACATATAGGCTGTTACGTCAGAACGAAATCCGGATCTTGCAGATCCCGTAATTCCGATAACTTCTTCGATAGATTTCATGAATTTCTCATCAGCAGCTCTTTCTTCTTTGGTGACCAAATCTTTCATTTTGGTTTGCGTAGTATACGCTTCTGCGTTGTCTAAATAAGTGTCAAATAATGCCTGTGCTTGCTCTTCGTAAGCAGTGATGAAAGCTTTTGCAATCTCAGTCTCCAGAATACTTAAATATTCTTCTCTGACTGTTTGCTGGATTATTTCTAAGCAATGCTCTCTAAAATCATTATCTATGATTTGTTCCTTTACCATTCTCGTAATTGACTTCATCACGCCGATTGGTGTAACACAACCTTTGTCTGACTCACATAAAGCGTGGTCAATTGATTTCATGATAAACCTAGTAGAGATACCATTCATCCCTTCTTCTCTATGCTCTTCTCTTAAGTCATTAATATCAATTTTCTTGACACGACCTTTTTCGATTACCTCTTCTCCGTTGTATATTTTCATCTTAGTAAGAAGATCGCATTTCTGCGACTGTTTAAGCCTAGACATCACTGAAAACATTGACGCAACTTTAATAGTATGGGGTGCAATGTGAGCATCGAAATCACTTCGAGATAATATCTTTTTATAAATTTTTGCTTCTTGATCTAGTTCTAAAATATACGGAACATTAATTTTAACGACACGATCTAAAATAGCTTCGTTAGTATGTTCTGATTTAAATCGGTTCCACTCACCTTCATTACAATGTGCAAGAATGACTCCATCAAAAAAGATCATGTCGTGCTTACCAGGAGCTGGTACTCTTTTTTCTTGCGTAGCGGTAATGATTGTATGTAAAAACTCAATCTCATTTTTAAAGACTTCGATAAGTTCAACCAAGCCTCTGTTACCAACGTTAAATGCACCGGTTAAATTGAGTACACGTGGATCATCTTCAGAGTATCTATCGAGCTTCGATATATCTTCGGATCCGATAAGAACTGAGACATCTTGGGAGTTTGCATCCATAGGAGGAACAGAAGCAATTCCGCGGCGGCCACGTTGAGAGAAAGTTGATTCAACAACTTCAAAGTTTTCATATTTACCATCATAGTCCTCTAGCAATTTATATCTTGCGATTGGAGATATATCGCCTTCAATTTTTACATTTAACATAGATTCAAAGTCTTTTCTTAATGACCTAGGAACCAATTGTAGTGGCTCACCTTTTTGAGGGTCATCTTTTAAGTGGTAATATTTTTCTCCCTCTAAAGCTCTTTTAATATGTTCCGTCAAAGCAGACTTACCAGCACCAACCGGACCCATTAAAAGAAGCACCTGGCGGCTCTCTTCGCCTCTTAATGCAGCACCTTGCATAAACCTCATGAGTCTCTGTATGACATTTTCCATCCCAAAAAATTCATCTTTAAAATAATCATATATTTTTATAGAATCATTATTAAATATTTTTCTTTTTCTAGGGTCATCATCCTTCATAGGATTGAAGCCTTTGCTGATAATCGCATCGTACAATCGCTTATGCGCTAATTTCGCAATCCCGGGGTTAGACTGGACTAGTTCTACATAATCAATTAAAGTTCCATTGAACTTTTCTTCTTTTTTTGTAGACCTTTGTTTCTCTATTAGATTTAAAAACTTCTTTTTAGACATGGGACAGATATCTCCTTAAATTTCGAATGGTGCATCGTCTATAATTGTGATAAGTTTAACTTCTTGTTTCCATAATTGTTTGGCATGTTCAATGACCTTGTTGGCGTGACCTAATTCTAGATCTCTTTTTCCATCGTGTTCGTGAAACAATATTAGTGAACCATCTTCTACATCATCGACATAGATTACCGGAATTGAATTTCCGCCGATCTGTTTTAATAAAATATCTTTCACGTGCTTCCAACCTAAATTATCTGAAACTTCTGTTACTTCAATCATATCAGGTTTATCAATAAAGGAAAATAAATTTAACTCTTCACAGTCTTCTTGTGTCAAATATTGCCTTATAAAAGATTCATCGTTATGTACATCTCTAGCAATAAAACACTCTTCTAAACCATGTCTTTCTTCAATTTTGTTAAATAAGTAAAACCCTAAATGGTATGGATTCATCGATCCGATGTGAGGCCTTACTACCTGATTATGAGATTTTAAAAACGGTATGTGGTATTTTTGTGGCATTTCTAATTCATGTAATATTTTATAATGCCAAAAACAAGCCCAACCTTCATTCATCGTTTTAGTTCTTATTTGAGGCATAAAATAATAAGCCTCATCTCTTACAATCTCAATACAATCTTTTTCCCAGTCTTGTAAATCTCGAGCATATTCACTTATAAACCCTAGAACATCAAATTCTGGCTGATGTGGTATTGCATTAAATTTTTCTTCACTGATTTTACCACTATTTAAGCTATCCTTGTTGGCAGATTGCCACTTTTTTCGCTCCCTATCCAATTCCCTTATATCACATGGGTGTCTAGGTACTTGATAGCTTAGAGCATGCGCAGCGTCTATTATTGATTCTACTTTCTCTATACCAATACTTGGATCTTCAATATATCTTTGAATCCTTTTTTTGGCATTTCTCATTCTAGGTACTATAGTGTCTGCTCTTGTGTAAGCAAAAGATCGATTATTTTTAAAAAAGTCTGAATGCCCAACACAGTGAGCCATGATAAGAATCTGTAAATATAGAGGGTTTTCTTTCATCAGATAACTAATGCATGGATTAGAATTGATAATAAGTTCATAAGGAAGCCCTGTCATACCAGATTGGTATTTTTGATGTTGGACTTCAAACGATTTTCCATAAGACCAATGACCATAATGGGTCGGCATGCCGTGATAAGACATGTTTCCCAACATTTCAAAGTAGTCACACGTCTCATAAGTAATAGGGTACCAATCTAGATTATGGCTTCTAGCTAGTTCACAAATCCTATCATCCCATTCCTGTAAGTCTTTTAATGACCAGTCATTCATATAGAACCTCCAAAGAATTTTTTAAACGCGGTCCAGACATCATCTTTCTTATTGATGTTAACTATTTTAAATTTATCATCAACTAAAAAATCATAAATTCTTGACAGAGCGCCTTCTTTATTTAACCATTTAACCGACTCTATCTGTGGTTCTATTTCACAATATCCGTAAAATTGGCACATCTCTTTTAATTTTTTACTAGCTTCAATTGCAGATTCCATATCAGATACCCAATTATCACCATCCGAACAGTGAAAAGTATAGATGTTCCATGATTTTGGGTTATATCTTTTGTTTGTTTGTTCAAGAACATATTCTAGTGCCGGTGATACTAGGGTACCACCGCTAGAGCCTCTATTAAAAAATTTATCTTCATCAACTTCATAAGGCATAGTGTCGTGTGCAACAAACACAATTTCTGTTTTTTCATATTTAGATCTAATAAAATGATACAGTAGAAAGAAGAAACTCCTTGCTAAGTATTTTTTTTCTTTACTCATAGACCCAGAAACATCCATGACAAAAAATATGCATGCGTTAGTTGCATACTTGGTGTCTTTTTTAATATGCTTGTAGCGAAGATCATCTTCAATAAAAGTAAAATTTTCGTCTGATTCCGGATCATATGTTCCAGCTCGCTCGGCAGCCTTTTTTCTCTTGATACGTCTTTTTGCTGATTCTTTTTTCGAAAGCCTAGGCCGTATTCCTTCGTTACGAAATCCCTTCCTCCGAAATTGTTCAGACATGATTTCTTTCATTTTTTTCTGTTCAAGGTCCGGCAAATTAAGATCTTTAAAAAGATACTCAGTAAGTTCTTCCAATGTTACTTCTACTTCGTAAAATTCTTCACCCGGTTTATTTCCTGGTTTATTGCCCTTTCCAGGCTTTTTGCCTTTTTTATTGCCCTTTTGGTATTTTTTACCTTTCTCAATACCTGCATCACCACCAGCAGCAGCATTTTGACCCTGATTATTTCCGTAAACGAACTTGTATTCTTTTATTCCTTTAACGGGTATCTTAATTTTCTTTTTGCCGTTTTGCCCAATTATGCTTTCTTCGGCTACAATGTCATGTATTCCTTCTCTAATGGCTTTTTCTATTTTCTGTTTATGCCTACGCCGATCACCGGCGGAACGGTCAGCATTTGTACTGTGGTGACTAAAAACACTACCCATTACTACTCCAAATTAGCCGTTATTTAAATAAATATGCAATTACAGTAAAATAATATTGGTTTTATTACTTTTGTTAATAAAATCAAGAGCAAATTATCATAACAATTACCAATATTCGATCTTGTTATTTTATTTAAGAAAAGCTATAAATTTTCGAAGTCTAATGTAGAAGCCCATTTTATACTAGGCCTTAAATAATTATAGCAGTTAATTAATAAATCGTCTATAGCTATCCATGAATATCCATCATGCTCAATAATACCGTTACATGGGTTAGGTGTTATAACTGGATCCGAAGAAACTTCTGCTAACCAGACTGTCAAAAATCTACTAGTCCATGGCCCACTTTTTATTTTATCTTCGGTAATATCATAGCCGGCTTCTTCTTTTGCTTCTCTAATTGCCGTTTGCAAAGGAGTCTCACCAGGATCTATTGTTCCTTTTGGGATATCAAAAGTGCCATGACATCTATTTCTATGAAACAAAGGACCAATTAAACCTAGGAATTTAATTCCATCGTCAAATCTACGATATATTATAAAACCGGCCCCGCTCATATTATTGATCTTCCGTAACGGTACCTAGGTAAGCGTATGACTGGTCGATTAAATCAAAAACATCATCTCTCAAATTATCGTTTGCACGATCTGTTAAATCATTGCATGTTCCTAATTCTTTATTCTTTGCATATCCTGGCAACTGGTGGATTTTTTCTTCTATCAACACCTTCTTGATTATACACCTAAGCTCTGATTCTTTGATTAACATAACATACCTTTTCTTAGTTGTTCTTTAGTAATTATAAGGTTTTTAATAATTATTCTCAACGATGTTTAAATCATTCTTACAATTTGAAGAAATCTCTATTACAACCGCAGCTGATGTTTGGTCTGGTGAAGCTTGGTATCGATAATAAGAGCCAGGAACAACGTGGTATGATTCACCAGCTGCAATATCAGTCCAATCATTTATGTTAGTGTTTTTCCAAGCTCTTACACTGCCTGCAACGACGTAGATTGTGTGCTCTTTAAATTGATTAATCCTTAGTCCAATAATTGCACCTGGATTAATGTAGTATAATTTACTAGCGTAATCTTTGCCTTCGGCAATTACGATATCATATCCATATACATTTTCTGTCAGCTCGTTTTTAAATTTCATTATTATTGATCGATAATTTTATAATCAAATTTAATATCATATTTTTTGCACACCTTCCGGCATTGCTCCACATAAACATAGGAATCTTCATAGATTATAACGTCTTTTGGTTGCAGTGTGTTAATTATAGACTCATAGCACATCATTTTATTTGGGTCTCCGGAACACATTAATATCATTTTATCTGCATCAATACCATTATTTAACAGCCAAGCCCTAGGTCCACTCAGCTCGTCTCTACCAGTTACTAGTACGCATAGGTCATCTTCAGACGTCAATAAAACCTTTAACAGGCTAACAGTTCCTTTAATAGCTTCACCATTTAATGGATAACCTTGGAAATTACTAAAATCCAGTTCATACCTACCGGGGTGGCTTTCTATCCATCCTTCTTCTCTCCAGTCTGGATAATCTGTCGGATGGATTTCAAATGACATATTTTGTTCTAAATCTTCGACTTTTATTTTTGCGTTACTTTTGCACAAAGTTTCATCAAAATCAAAAATGTGTACTAATTTATTTTTAGGTAAATTCATAACCGTCGCCTTTCATTTCAAAAGCTCTTGCTCTTGTGATAAGCTCTGAGCTGCTTTGCACTTTTCCACCAACTCCAACACCTGTAATAATTTCGCAGTTGATTTTTTGGCAAATATCCCATTCGGGTATCGTTGACGCATCAATTCTATCTCCACCTTTTGTAAAGTATTGAGGCCTAAGTGTACTGATGGCACCAATAACTGTTTGGTCCGGCCATTTGGCTTCCCATGGGACAACAAAATCAACACCTTCTATTGCATCTACAATTTCCATTCTTTCCTCTAGTTTCATAAATGCATACCCTTTTTTTCTTTCTAAAAACGAATCTGCATTAACAACAACTACAACTAATCCTTGCATTTGCCAAGGGTGGATGTCTTTATTTTTAGCTCTTCCAACAGTGCCAAGAATACAACGGACATGGCCTATATGGATAGGGTCAAACCCACCAGATGTCATATATATTGGTCTCTGATTACTATGCTCAGAAAGGAATGTTCTAAGATCGTTAATACTTTTAACTATTGCCATTTTTACCTCAAAATACTATTGCGAAAATCTTCTGGGAATAAATCACGATTCCGGGAGTAAAATCTATCCCAGTCACCATCTAATATATAGGTCACCGCTTGATCTTCTTTTGTTCGAACAGAGCGCCCAACTGATTGTATAATAACTTTCATAGTTTGTAAAGGATACCACCATTTCCACTTGTTCATTCTTTTTCTTATTAATTTATCACCTAAATATGGATAAGGCACCTTACAAATAATTTGGAATTTGCTTGCATCTCCTTTTAGATCGACACCCTCTGTCATTGAAGGTGACAATAAAACGGTTGGTCTTTTTTCGTTCATGTGTCGAAAAAGCACCTTGTCTCTATTACTAGAATCGTGTGCTAGTAATCGATTACTTCTAATATTTTTCTTTAGATAATTTGCAACCTTGTAACTATGACAATGAATTATTCCTTTATCATTTTTATGTTGCTTTAATATTTCTTTAACTGCTTTTGCCAGAAGAGGCAGAGATCGATCTATATTTTTCATAGACATAGAACCAATAGGGCTTACGAATATCGGCCTGTTTTCGATTGGGAATGGAGAAGGCACCGATATAAAACTACACTCGTTTTTATCAATTCCTAAAACTTCACAAAAAGCATCTTTGTTAATAATCGTGGCAGACATCATAAGGATTTTTTTACCACTTTTAAACAAATACTCTTCCGTAAAAGAAGCAATATCAATAGGCTTAAATTCAAACCTAGTATCCCCACGAACATCGGTAGTCCCGATGTTCATAACCCAATTATCTTTACTGTATTCCTTTAAGAACCTAGCAACTTTACATTCATGCTTATCAATTAATTCATATCTTTTTGCTAAAGTTATAAATTCTGCCATTTTTGATTTAAGACTAAATTTTTCAATCTGTTGTTCCATGTGGTTTCTTAATCGACATAATGAAGGATAGTATACGCTGGTGATCCAGTCAACAACTCTTTTTATGGTGTTTAGATTATCAGGCATCTTTAATTTTAAGACTTTTGTTGCAAAATTTTCTGTAATTGCAACTTCTACAAAATTAGATATCTGGGTTTCTATATTGTGTGCTTCATCAACGACCAATAAATCTCTAGGCTCTAATTGCTGAGAGTAATTGGTTTCTGCTAGGAAATAAGCAAAATTCGTAATTCCTAATGAATTTTCAATAAAATTCTTTTTTGCTTTTTTATAAACACAACCACCACCGCAGCATGCTTTAAATTTTGCATCCTTGGAAACCTTTAATTCTCTTAGGGCCGAAGAACAATCTTTACCTTTATAATATTTACAACGAAAGTTTTTTGAAGACTTAAGAGACAACATTCCGTGTTTTGAAAAGTCTTCCATGTACTGCGTTTGCAATATTTTTTGGGTAGTAATAAAATAAGAACTTTCGGCAATTGTCTTTGCAATCGTTAAACCGACGGCTGATTTTCCAACCCCTGTTCCTGCTTCTATAATGACAAACCGGCTATCTTTAAATTTCTCTAAGGCAAATTCTATGATTTTAGTTTGTTCTTCCCTAGGGATTTGATACGGAAAATGTGGTTGATAATTTAACATATATACTCCTGCAATTCATTATACAGGACTATTAAAACAATTTACAAATTATCTTTGTTAAATTTCCTAAATTGTTTAGCATCTGCTTCGTTCCAAAAAGCGTGGTGACATCTTACAGTCCGAAAACCCTTTAGCTGAGTAGTAACCTGTATTGCGTCTTCAGATAAAATAATCTGATTAATTGTACTATGCAACGGCTGGGTTTCTTGTTTCAATACTATCCAGCAAACATCCCCAACACTGCACTCATCAATCTTTACTAAATCTAATTTTTTCAACACGACTTCCTTTTATTTTTTTGATTTTACCGCTAGGTACCAATATATAATACGACCAATCCTGGATATGTTTATGCCATAATGAACCATCGATGGCAACAACTATTCCTATTTCGTATTTATTTCCTTCCAACACATAGACTAAATCGCCTAATTTTGGGTTATTGTACTTTTTTATTTTGATTAATCTTATCCCCACTATTCATAAATATATGAAGCAAAAATAGAAATTAAAATTTTATTAATTAACCTTTCATTACCGGTCGAACTCCAGACCTAAGAACTATTTCGCATATATGCTCTAGCCTTTCAATATGTTCAAAAGCATCCCATGGGTTAGGGCCTATAGCACAAACGCCGTGCGCGGCTTGGCCGACGATGTCATATTTAACTATGTTAGTTCCTGAAGACTCCCACTGTGTCATCGCTTCGTACGTAGCTTTTGCGAGCTCTGGTGAGGTCACTGGGAGTACTGGGACTGACGGCCCGACTCTTGTATATCTAGACACTTCTGGAAATTCACTTGCAATGTGTTGAAGATCCCATCCAGCATACATCGCTGCGATAATATTAGTAGGATGTAAGTGCACCGCGGCTGTTGTATACTTGCGAAACCTCTGAAGTCTTACATGCATTTCTAATTCACCTGATGGATTAGAGCCTTCTGGCAATGTATAACCGGCAGGAGTAATTTTCACTTTGATCATATGTTCTGGATGTAGTATAGTCTTACGCCATCCAGAAGGTGTGATGTACATTGTATCCTTGCCTGTCATCTTTAATGATATATTACCATCTCTTGTAGTTATCCACCCTTTATCGTATGCTCTGCGCATCACATCGCCCATTGCTGTTAACATGATAATACCTCAATTTCATTAATCTTGACCCCGTTGTTTGTTGTTACAATAAAGAACTCTCCTTCGCTAAGTAGTTCTAATTCTCTTATGATATTACCTGAATTCCATAATTTTGTAACTATTCCAACAATTGGAGAATTTTCAAAAAAAACATCTGCTAAATGGCCGAATTGTTTGCACTCCATTCTTATGCGGATATCGGGGGTCATTTCTACTTTAATTAAATTGCCTTCTTTAATTTTGCTATTTTCAAGTTTTCTGTTTTTAAACATATTAATTCACCTTTATTTGTATACACTTTTGCTTGATCAGGCCATGATATATCCACTATAATACCAATTCCTTCAAAAAATAAAAACAAATCTGGCGTAAAACCAATTGGAGCAAACTCATACCCGTTGGGATATTCAATGCTAGTAACTAATTGGCCAACTTTAAAACTCGATTCTATTTTTCCCATATTTTATTCTAAAACAAAATCTAGGATATCTTTCGCTACATGTATTATTTCGTCATGGCTAACACCTAATGTTTTAGTTTTATCTTGTTCCCATTTTAAAGCTGCATTTCTTTCCAATATTTCTTTAGCCATGTTAAGAATACCAGTCTTTAATTCAATTAGCTGCCACTTTTCGGCATGAGGATTAACTTCCATTTGTTGTTGCAAGGAAACGTTTCCTACATACTCTTCTGCTTGTCCATGCACGTCTAGTTCTTGCAGGTTTTCTTGGGTAGCTTCTTTTTTCTTTTTACTCATTTTATTTTTTCCTTTATCGAGTCAAAACATACATCTATTATCTGGTTATTTTCAGTCAAAACCTTAAAGTATTTTAACGAATCGTTACCAAAAACAAATTTTTGTTTATCTATTATTATTCCTATTATTTTTTTGGTTTTAAACGGCAGACTAACTTTAATCAAATTACCGATATATAATTTTTCCATTGTATAGATTACTTACTTTCTTTTCTAATTATTTTTTTAATAATTTCTATTGTTTCTTCAGGGCCACTGGTTATGTACCCTAGGTCACCGGCTTTTTGATAGGCTTCCTTATCGTTGCCATTAGGGCCACACCGATCACCGACAAAATATATTTTTTCATAGCCTTCGAACTGTTTAAACCCATAGGTCTTATCCCATCCTTTAGGGTATATATCAAATGAGGTATCTCCACCCATCTTTATTATTACATCTTCTAAATTTGAGTTATCCAATCCTGTTCTAGCGATAGTTAACCAATTAGACCTGATGTTCTGCGAAACGTCTTGTTCACACCATTCTTTTCTTTCTTGCTCATCAGATTGCCTTCCGATAGGACACCAATTAACCATTGATCCTCTGTAACTGATAAAATTACCTGTCATAGGAATATTTCTGTGTACTCTCGTAATAGATGATTGAAGACTAGTTAGCAGTTGCATAAGCCTACGCCATTTTTTTTGCCCTAATTTCTTTTTCATATTATTTTTGTATACTGACTCAATTTTTGAATTAGCATAACGATAATATTTTGTTCCATTGCAAGGCAAATAATGTATTTCAACGTGGTTCACCGCGCTCAAATCAAATATAGGATCACATTGTTGGAATATATAGTCTAGATCAGATCCGGTTAGAATACCAATTTCGAATCCAGCTTTCTGAAGCTTGTGCAAACTACCGGTCATATTCCAACCCATTTTCTTTCTAGGCTCAGTTAAGGTGCCATCCATATCAAACAAAACTATTTTTTTCAAAAAAACCTCCTATAGCTATATTAATATAATACTTAATTTTATGTGGGTTTATAATTATTTTGGGGAGAATAATGTGAAATGGAGTTTAATTAAAAAATGCATAACAATAATTGCCTTATTATCTGGCTGTATCGCTTGTTGTAATAAGATACCAAATTTTAGTATGCACCTTAACAATCTAGCGCACCGGGAAGTAAGCGCAGACCAAGCTACGTACTTAATAACTGCCGATCTTTCCTTTATGGGAATATATACTGGCTTGTCTAATTCGGGCAGCGGTTTTGGAATTAGCTACACCGGTTCTAAAACCGTGGTTATAACTGCTGGCCATGTGTGTGAACCTATGGGAGATGAAATTAATTTTACAACAGAATTTTCTGTCATAACCATAGAAGGAGAAATGCTAAATGCTGTAGATATTATAATATCTGACACACAAGATATATGTGCAATAACAGTGGATAGTATTTTGCCAATTGCTAAATTGGCACAAGAAGAGCCTGAAGTTGGAGATAAATTAGGGTATTCCGGATATCCTTTAGGCTTATACATGCCGGGAATACGGCATTATTTTAGTGGTTACATGGGAGGAAAAGATCCGGACTTAAATCATATTTACAATGTCCCAACAGTTGGTGGATCTTCTGGGTCGCCTGTTTATAACGAAAGAAAAGAAGTCGTAGGATTAATCTCGGCTGTCCTTAAAGACTTTGAACACATAACTTTAGGTGTTGGTCTTTTAAATATCAAAAAATTTCTAGAAAAAAATGACCTAGTAAATAACTAGGCCATAAATTAAAATATGGTTTAAAAATCACCTATTTTTATTAATAAAATTAAGAATTTTAACTAGGTCTTCCTTTTGTAGTCCTGAATGCTCAATTGGTATTTGGTGCGTTCTGCCCCAGGTATAACCAATTTTAATAATTTCTTTTAAGGCTTCCGAAAAGTCTTTTTTTGCTTCTTGCCTTGTTTTTTCGTTTGGGCAATTTGCTAAGTAACTCTCAACACTGGCCATGGCCTGAAAAACTGACATTGTATCTGTCCTCCGGATTTATTTTGGATTTTTCATCTGAATAAGGAAATCTCTATTTGACTTTTTAAATTGAAGTGAACCAGTTGGAACAATGACCCACCCTCTTTTAAGCCTGTTTGCACCTTTAGGGTCTGGGGCATAGCCATCTGTTAATACTAGGTAACCATCAAACCTCCCAGCATTTTTATTTGCATGATCCTGTACACACCGAAAGTCTGTGCCGCCACATCTTGTTCTTTCTAGGCTAACTCTTCGACCTTTTTTAAGGGTTCTTTCTGAATTTTCATCCACACCGGTGTCAAAGTTAAATAAGGTAAATTGCACTCTTTTTGCCAATTGGCTAAGCTCACCCGAAAGCATCTGTAAATCTGAGTCACTCACAGAACCAGATTGGTCTAGATATATGGCTATATTTGCTTTGTAGTCCCTGTATTGACCAGGGTGAATACCAGCATATTTTCGATTTAGTCTTCGAATTGATGAAGCTCTGTCTGCCCTTCTTGACATCCCACAAAATTGTTTAAGAACGGATTGCCAAGGGATCTCATGAGAAACCATTTCGCGGAGCTTACTTCTCATGCTAGATCCGATAGAACCCCATGAGTTTTTAGAGTCACAATCCTTAACAGCGTTTTCCAAAGCTTGCTTAATCTTGCCATTGACTAATTCTCTCTGCTCTTCAGTCATACCTTCTCCCCATTCACCGTGCTCATCAGAAGTGCCTGGAACAACAGTAACTGGATTTCCGTTTTTGTCAACTAGGTTACCATTTTCATCAATCCGTACATCTCCATCGGCCAATGCCTGAGCAAGAGATTTGCCACCCATCTTTTCACCAGACTCAATCGCTTCTTTTACTTCGGGGTCTTTCATTAATTCTGCAAAATACCATTCAGAGTGTTTGCTTTTTGGAAAAGATGCTAATTTTTGACTTACTTTATTGTATCGTTCTGATGCTTTCGGGCCCATCTGTTCCTTTTGCTCTTCTGTCAATGGAGTAAATTCTTTTCCAGGAATAAGGCCCCCTTCCGGAAGTTCACTTTCATCAATCAAAGAATTGATCGCAAGATCTGTTGCATAATTCCATATAATGTGAGGCTCATGTTTTCTAGTCGTTGTATGTTCAAAAACCAAATGATAACATTCATGCTTAAGCAAACCTTTAACTTCGTTGGAACTAAGTCCTGCAAGAAATTTTGGGTTCCACCAAAATCTTACATCTCCGCCCTGGGCTGAAACACCAGCGGTTGGAATTTCATTGGTTTTAATTTTTTCAATCCCTCTAAGGATGTTTGAAAAGAATGGTTCGTCCCACAAAAGCCTTATGAGGTGTGGGGATAAATCGAAAGCATCAATCTCTGATTGTGATACTTCTTTTGCAATGAGCGCGTCGTTCACGTTGTTTTTGCTTTTAGACATATGGTACTCCTTGTTGGTTACATATATAATGTATCTTATTGCCCCGCGGCTTTTAAAATTTCCTGGAAATAAAGTGGGAGCTTCCCCCCACTATGTAAAGGTTATTTCCCCAGGTTTCTAGAAGCTTGAACAGCTCTTACGATTTCGTTACCAAGAAGCTTATGCATTTGCTGAATATTTTTAACATTCGCGCTAGCCGATATTTTATTCCAAAGAACGACCATCATCTCCCCAGAGATTGTTTTGGCAAATTTTTCAACATTTTTGCAATGTTTATTGCTCCAATCATTTGTCTTACAGTGCTCTCCAATTTTTTCGATAACATTGTTTAACATTGAGTTTTCAACTTTCTTAATCTTGCTTTTTGTGAGCTTTCCATCAAGGACGTCTTCAGCAGTAATTTGCATTTCATAGTCTTTAACAAACGCACAAAAAGCAATAGCGGCCTCAACTCCAACAAGCCCCATGGCCAAAGCGTACATTCCTGCAGGGTTTTCTTTCCCGGAGGAATCTTTTGGAGATATTCCCATGTGAGATAGGCATTCATATACTCGATGCCATGAAGCTGGGTTCGGACAAACTGTACCAGGTTCAACAGTCGAAGGATCGACCCTTAAATGAGCTGGGTTTTGACGGATAAAATCAACAAGCACAGAGTCTATGCCATTATCTGTCGCCCATGTAATCCAATCTGAAGATGAAGGTTCAATGTCAGCAACCCAAAAACGACGAAGTAAAGCGGGGTCCATTTCGTTTACGTCATATTCTGAACCATGGTTAACCGCAGCGATGACTCTAGTTTCAGGATGGAGACGATAAGGGTTACCATTTTTGTCATTACCAAGCTCACGGTCAAGCACAAGTTGGAAAAATGATTGCTGAACTCCGGGGAGAGAACGGTTCAATTCATCGAGCATAATGACGACAGGCTCATTACAGGCTCTAACAAACCAAGCCGGCATGCAGAATGTCATGACACCAGATTCTTTCATTCCTTCAATGTCTGGGTAGCCTCCAACGTCTCCTTCAGACATCGTTGAACCGCGAACGTCAATAAATGGAAGTTCATGATGTTCAGCTACTTGTCTAGCTACATGGGATTTTCCAATTCCTGTTGGTCCTCTCATAAGCAATGCAATGTGAGGGGGAAGGTAAGGGGCGACGGTTTTGAAAGTTGCTATATCCATTTTATCTCCATGGAAGTGGTTGGTTTTAAAGTAAGTTTTTTGTTTTTGACTTACATATATAATGTATCTTATTACAAGGTCTTTTTAAAAAATATTGGGATTAATTAAGATTTAATCTGTAATCTTTTTAACGTCTGCTGAACGGACAGACAGGACGCCATTTACCCCGGTAATTTCAAGCCAACCATTCGTCTCTGTTTTGTAGTTGGATCCTCTACCGTCTATCATGCCAATAACAAGATAAAGATGCTCTGGAGCAACCCCGTATCTACCAGCTTTTCTAGGCTTAATAGACACTAAATCACCAGAAGAGAAATTAAAAGCAACATTTGTCTTCTTAATTTCATAATCACTTTCATGAAAAGCCTCAAGTCGATTGGCCTTTCTTTGGTTCCGTTTACTTAAAATAGACTCAGCATGCTCACTACCGTCTTTGGCTTGTTTTTTTAATTTTGCTTTTGCTTTTCTCAGAGCGATTTTATTTATTCTTGACATGATGTCCTCAGGTTGGTTTAAAGTAAGCTTTTGCTTTTGACTTACATATATAATGTATCTTACTGGACGGCCATTTTAAATTATTCTGGAATTAAATCCAGTCTAAATCTGTTGAGTCTGAATCTTCTTCTTTTGGATTCTTAGACTCGGTCTCTTTTTTGTCTGCCTTTTTAATAGGCTTGTAGGTTTTCGGACTAGATGGAGGAGTAGAGCTCGGACTCGAAATGAAAGGATCAAGAATAGGTTTTCCGGTAAGAAAAGACCGATATTGGTCATTTAAATCTTGACACGCAGATAAGTAATGCAGAGCAGGATCGCCAATCCAGTCTAGGCATTTTTTCCACCCATCAGCAGTCCACGTTTCTAGATTACAGATAATCGCCGGACCATATATGTCCATGGAGTCCTGGATTTCGCCTAGTTCTTCAGAGTCAAATCCATCTTCTCCGGAAAAAATCATCGGATTCGTAGATTTTTGATATCTGATCCTGTATCTTCCTACTAGCTCTTCTCCACTGGAAGCAAGTTTGTAAATCCACGTTTCATCATAGATGATATTAAGATCGTCAATCTTACTCAGGTTAACGAACAGTTTTAATCTTTTAAAAGTTGCCATGTATCCTCCTTATTAATTATAACCAATGATCCCATGGTTTACAAGTTGAATACAATATTTTATTCGAGGGAAAATGTCACTCCAAGCCATAGTCCTAAACTAGCTTGTTGAATATTTTTGTCCAAAAGAGTCGGAGGTATTTCCCATTTTATTGGCTTTTCTTCTTTAGGCTTACTAATATTAGTAGTATTTAAAGAATTCGGATTCCTAATTCTAGAATTTGGAATCGTTGTCAAAACCTGGTTGCAAGTTGGTCCTTGACAATTTACGCCCGGTTGAGGTTGGGTTTGTAATCCAGGATTTTCAGTAACCGAAGACTCTAAGGCCTGTTGTTTAATCCACTCAATTTTAATATTACTAACGTGAGAACCCCGGGAAATGATCTGTAGGTCTGTATCAAACATAAACATTTCAACCACTATTTGACTATCACTTACGGTAATGTAAGTTTCTAAAAGATAGTGGTTATTTTTATACGAACAACCCTTGGGGTCTTTTTCATATTCACAATTGTCCCAAACATATGATATCGTATCTTTGCTAAATACTTTCACCGGTTCATGACGGATTGATAATGGCTCAGAAGAACAACAACCTTTTTTAACTTTTGCATTCCTGCTATGCATAGAAGCATATCCGAACACTGAATAATCACCTATTACTGGCTCAATATTACCAGATTTATTTTTTATTTTTATAGGTGCAACATAGACTTCCGTGTCTTTATGGGCTTCTACTATAATTGTGGGTGGTGGACCACCGGCTAAACAAAAGCTGATTACAGAAAACATAAACAGAAAAAACGTCATATAACTAACCTCATACTATACATAGATATAATTATGCGACCAAAAAAAAAGAGAGGTGAACCCCAACCACAAAGTTCACCTCTCAGATTAATACCGAAGAATTAGCGTATTTAATGTACCGTAATTTTTTTGTTAAAAATACGATCTTCATGAACCGGTACATCGATATATAAAATCCCGGCGTCGTATCTTGCCGTTATTTCTTCAACACTAGTATGTTCTGGAAGGGACCAACTTCGAGTAAAGCTTTGAAACTTATATTCTCTAGAGGTAACGCTTTTTTCATATTCTTCCGTATCCTCGGTATTAACCATAACGGTAAGAGCTCCATTGCTAATATTCAATTGAAACTCATCCCGCGTAAAGCCAGGAGCTGCTAACTCTATGCTGAATCCTTTGGCGCACTTTACTATATTGGCGCAAGGAACAGTCATATAGCTATCACTACTGGTTTCTGTATAATTTAAAAAATTATCAAAAAAACTATCTATTGTAGCTTGATTAAAACAGGTAAAATTAGTAGACTTAAAAGGGTATTGCATAATTTTGTATTTCATGTTTTTCCTCCGAAACACTGTATCAACTTTATTGTTGATTATTAATAATAAGCACGGAATACAAGTTGTACAATATTAATTTAGGTTTATAAATGTTGTTCCGTAAAAGAAACCAGGTTTTCTTTACATAGGGAAGTTAATCTGTAAAAGGATTTGAATTTTCCAATTCATGCCTAAGTTCATCCGGGAGCTCAGGTAATATACAAAGATCAGGCGGTTCAGCTGTTTCAACATCTTCTTTATGGTATATCGAAACTCCAGTCATATCTTCGGTATCATCATCCGGTCCAAAATCAGGTAAATCATAATTTGCAACGTTGGTTTCCATGGCCTAGCTCCAATTGTTCGTGTCCAATGATTAACTATATATGCAACGTTAATTTATTTATTGCAATAATTTGAACGTTATAGTCAATCTCTTTGAACTGTTACAAATCAAAAATATAAAAGCCCGGCGTTTGCCGGGCTTCATTTTGGTTGTTGTATTTATTTTTTTAACAATTAATCATTACTAATTGTAAAGCATTGATTCAGGAAATTCTGAAAAGCTTTTGCTTCTTTAACGGTCATAACAACACTTTGGCCTGGGGTTACGGTGCCGACTGAAGTTGAGTAGCCTTTAGTATTACTAGTATCATAGTCCTTAATGGAAATACTTACAGTGTTTGCGCCGGCCTGGTGAGATGAATCGTTAGTGTTGGCTTGAAAACTAAAACGTTTTGTATTTTTACTTTTTTTCATGTATGTGTTCTCCTTTTAATGACACAGTCTGGATTAACCCAGTGATACTATTATAATGGGTAATACTAAGGTTTACAATATTTTTAATTTTATAATGATCCCGTTTCTATAACACTGAATCCGCTGTGATCTGTTTAATCGCTAATAAGCTTTCCAGAATTATAATTCTCACTGGGTTTCTAGCCTGAACATCCTTCATTTTATGGCGCGCCGCGTCAGTCCAATAGCCTTTCACCTCTATGTAAACGTCGTGCTCAGGTAGGTAAAAGTCAGGCACATAGTTTCTCTTCCTGCGTCCTCTTGTCACATAGCTCAGTTTCATCTTCGGATCTCTTATCCACTTGATACCAAGTTCATCTAAACGACGAGCGCAGGCAACCTCCCAGGTGCTATCCATAGACACTATGGATCCGTCAAGGCATGTATAATCTGACCTTTTGCTCCATAACTTCTTCCTTCTTCTGCGCCTTCTTTTTTTTATTGCCATGCAATTAACTAGTACAAGTCATGCTAGGGTTTACTAGTAAATCTAATTCACTGTTATTTATAGCCTGTTCAGCATCTGGGCAAAACAGCATAAAAAATCCTCCATCAACTATTTTCTTGAGAATTAAAAGGCCTTTGGTATGCTTTCCTTCTTTAGTTAAATACATGTATCGCATATGCATATCTTTAAGGTCATTGTACGGCTTCTTACTAAATTTACCCGCGGCTTCGGACATTAGTGGAATGTAGTTAATCCTAGCCGCAGGTTGGCCGTCTAAAGATCCTTTTTCGTACCCTAACAAATCATGCAGTTTTTTGTTTGCCTTTACTATAGTCATGTCTGGAGACATTAGGAAGGCAGGTGTTGGAGCTTTCTCTAAAAATAACTTTGCGCCATCCCAAGAATCGAATGGCGCTCTATTAATTTTCGAACTTCTAAGAAAATCCATTAAACTTTGTATTTCTTTATCCTGTTTTTTCCTTAAGGACTCTAGCACAACAGCCATTTCAGATTGAACTTTTTGCAAAAGTAATGATTCTGAAAAGATCATTATGTAAAACCCAGTCCCGGTTAGTATTGCGCCAATTTCAAACCCACCAGCAAAAAAATGACAAATCCCAGAAATGAAAAAGAATGAACTTATAATTTGAGCTGTTTTTCTATTGACGAACATAAAATCTACTATGCTAATATTTTTTTTATTATAGCGTTTATTACTTTTTTGTAATTTTAAGTAGCAAAACCGAAAAAATCTTCATAACCACCGGTTAGTTCGCCCATTTCTACGAGTTGATACATTCTATCTACGATATCTTCGTATGTCATTGCTCTTGCAGCTTCAACAAAATATTTACTCATGTTAGGATCCACCATCATTGCGATCTTCTGGTTTGGCATGGACCCAATGAAATCATCAACATCCTGCGCAGTAATTTCCTCAATCCCTTCAAAGGGCATCGCACTCTGGGTAGCTGCAGTTATACTTACATCTAATTCCTGAGCTGCAACAAAAACTAAGTTTGTTAGTTCGGCGTCAAGTTGTGAGTGAACAGACTCTCTTAACAGCGTTCGTTTTACTTCTTTAATAATTCTTCTAAGTTGTCTTTTTGTAATTTTCATTTTTGTTCCTTTGATATAAAA
>TARA_R110001592_G_scaffold93981_2_pt1 | contig 30908 bp, 16 predicted proteins | sample TARA_R110001592 | Tara Oceans TARA_R110001592 (sample SAMEA4398387) | marine metagenome | biome: Polar Biome; feature: [SRF] surface water layer (ENVO:00010504); material: water (ENVO:00002006), including particulate matter (ENVO:01000060) such as... | depth 5 m | reverse complement strand
TAATCGTGCCAGAAACCTTAGCCTTTCCCAACTGGCCCATTGACAGGACGAGCTTAAGAATAGTCATTCCCTCCCCTGGCAAGGGGAGGGAATGTTTCGTGCCAACATATTGACAAAATGGAGGAACAGTAAATATTGCTCCCCTTGCAAAGGTGAGCGTTAGGGCGAGGGTAAATTATTGAAGTCTAGTAATTTCGGACGATTTTAGCCTTAAGTAAGTACCATTCAGGTCTGAGTCTTTTTTGTTATTAAAATCGGCTTCCTTTGATCAAGCATACCTAAGACGATGGGCTGCCAGCATCCATTTCACATTACCCAATGCCTTGAGAATTCGCTGTGCAATCGGCGTAGCACAGACATCTTGCTTCAAAAGTGACCCTGTATGTGCCGCACAAAGATTTTCTGCACTTCCCCAGCGTTCGGAAAGCGTCTTCACCCAGCCCTCAAACTCATCTGCGGCGCTGGCACGGTTTTGTAAGGCCATCAGCAGAGTCGGGTGAAAGCTCAAGATGTTTTTTATCCCTATCTTGCTTAGTAAATCTGGCAATTCAGAAAACATCAGCGTGTCGTCCACATGAATAGTTTGGGATGCCCGATGAAACACCAGCACAGAAGAAAAATGGACTTTTTCATTACTGGAGATAAAATCAACGCCCTTAGGCACTGAAAACTCCAGATCACCGGCAAACAGCTCATGTAATTCATCAGATTCTGTGCAGACTGATTGCCACGGTAGTTCAGGCAGCAATGAAAGATGCCGGGAAGTACCATAGAGGGCGGCATCAGGATAGCGTTCATGCATTTTGCTAACGAAGACGGTATGGAAGGGGTGTAGATTCAAAATAGCTTTGATCCGCTTCCCGCCATCGGTTAATTGGTCAATTTTGGTTATCAAGTCCGGCGATAAGGCACAGGCGTCCAGAAACACAAAACTGCCATCATGCAGCCTCACCAGCGAGGCCTGGGTTCCAATGTCTACCACGCCAGCTAATTTGAAAGAGCCGCGAATATTCCAAAAACCATGTTCAATCTCAATCATTTTCATACACATTTATTCCTGCCTGCAAGGTTCCAGTCTGTTTTATCTGCAATAAGAATAACGTAGATATGTCGTCGCTGTAGAGGAAAAATAAAACAAAATACAGGATTGCTTAGGTATTTCTTAGCTTATACCCTCAAAAGAATAGTTACAAATTCAGCAGATCAGCCAAAGTCATTGGTTTGAAGTAATGGAAACCCTGCGCAATAAAGCAGCCCTTACGCATTAAGAGGTCGGCTTGCTCTTGCAGTTCCACACCTTCGGCAACCAGTTTTAAGCCTAACTCTTGAGCAATGGCAATAATCGCGGCAACAATCGCTTTGTCGTTCTCATCATGCAAAACATCTTTTATAAAGCTTCGGTCGATTTTCAATTGGTCAATGGGGAATTGTTTTAAGCGACTCAGAGAAGAGTAGCCTGTACCAAAGTCATCTATGGATAAGCTAACACCGAGTGTTTTTAAGCTCTTAAGTGTCTGGATGGTGGCATCCACATCCTGAATCAAAATACTTTCTGTTAACTCAATAATATAATGTTCTTTAGGCAAGTCAGGATTCAAGGCTAATAGATTTTTAATCACTTGATAAAGATGATCGGATTTTCGAAATTGATAAGCCGAGACGTTCACCGCCATCGAGCACCCAGGGTAGTTTTGGACTAAGCTTGTCCAGTCTTTATAGGCTTGCTTTAATACCCAGTCACCTAAATCTTCAATAAGTCCGGTTTCTTCGGCAAGCGGAATAAACTCATTAGGCGGGACTAAGGCATCTCCTTCCCGCCATCGGATTAATGCTTCAAAGCCAATAATTTTGCTATCAGAAATACTAAGCTGTGGCTGATACCACAGTTCAAAATCTTGCTGTTCTATGGCTTTACGAAGCCGATGCTCTAAATTCAAGCGGCCTTGGGCTTTTTCATTCATTTCAGCTTGATAAAACTGGAAGCGGTTTTTACCATTGCCCTTTGCGTGATACATTGCCAAATCTGCATTTCTGAGTAGCTCAGAAGGCAGAAGACCATCTTCAGGATAAATAGAAATCCCCACGCTCGAAGACACTGCCACTTGCTTACCCATTAATTCGATTGGTTTTTCCAAATCAGCCAAAAGTACACTTGCAATATCGATAATGCCATCCGTTTCGGCGATGCCATCCAGAATAATGACAAACTCATCGCCGCCCAAGCGGGCGACCAAATCATCTTCACGGATAACGGACTTCATACTTTTCGCGATATATTTCAGTAATTCATCCCCGGCATCGTGTCCCAAGGAGTCGTTGATCATTTTGAAATTATCTAAATCACACATCATTAATGCTACGGACTCCCCATGGCGTTTAGCGCCCATCACTGCCCGCTCAAGCCGATCCATGAGTAATCTTCTATTCGCCAAGCCTGTGAGTGAGTCATAAAAGGCCAGTTTATTAATCATTTCCTGCGCTTCATGCAATTTCGTATTATCGGTGGAACTCCATAAATAATGGCTAATCAAACCGACCTCATTACGAATGCAAGATACAGATAAAATGGTCCAATAGAGGCTGCCATCTTTGCGATGATTCAAAACTTCACCTTGCCAATGAGCATGTTCAACTACATTTGCCCAAATATCCTGATAGATATTTTCGTGATAAATCGAACTCTGGAAGTCAAGTTGATTTTTCCCGATCACATCTTCTACTTGATAGCCACTCAATTCTACAAACCCGGCATTTACATACTCTATGGTGCCCTCAATATTCGAGATAAGCACAGAGTTAATACCTTGTTCAATAGCACTTGAAAGTTTTCGTATCGTGGCATCGGCTTCTTTTTGCTGTTGACTATCTAATATATTCCGGTAAGCCTTACTAATATCATCACTTAAACTAGACAAGAGGGACAGCATAGCCTCATCGAACACCCCCTCATATTGAGAATATAAGGTAAAAATACCAATCACTTTCTCTTCAGATTTAATCGGCACAGCGGCAAGCGCTTTGTAGCCTCTTTGCTCTGCTGCTTCACGCCATGGTCCAAAATCAGGGTCTGTGCTGACACTATTGACACAGGACACTTTCTGAGTTTTGGCAGCTCGACCAACAGGGCCTTTTGCTAGATCGGAATCGTCAACTCGCATTTTCATTTCTTTGAGATAACCCGTTTCCCGACCGGCATAATGGTCGGGCCTGACATGCACACCTTCAATAATACCAATCCAGGCCATCTTGAAATCACCAAATTCCACGGCAATTCCACAGATTTTTTTAAACAAGGCATCGGCTTCAGAAATGTCTACTATGGCTTTATTGGTATGGCTTAAGACTCGGTATAATCGATTCAAACTAGCCAACTGTAATTCGGCTTTTTTCCGTGTCGTAATACACCGGCGACTATGAATTAAGGCACTAAAACTTTCCCCAAAGTGTATTCCCGACAATGCGCTTTCATACCATTGTTGATCATTAGCACAGTAATATTCGAAGCCTTGCAATGATCCATGGCTCGCAATAGCTCGACACTGCGGGCAATCTTCTCGTGATAAAGAAGTATCATGGAGCACTTCATGGCAATTTAGCGCAGTTTCTCCTTCACCAATACGATCTCTCACCTTGAGATTGGCTCTGAGTACATTTCCATGTTGGTTAATAATCAGTGTTTCATCCGACGCTGAATCATAGGATTCTACTATTTGAGACAAACTTCTTATGGGTTGAAGTAAGGATGATTCAATGAGAACGCGATATATTACCCAAAATGAAAATAGTTTAAAAATATGCCCCAAGATTAAAGGCAACTCTTTAAGACCAACATAAAGGGTAAAATTCAACTCTGCCAGAACGGTAAAAACGATCGATATAATCATTAATTTTGCATTACTGATACCGACGGTTTTACGCTGAAGATATAAACAAATACCCGCCAAACACAAAATCAAAATAATCGCATATTCGCTCATGATCTTGGTGGTCGTTAAGCCCTGTCCTGGCACAAACATCACAGGTACCCAATGATTAAATTCTGCAATCACTAGCACCAAGCTTAGCAATCCTAAGACAGTCATCATTCTATAAGGCTTGAATGAATGCTTTCCTACAAAGGGCGCCAAGAGCAAAATAAAAGCTTCAAAATAACGAGCAATAATCCAGAACTGAATGGTACTGCCGAGCGGGAGTCCGGGAATTATCTGCGCGCCTTCAAAGCTTAATGCATGCAGAAGATCAATCGCTCCGACCCAAAAATACCCACAACCCAGGAATAACAATGTGCCATTTCGGGATAAAGGAAAAGTATTCCACGCCACAAAAAAACTCATCATGGCAATGATGATGGCAAATAGCTCTACCAATGTATGGAATAAAACCGTACTGACAAAACTACAAGGCACCAAAACAAAAGCCAGAAGGATAGGAACTAGCCAAATGCCCGGGCGTGAATTCTCAAACATGAGAGAATTCGGTTTGGAAATGGATTCAAATTTATTTAGCAAAATACAGGCTTCTCAAGATATCAAGCGGTCAGTCTTGTAAAGTATAGACGGCTTGATGAAGCTTGCTTTAAGAAAGTCGTTACCTGGATCGAATATCCATCCGTTTACTCGCCGTTTACTCGCCGTTCACTCGCAGCTCACTCGAAATACTCTAAGACTATTTCCTCAATTTATTCACAAGCAGAGTAAAGGACCTAAAGGAAATGTTTATTTTACTAAAACACGCTACATAGCCGTACTTAGATAATTACCCCTTCATTTCCTTGTCTAACTGTTTTGATACATCACCGACCGAACCTGTTTTTCTAGCAATCAGGCTGTAAGCAACTGGGACAACAAACAAGGTAAAGATGGTCGCAGCAAACACCCCGGCCAGCACAACCACCCCGATGACAATGCGGGTTTCAGCACCAGCACCCGATGACAGCACAAGTGGAATAGCACCGGCGATGGTGGTCACTCCTGTCATAATAATCGGTCGAAAGCGAACTTCAGAGGCGTCGATAAGTGCGCGACCAAACTCCATACCCTCATCTCTAAGCTGATTCGCAAATTCTACGATCAAAATACCGTTTTTGGCTGCCAAACCCACCAACATAATTAAGCCGATTTGAGAATAAATATTTAAAGAACCACCCGTAACATATAAACCAAATAAACCACCTGCTATTGCCAAGGGTACAGTCAGCATAATCACAAAGGGATGAATCCAACTTTCAAACTGTGCAGCCAAGACCAAAAATACCACTAACAAACCCAGCGCAAAGACAAAAATTATTGAGCCACCCGAACTAACAAAATCCCGGCTTTGGCCTTTGTAATCAATGACGGCTTCTTCTGGCAAATGCGCTTTAACCAGCGCTTCCATATATTGCAATGCCTCACCCAAGCCATAGCCTTCTGCTAAATTTGCTTCAAGCGTAATCGCGCGGATACGGTTAAAACGAGACAGGGTCTCCGCTGCGCCATACTCTTTGATCGATACCAGGTTCGAAAGCGGAATGAAGGCACCTGTTCGAGAAGACTGAATATAAATACTCTGAATGTCTGAAAATGATCGCTGTTCCGAGCGCTCACCCTCTACGATGACATCATATTCTTCACCACGATCTAAAAAGGTCGTGACTCTGCGACCACCCATCATGGTTTCAAGAGTTCTGCCTATTTCTTGAATATTCACACCTAGGTCAGCCGCTCTATCGTAATCGACTTTAATATCTATCTGCGGACGTGTTTCTTTATAATCACTGTCTAAGCCTTGCAAACCGGGGTTATTCTCATTTACTTTTTCTATCAGGATATCACGCCATTGTGCTAACTCTTCATAGCTTGAACCACCTAATACAAACTGTACTGGCTTTTGTGTTCCCCCACCCAAACCCTGACGCATAATCGGAAATGCTCTAACACCTGGAAGGTCCGCCAAATCTTCTCGAATTTCTGCCATTATTTTTTCGGCTGGCCTTCTATTAGCCCAATCATTAAGGATAATAATCGCGATGCCATTACTAAAATTTTCGATATTGCCAAATGCTCGTGGTGCTCTTACCAATAAACGATTAATTTCACCACTTTCGACATAAGGCATGACACGACGCTCTATCTCAGTCATATATTCTTCGATATACGAAAAACTTGCACCATCCGGCCCATTTATGATCAGATAAAAAACCCCCCGATCTTCACGAGGGGTAAATTCTTGTGCAATTTTTGGGTAGATAAATGCGCTCGATACGACCACTAAAGCAAATAGAATAAAGGTAATAACGGGGGCTTTAATGAGCTTTTGAAGCAGTTTTATATAGGCATTACGCAAAGCCGTAAATACATTATCAAAGGCTTGGATGACGCTATTTTTCTTGGTGTCATTTTTTTTCAGTATTTTAGACGCGAGCATAGGCGAAAGCGTTAATGCGACCAATGAAGAAAAGGCAACGGCTGCTGCGATGGTTAACGCAAACTCAGTAAATAACTGACCAAGATCACCTTCTAAAAAGGTGATCGGTACAAATACCGAGATCAACACCACGGTGGTGGCAATAATTGCAAAACCCACCTGTTTAGCCCCTTTGTATGCTGCTACTAACGGAGTTTCACCATAATCCTGAATACGCCTAACAATATTCTCTAACATTACGATCGCATCATCTACGACCAAACCAATCGCTAGAACAAGTGCTAATAATGTGAGTAAGTTGATAGAAAAGCCTAAGGCGTAAATCGCAATAGCGCTGGCGATCAAGGAAACAGGAACGGTAAGTGCCGGGATTAACATAGAACGCACACTACCCAAAAACACATACATCACTAGTATGACGCAGGCGATGGCGATAAAAAGTGTTTTATAAACTTCTTCGATGGAGGCCTCAATAAACACCGCAGCATTGTAGCTCTGCTTAATCGACATGCCATTGGGTAGACCTTTATTCAGCCTAGCGGTGAGTGCTTTGACGCCATTCGAGACATCGATGGTATTCGCTGTTGACTGTCGAATCACACCAATACCGACCATCGGTACTTCATTGCCGCGGAAGAATGTTCTGTCTTCCACCACACCCAGTTCTACCCTGGCCACATCACCCAAGCGAACCAGATAGCCATTGCCATCTTTATCTGCACTTTCCGCCAGCACTAGCTGTTTAAAATCGTCCGGTTTTTTGAAGTTTCGCTCTATGCGCGCTCTGAATAAGCGCTCATCCGATTCCAAGACACCGGCTGGCAGTTCAATATTTTCCCGACGCAGGGCAGCTTCGACGTCAGAGACACTTAATTGACGCGCGGCTAATTCCTGACGATCTAACCAAATACGCATTGCATAAGAAAGCCCGCCGCCGATTCTAACGCGCGCCACACCATCTAGCGTGGAATATTGATCAACCAAAAAACGCTGGGCATAGTCAGTCAGCTCGGGAACGGTCATCTCATCGCTGACCAGATTTTGCCAAATAATCACATCGTCATTACTATCCACCTTTTGTACTTCGGGCGGGTCGGCCTCTTCTGGCAGGTTATCGGTGATGCCGGCAATTCGGTCGCGCACATCATTCGCTGCCGAGTCAATATCACGCTCAATAGAGAACTCAATGGTGACTCTTGATTTACCGTCTTGCGATTGAGACTGAATAAACTCGATACCCTCGATACCTGCAATGCGTTCCTCGACGATTCGCGTCACCCGGGTTTCAACAATGTTGGCAGGCGCACCGGGATAATTGACTTCAACCGTCACCACTGGCGGGTCAATATCGGGATATTCCCGCAATGAAAGACGCTCATAAGCCACGATGCCAAAGGCAATTAATAAGAGCGAGATAACGCTCGCAAATACCGGCCTTTTTATAGAAACATCAGAGATGATCATTCTGCTGTTTCCCTAGTTTTTTGCTTTAAGAGCTCGGATAAGGATTCGTTATCTTTTTCAACGGCACGAATTGAAATTAAAGCACCATCACGTATTTTTAATGTCCCATGAGTTACCACCTGCTGCCCTTCGTTTAATCCGCTCAGAATTTCCACCGAGCCTTTTCGACGCTCCCCTAGCTCTACAATTTGTCTTTTCACGCTTACATTTTCAGCATTTTGAATCAGCATCACGGCATTTTCATTGCCCGTAGTCACCAAAGCTTCTTCAGGGACGACTAGCGTCTGTCGAGGGTTTTTATTCAACTGCACCCGCATCAACATACCGGCCTTTAACAAGCGATCATCATTATTTAAGACAGCTCTCGCCATAACAGAACGTGTAATGGGATCAACTCGGCTATCGACACTGGTCACCGTTCCCTTAAAAACCTGATTCAGATAAGCACTTGCTTTTGCCTCAATCGTTAACCCTACTTTTAAGGATGATAGAAACACTTCGGGAACTGAAAAATCTAGTTTCATCTTGCTATCATCATCAATCGTGGTAATCAACATACTGGGTTGCGCCAGTGCTCCGACACTGATATTGCGAATACCAAGCACACCATTGAAGGGCGCAACGATGCGTTTTTGATTAATCCTGGATTGAATGCCAAGCAATCGCGCTTTGGCGGTATTTAGCTCACGTTCTCGTTCATCTAAAGTAGACCTCGATGCCGAAGATCGTTGAACAAGCGCTCGAACACGCTCGACTTGGCTTTGCGCTTCATTAAAACGAGAGCTTTCTTCTGCCAACTGGGCATTTTCCTCAGAGACATCCATTTCAACCAGCACATAGCCTTTTTTGACTCGCTGATTATCATCAAAATTTATTTTGGTAATTCGCTCGGTTACCGATGACGTCAGATTGACATTTTCGGCCGCTTGAAGGGTACCTAGTGCCTCTACTTCATCTACGAAAAAAACACGCTCAACATTGGCCACAAAAACCGCTGTTGGTTTTTGGTTTGATGAAACGCTCATAGAGCTCATCAGCATAAAACTGCCCAGAAGGCACGCAGTAAACACGCTCATATTTGTGTCCCTAACTCAGAGTAAATTATAAAATTTGCGAATTAAATTCTGGAATTATCAAAAAATCCAACATAACTTTTGTCGCCAACGTCGCCAACGTCGCCAACGTCGCCAACAATGAATGGCTTACTGTATTTTTTTTACCATAATAAAAAAATTGTCGATATGATATTCAATAATACTATTAACTATACGGCAAAGAATGTATATCAGATTAGTTAAAAAGCTTTACCAATCAAATAACAAGGAAATTTGAAAATAAGCATTATTAGAGGGTAATTATTCCGCAAGATTATCCAAAAACGCAGAGAGTGCTTTAAGTTGATTTCCGAACTCGTGTTTGGCGTAATTATCGAATAAACTAGCTTGGAGTATGCGGGTTTCTCGTATGCTTAATCCTCTTGCTCACCCTAATTATTTATCCAAGTAAGCTATTATGAACCGAGCCGATCTCTATTTACTCAGTACGCCAGCGATGACAGAGCAGGTGAAATTCTGCTGCCGATTATGCGAAAAAGCTTTTTTAGACTTCAAGCGTATTCACATTCAAACCTCACAAAGCATTCAAAATGAAGCCTTAGATACGGCACTTTGGACATTTAAACCCGACAGTTTTTTGCCACACGATATAGGACAAGCAGTCACATCGCTGCCACCTATTGTTATTGATAGCCAGAATTTACAAGAGGATTATTTTTCCTCATCTAACTTACTCATACTATTAGCCACTCAATTACCAAGCAATGCAAAACGCTTTGATAGAATCTGTATCCTTGTGCCTAATATTGAAACAGAAATACAAGACGCACGCTCACTTTATAAAGAACTTAAGAAGCAAAACATCGAAGTTCATATTCATGACATGCGCTAACGCATTTTTTCACTCTCTTTTGTCACCATTTCTTTTAAAATTTCTTCAAGACATGCTGCTGACAAGATGCATTTTGTCGATCAAAAACGCTATAATGCAGCACATTTTTTACACTGTATGCGCGCATCATGTTGCTATTCAAACTGAAGCCTAAATACATACCAACACTCATTCACTCTTCGGCAAGTAAGATCGACTATGGAAAAGACCTACCAACCTAGCGAAATAGAACAATCCTGGTATCAAACGTGGGAAAAAAACGGCTACTTCAAGCCCTCTAATGAAGGCCCTTCCTACTCCATTATGATCCCGCCACCCAATGTTACGGGCAGCTTACATATGGGTCACGCCTTTCAGGATTCTATCATGGATGCGCTTACCCGCTACCATCGCATGAAAGGTCACAACACCCTTTGGCAGGTCGGCACCGATCACGCAGGCATTGCCACTCAAATGGTGGTTGAACGAAAACTTGCCGCCGAAGAAGGTAAAACCCGGCATGACCTAGGCCGCGATGCGTTTCTGGATAAAATCTGGGAATGGAAAGAAGAATCGGGCGACACCATTACTCGCCAACTGCGTCGACTTGGTGCATCTGTCGATTGGGATCACGAACGCTTCACCATGGACGATGGCTTTTATAAAGCGGTTCAAGAAGTGTTTGTTCGCCTATACAAAGAAGATCTTATTTATCGCGGAAAACGACTCGTCAATTGGGATCCGAAGCTTCACACGGCCATATCTGATTTAGAAGTTGAAAACAAAGACAAAAAAGGCCACATGTGGCATTTCCGTTATCCACTTGCTGACGGCCTTTTAAGCTCTGAAGGTAAAGACTACATCGTTGTGGCAACAACACGACCCGAAACGATGCTGGGTGACACCGGTGTCGCTGTGAATGCAAAAGACCCACGTTATCAAGATTTAATCGGGAAAGAAGTCATGCTGCCGATCGTCAATCGCGCCATCCCGATCGTCGCCGACGACCATGCAGATATGGAAAAAGGCACCGGTTGCGTAAAAATCACACCTGCACACGATTTTAACGATAACTTGGTCGGCAAACGCTGCAATTTAGCGATGATCAACATCTTCGATAAAAATGCCGCGATTCTGGCTGAAGCCGAAGTCTATGATGCGAACGGCAACCCGAGTGATGCTTTCGATACCGCACTACCCAAAGAATTTGTTGGCATGGATCGTTTCGACGCCCGAAAGGCCATCGTTAGCGAACTAGATAAAATGGGGTTATTAGAAGGAGTGAAAGAACACGATCTCGTCGCACCTTATGGTGACCGCTCTGGCGTTGTGATCGAACCTCTTTTAACCGACCAGTGGTTTGTTCGAGCCGGGCCTTTAGCGGAACCAGCGATTAAAGCAGTGGAAGATGGCGAGATTCAGTTTGTCCCTAAACAATACGAAAATATGTACTTCTCTTGGATGCGCGACATTCAGGATTGGTGTATCTCTCGCCAGCTTTGGTGGGGACATCGAATACCCGCTTGGTATGATGCGGATGGTAATATCTATGTCGGACGAACAGAAGAAGAAGCCAGAAAAGAAAATAACATCGCCGATTCAGTTAGCTTAAAACAAGATGATGACGTATTAGATACCTGGTTCTCCTCTGCCCTTTGGACCTTTGGCACCTTAGGTTGGCCAGAAGCGACAGAGCGCTTAAAAACCTTCCATCCGACAGACGTATTAGTCACCGGTTTTGATATCATTTTCTTCTGGGTGGCCAGAATGATCATGATGACCATGCACTTCATGAAAGATGAAGATGGCAAACCACAAGTTCCGTTCAAATACGTTTATGTTACTGGGCTTATTCGCGATGAAAATGGCGACAAAATGTCTAAATCCAAAGGTAACGTACTCGATCCTTTAGACATGATTGATGGCATCGAACTCGAAACCTTGGTTGAAAAGCGTACTGGCAACATGATGCAGCCACAGTTAGCAGATAAAATTGCTAAGCGAACACGCAAAGCTTTCAGCGAAGGCATTAGTGCGCATGGCACCGATGCTTTACGTTTCACCCTATTCTCCTTGGCATCCACAGGGCGTGATATTAATTGGGATATGAAGCGCCTTGAGGGCTACCGTAATTTCTGTAATAAAATCTGGAATGCGGCACGTTACGTTCTCATGAATACCGAAGATCAAAACTGCGGCCAGAATGATGAAGCCTTCGAGTTATCTTTAGCGGACAAGTGGATTATCTCTCGCTTACAGCAAACCGAAGCCGCCATTGAAAAACAGGTAGCGGACTTCCGTTTAGACCTTGCTTCCCACACCTTGTATGACTTTATCTGGAATGAATACTGCGATTGGTACTTGGAATTATCTAAGCCCATTCTCACCAGCGATCAAAGTAGCGCTGAACTGAAACTGGGAACACGCAGAACGCTAGTACGTGTATTAGAAACGGTGCTGCGTTTAGCTCACCCGTTTATCCCGTTTATCACCGAAGAAATCTGGCAGCGCGTTGCACCTTTAGCCGGTAAGTCTGGCGATACCATCATGAATCAAGATTACCCCGTTCAAGATGTATCCAAAATAGATACTCTCGCTCTCGGAGATGTTGAATGGTTGAAAGGCGTGATTCTCGCAATACGTAATATTCGTGGCGAAATGGATATTTCACCCGCCAAGGCCATCCCTGTTCTTTTACGGGCAGGCAACAAGGAAGATAAACGTCGTTTCGAAGAAAATGTCAGCTTTATAAGTTCACTCGCCAAACTAGAGTCTATGCAATGGTTAGATGCGGAAGAAGCACCTATGAGTGCAACCCAATTAGTTGGCGGAATGGAAGTGCTCGTTCCGATGGCTGGCTTAATCAATGTTGAAGCAGAAGTTGCTCGCCTAAACAAAGAGCTTGATAAAGCAGCGAAAGAAATTGGTCGCTTGGAAGGTAAACTGAACAACGAAAAATTTGTGAGCAATGCACCAGACGATGTCGTTGCAAAAGAACAAGCCAAGCTCAGCGAAGCACAATCTCAGCAAGTTAAACTAAAAGAGCAACTCGCTAAGATTAGTGAGTTGTAAAAAAGATGTGGCTTGGAGCATGCATTAAGAGGCGATTCTAATGGCTTCAATCTACATACTAGGTGCCGGTGCAATGGGAAGCCTTTGGGCGACGCATTTGCACCTTGCTTTTAACTCTCCAAGCGTCAAAGATAGCCCAAAACATTCCATACACTTTCTGAGTACAAGAACGAATGCTCCCAAACAAATCAGATTCTCACTCAAGAGTCCCTTCTTTCTAGCACATCAGAATACTGACAGTGTAGATTTCGATATCGAACTACCTGTCATTAATTTCCAAGAACTCAGAACTGCAAGCCAAGACCAGCCAAATATCATCTTACTCTGTACCAAAAGCTATCATGCCCTGGATGCGGTTTTGCAATTTCAACCTTACTTTAATAAATACTGCTACTTGGTATTATTTCAAAATGGTTTGGGCAGTCAGCATAAGATAATCGATACTTTTCCAAACCTCCCAATTTATGCAGCCGTCTCAACCGAAGGCGTGAACAGACAAGCGGATGGGAAATTAATTCATGCAGGTAAAGGCCTAACTCGTATCGGGCCATTAAATGATAGAGCCAAAGACACTACCAATTTAAAAAATTGTATAAGTGCGCTTACTCATCAAGGCTTGGATACCGAAGCGACTCAAAACATCTGGCAAGCACTCTGGGAAAAACTCGCGATCAACTGTGCGATTAATCCATTCACTGCAATATTAAATTGCCCGAATGGCGAGATAAGATGCTCAGAGCTTTTCCAAGAAAATTGGCCTTTACTCAAGCTTGAATTAACCCAAATGCTAAATACTGCGGGTATTGAACTGACCCGCACTGAATTAGAAAAGCGAGTCTTTCAAGTTATTGAAAACACCAAAAGCAATATTTCATCCATGCTTCAGGATGTGAGAGCAAAACGTAAAACGGAGATTGAAGATATTAATGGCTTTGCTGCGGGATATTTGGAAGATAAGGGTTTGGCAAACAGGGTAAATAGGATGCTGTGTAAAAACTTGAGCGTATCTTAAATAACAATTATATCTGGGCGATCATTGTTTTTTATATAAGCCTTTAATTAAATATAACTTTTCCTAGTTCACAAAATATAATTAGCGATAAAAAGATATATTTTTATCGCTTCGAAATAGATAATTGAGTTTGCACAAGAAGGGGAAAAGCTAGAAATTGCAGGATGATACAAAAAGCAGATGGACATTTGATGGCATGAATTTATCAGCTGAAGCATCACGAGATATAGGGGCAGATCTACGTGTCCGCCCTAGGCTTTACATAGGCTTTTAGTATTGCGAAAAACTAGATAATCCCAGCCTCTTTACATTCATCACTCAGGTTTACGAGATCTTCATCAACCAAGCCTGTGTAATCAAGCACGCTGTTCTTAATTTTCTCCCACTCATAATGAGTATTACATCCACCTAGGGTTTTGTAAGAGGCGCTGATATGTTCTGCAATTTTCAAGACTGCCAGTAAATCTTTTACCGGTGTTCGGTGGTCCGGCTTGTTATCAAAAATAGACTGGCAGCAATGATGTACTGAGATAACCTCGCACACATGCTTAGGTATCGTCCAGGCCTTGGCGGTATAAAACCCTAACACCGTATGATCTGTTTTATAATGGGCACTTTCAGTATCAATAATGGAGTTTTCGACCGAAGCATAGGCCTCTTCCAAGACACTCATATAACCCGGAAATTTCATCATCATTAAGGGAATACCACAATCATGAAATAGGCCAATAGAATAGGCTTCATCCGGGGCACCCAGTTTTGTGTATTTACTAACTATGGTTGCAGTATTCGCCACATCATTGGCAGTATCCCAAAACCGGTTCATTGCGAAAATACCATCATCTGAGAGCACTTTCTTTAGCGACAGTGCAGTCACAATATTAATCACGCTTTTTAAGCCTAGTAGATTAACCGCATGGGTAACTGACTTAACTTTACCCGCCAAGCCAAATAAAGGTGAGTTAATGGCTTTAAGCACACTACCGGCAATCCCTGCATCTTTATTGATTAAATCAGCAATGACATCAATCTCAGGGTCTGGCTGCGCCAACTCTAATTGAATATCTGCCACAATCTGCGGACAAGGTGGTATCACAATACCCCGCAAAATATCCTGGGAAAGTTTTTCATCAATTGCACGCTGCATTTATAAACTCCAACAAACTAATAACTATTCGGATTATTTTGATAAACAGAATATATAAAAATGGCGGAGAATATTCATTGATAATCCGTTAAGAATGGTGTCTATATGTATCCACTGCAGTTACCTTAAGACGCCAATAAAGAGGTCTGCAATTCTTCTTAGCTTGAGGGTTAATTTTTCCAAAACAGATTATATATTCCCAACACCTATAAGCGATTAATTACTTAATCATTCAGACTTCAAGTGCCTGATCCAATGTTGCCCCACTTGCCCAGATATCACATCGTTCTTTACTTCTGGTCAGTGCTGTATATAGCAAAGCACGTGATAATAGTTCTTTTGCGTAATCTGCCAAAACCACACCGACACTTTGATATTCCGACCCTTGGCTTTTATGCACGGTCATCGCATAAGCAGTTTGCCATTGTTTAATTCGCGCAGGGGGTACAATAATCGCGTCATGATTGGCTATGGGAAAATGCACATTAAGATTGGATGCTTTATCATCCTCAATCACAAAACCAATATCCCCGTTATAAATACCTAAATGAGGGTGGTTTCTCGTTACTAAAATAGCTTTACCATGATAAAGCTCTCCCATAATTTTCCCACCAGGAAAGCAGGCTGAATGAAAGCGCTGCTCGATATAGGTATTTAGAAAGTGGACACCTAGGGGGCCTTCTAGCGTTGAACAGAGTAATTGATATCTCTCGAACTGATCGCTCAAGGACGTTATAGATGCGCCTTTTGCAACCAAGTCAAAATATTCTTCATAGCCTTTAACCATTGATTGATAGTTAAATGTGTCATTCAAATCTAAATCAAACCAAGTCACAGCAGATTCTGCTTTGAGCTGTTCACTCTTGCTCCAAAACTGTTTCTTGAATAAGTGAGATTCACCCGCTTTGAGCTGATCCGCAGCGACTTTTAGGTCGCCAGCAAAGCGATAGGTTTTTCGCAAAGCGCAAAGCGGCTGAAAGCCCAAAGCACTGTTAATGAAACTTGTATCTTCGAACTCCGTTAACTGCTTTGTACTGTAAGCAGTCAAGGCAGACAAAGTAGCTAACTCATCTTTACTTTGTTTTTGTCTTGAAAAACGTTGCACGCACTCAGTAAACACCTGCCCTGGATCAACTGCGGGTAATTGATAATGATCACCTAAAAGAATGAGCTGTGTGCTGGCGGGTATCAAACTCACTAGCTCGACCATTAAAGCTAGATCCATCATAGAGGATTCATCGACGATCACTACGTCCAAAGCTTTCTTAGATATCTCAACAGCCTCTACGCCCCCTAACTGAGGCCTCTGCTTACTTCGTTTAAGCAAAACGTCATCACCCTTAAAACGTTTCGGTCGCTGGAATGAGTCACGTAAGCCGCCCATTTCATATAAGAAACGATGCACAGTCTCGCCGGTTTCTGGCAGGCAATCACTCATTCTTAACGCTGTTAGATCATTGCCTAAGATGCGTATTTCAATTTTTTTAAGTTGATGACGAATAGAATCAGCTAGCTTAACAGCGGCTTTACCTGTAGGGGCCAATAAACGCACATTAAGCTTTCCATCTTTAGATTGACCTAGATTCGCTAATTTAACTTGACGTTTATGCATCAACAAGAAGAGTAAACTGGCTGCCGTTGTGGTTTTTCCTGTACCAGGACCACCGGTAATCACGCTAAAAGAATTAATTAAAGTATGCGCAGCCGATACCGCTTGCCAATTCACTTCATCTTCAGGCTTGCTATCTTCGATGGAAAACACTGTTTTAAGCATGTCAGATAAATCCGCGATTAAGTCATCGCTCAAGCGCTCAAGATATTGGCTACGCGACGCTAACCAGCGTTCGAAAGCTTGATGTAATGACCAGTATTTAGCCAAGTACAGCTTATCTTGAAACAAGACTAATGGCGCTTGATTGCTCGTCGATTCATCGTCTAAAGGAAGCGCATGGTTGACCAGGGTATTGTTACTCCTAACAATTCGCAGAATATTTTTTTGATCTAAAGCGCCTAAAGCGTCTAAAGCGTCTAACAATTCTTGAGTGGAACGAAAACCAGGCCGATATCCACACGCTTTGAGACTTGTCATTAAATCTTGTGGTAACGTCGATAGCTTCAGATGGGTCATGCCCTGGCTAACTAACTGAGAACACATTAGTGCCAAGACAATAATATCGGCTTTGTTAATGACGACTTGCGGCTCGGGTAGTTCATCAAACAGGTCTGCCATTACTTTAGAAGAAACCGCTACCTTTTTATTGCTAGACTTTATTCCAGAATCACTCTTTAAAAAGGAATCTGCTATAAATTGAGCAGTATAAAGATCAAGCCATTTAAAGGATGTACGTTCTTGCTCGACTAATTTAGCAAGTGATAACAATAGAGGATGATTTAGCATACTCATAAGCTGCCGACCTCTTCATCCAAGGCCCGAATTAGTTCAGCAGGTGGTTTTACAAAATAAACGCCAGTGGGCATCGCCTCCTGAGAACTAGATTCTTGTACGGCTTTATGCTCAATATTCAAGCCACGCAAAAACAAATAAATCACGCCTCCAAAATCACGCTGATAGTCATAGTTTTCTTTTCTACGTTGCTTGAGAAAACGATGTAAAGCCAAAGTATAAATCACATACTGAACATCATAACGATGTTCCTCCATGGCAATAGCGAGCGAATCGGCTTGATAATCTGAAGGACTATCACCTAAATAGTTCGACTTATAATCCAGAATATAGAATTGCTCATTGGCTTCAAAGACTAAATCAATCGCGCCTTTTAAATGACCTTCAAAGCTGGAGAAGTCGAGATCCGATGTCGCTCCAAGGTATTCACTTAAAAGCTGGTTAAAGCGTAGTGACTGTAGCTGCTTGACAGAAAAATAAAACTGCATTTCAGCGAAATATGCCGCTGCACCCAAACTGGATAAATGAATTGTCGACACCAAAGGCGCTTGTAAAACAGCGCGAACCCAAGTGGCCAGATAGCCAGACCAAGCTTCAAGCTGCTTATCTTCAACCAAACGTGTTAAACCTAGCTTGGCGTGAATAAATGACTCCAAGCCTGGATATTGGTTAGCCAAGTGGCTTGCTAATTCGCCATGTTCAAAATTAAGATGCTCAAATAAAGTATGCAGAAATGTCCCGGCCTGGCTACCTTTCGGAAAATTGAAAATATTAATGTCATTTGGGTTATGAGCTAATGATATTTTCTTTGACTCTTGAGAACCTTCAAGGCCACCTGCCCTGACATCATTTCGACCTAAGCGATGGCTTTCATTCATTAAACCGGTAAAGCTTTGTACTCGCCAATCGTCGTAAATTGAACGACTCAAATGATTTGAATGTAGCTGGTTAAGCGTAAGCTCATCCAAAGACAGCTTATCTGGATCGCTATCATTTTTTGCAAGGAAATCAAGATCTAAATTTTCAATATCCGCTTGTGTAATGCTTTCAACATGCACTAAATCGGAAAACCTTGATTGAAAATTTTCTAATGCAGCTTTTAAACTGTCGTCCTCAATTTTGGTCGGTACTTGCCCTTTAAATAATAAATAAGCGAAAGCACTTTGGCGTAGACCCAAAGATTCAAGACGATTACTCTGGTAAGCAGACATTCCCACATAACATTGATATTTTGCTCTTGTTAGTGCGACATAAAGCAAGCGTATATCTTCTGCTAAACGTTCTTTCTCTGCAGAGAGTAAACTTGAATCCGCTTTGCTTAAGTCGATACTGAGCTTACCTTGCTCATTATAAAACCAGGCTTCCATCGCACCACGGCATGAAAATAAAAACGGGATAAACACAAAAGGATATTCAAGCCCCTTACTTTTATGAATAGTGATAATACGAATAAGTTGCGCATCACTCTCCAAGCGCAGCTTGGTGTCATTATCACCTTTACTCGACTGTTGGCCAGACAAGGCACCCGACAAGATATCCTGATACCAGCGCAGCAAGGCAAAAACCCCTTTCTGCTTACGCGATTGTTTCTGAAGAATTTCAGCTAACTGGTTCCAATTGGTTAAACTACGTTCCCAAAAACGGGACGCACTTTTCTCATTTGAGCCTTTTCCAGCTGAATCAGCTGACCTTTGATGCCAAAACTCAAACACAGCCAAAATCTTCAAGGCCTCGCGAATCATCGCCAAGACGCCGGAACGAAGCCACTTTTGATGCAGCTCTTCAAACACATTCATGTACTCAGCAAATACCGATGCTTGCTCATTAAACGCTAAAATTTGTTGATCCGAAATCCCAAAAAAAGGTTCCGCTAAACATCGTCGCAGAGCGCCTTCATCTTTTGGATCGGCAACTGCTGCCAATAAAAAGTAAAGGGCATGCGCTTCATCAGAAAGATAAATACTGGCTTGGCCATCTAGCGTGGCACTTAAACCTTGAGCCGCTAGCGCATCTTTTATGATATGGCCTTCTTTGCCGGAACGAACCAAAATAGCGATATCTGAATGTTCTAAGGGTTTATCATTTTCTAAACAGAGTGACTTAGGCTGATTCAGTAAGCCCTTAATTTGCTTTACACACTGTAAGGCTAAGGCATTTTCAATATCACCCTTAGTGGATTTTCCTGCTTCAAACTGGCTAATAAAAAGCGCCTGAGGGGGTAAACTATCGATACTGCTTTTTGCAGCATTCACTGCTTGAAATGGAATATCTTCTGCCATAAAGGCATTGTCTGCAGACGCAAATATCGCATTCACCGCACTCACCATTGAGGGAGATGATCGCCAATTGGTATCCATCGTAAATACATGACCATTTACATGATTTGAAATATCGCGCTTAGCTCGAAGGTAGGTCGCGATATCTCCCCCTCTAAAACCATATATGGCTTGTTTGGGATCGCCTATCAAGACCATACGGGCATCGTCTTTAGGCGAATTCGTTCCAAATAAACGACTAAAAATATGATATTGCGCGGGGTCGGTATCCTGAAACTCATCTATCAAGGCAACTTGATAAGGTGCACTTATCATTGCGGCCAAAGCCTTATTCGATTGCTTATTAGTGGACTCTCTATTAATGGAAAGCGCAACTGAAACCCGGCTAATTAAATCATCAAAACTAAATACATTTTGCTGCTGTTTGGCTTCATCAATTAATTCTCGAACTAAAGGATAGCTTTGAGCGATAAATAAAGCATGGACATCGGGAAGCGGTTTCTCAAGGTGGGCTTCCAAAAAGTCAAAATAAGCATGCTCTGGGCTCGCTTTGTTTTTAGGCGTTTCTGTTACAACTCGACTTGTTGTGAAGCGTTGAAATAAACTATCTTTTCCCGTTTTAGGTAAAGCGTAATTAAGTACTGGCGCTGCTGCCCAAGCCTGCATTTGTCCAAGCCATTTCAATTTTGTATTGTTGGCTTTTAAGGGCAGGTCAATAAGCAAAGCTTCAACACTGGCAATCATCTCTAAGGTGGTTTCTTTCAGTTCAATAAACCATGCTTGATAGGCTTTAAAACTTTCCTGCCAATGCGCTAAACCCGCTGCTGAAGGCTGCGGAATAATCGCTTCTGGCGAACGGTTTAATAAGGGCGACAATTCACCTTGTAGAGCACTCGGCTCACTCCATTTTTCCACAATAAACTGGAGTTCTTCGGTGCTTAGACTCAAGACGTAACGACGCCAATAATCTTCTAATGCAGCTTGTCTAAGCTGAGTCTGATCTTCTAATAAAGCCTGTTTTAGGGGCACATTAGCATCCAAGGCATGGCGTTTTAATATTTGCTGGCAAAAGCCATGGATCGTGTGGATTTGTGCTTGATCTATCTGCCGCTCTGCCAAGCGCAGACTAAGCTGATCTTTCTCAGGAGAAGCGGATTGAGAAACCAAAAAATTTAATATGGGGTCGTTGGTTTCATGGCCTTCAAATACCCTACGCAACTCTTGTATGCGCAAGCGTATTCTATCCTTTAACTCTTGCGTCGCCGCCTCAGTGAAGGTCACCACAAGTATCTGTTCAACAGTAAAGCCGCGCTCTAATAAATAGCGCAAGTAAAGATTAGCGACGGCATAGGTTTTACCTGTTCCCGCGCTGGCTTCAATTAACGACAAACTATCTAGAGGAAACTCAGTCAGATTCAAGGCTTTCATAACGGCGCCTCCGACTCTGAATTAGCTTGTTTTGTGGTCTCGGCAGTTAATTCTATTTTATTGACTTTAATTGAATCCTTTATGCTTTCAACTTGCTGGAAAAATATCGAATTTTCGAAGTCTGGAAGACCTTGCGAATCGACTTCAACTGCCTGAGCATTCATCAGGCAATAACGCTGCCAATATAAGTCACTATTCTCACCGGAATAATATTGGTTTCCATTAAACTCGCCTTTTGCTTTCGCTGCAGACTCGAAGAGTAAAGCGTAAGTTGATTTAGCAAAAAACACATAAGGCTTAGAAGAGGCGAATTCAAAAAACTGACAATATTCCAAAGCAAACTCCCCTGCTTGTTCTGGCGACAATAGAGGTACAACAATCTCACTTTCCGGCCCGATTAAGCGACTCACAGAGGCGACTGGCTCACTTTGATTTATGATAGAAGAGTGCAGTGACCAGAAAACATGCTTTAGCCAGAAACCGAAAAAGCTGGAACCCAGTTTCTTACTGAGCGCGATGTCGACGAGTTGATTTCCATGGCTGACTAAACTACCCGAAATCTGATACTTATCGACAGTAATCTCGAATTCATGGTGAATACTGTCATCAGAAATATTTTGGCAAACATAATCATACATCGGCGTTAAACTCGTCTGAATATGACCCACATAATAATTATCTAATGGCGCTCTCGGTAGTTTGCCAGAGAGCTGCCAACGCTTCATAAGCAAGGGGGACATATTTTCCTGTTCATGACCTTCAAACCAGTTATCTTCAAACCAGTTATCTTCAAACCAGTTATCTTCAAACCAGCTATCTCCAAACCAGCTATCTACAAGGCTTCTTTTCAGGTCATACGCGGCTAAACCTTGAATAGCAAAAGGCTCAGACGCGATCATCTCTTCTCCCACACTATGCAAATTCACTTGCAAAGCTGTTCGATAGTAATAACGTAAAGGGTGACTAACGCACTCTAATAAGCGTTCAAAATCAATCTCTAGCTTCGCTATACCTTTTGGCTCGCCAAAGGGATCTAATTGTTCTTCATCATAGTCAAGTGCGTCTTTTGGTTTTAGACCAGGCTGAGACAGGTATTTTTCTGGATCAGGGTTGATTAAGGCTAACCATTCTGTCGCAAAGGTTTTATCTAAACGGATATGCTCATTGCCTGTTTTTTCATGCTTATTCAAAACAGTTTGATCCGTATAAACAGTTTGACCCGTAAAGTAGTAGCCTTGATGAAAAGCTTGCAGGTGATGCTCAACTAAACAATGATCAAGAATCGTCTCGTTTTCCTCGAAAACACTGCCATCAAGCGTTAAATTCTCTGCACAATAATTTTGAAGTTCTGTGACTAAGATAGAAGGATAGCGCTCGCTATTATCCTGGATATCACGACCACAATAACTGATATATAAATGCGATCGGGCACTGCAAAGCGCCTCTAAGAACAGATAACGGTCATCTTCGCGCCTTGAACGATCTCCTGTTCGCGCTGGCATATGTGTGAGTAAATCAAAACTCTGGCCTTGGACGGGTCTTGGATAAGCGCCTTCATTTAATCCCAACATACAGACGGCTTTAAAAGGAATACTGCGCATTGGCATTAAAGTACAGAAGTTAATCCGACCAGCTAAAAAACGTTGACTGACACGTTGATTTTCAAACTGGGCTTTCAAGATAGAAGCAATAACAGAAAAGCTCACCGGCTGATCAAAACCAGTCTGCGCCATTTCCTTTTCAATATCCGTTTCGAAATCATTGAGCAGCATTTGAATATCAGCGGACACCAACTCAAAGTCTAGCCAGCTTTGCCAGAAAGCAGATAATTCTTGCAACCACTCGTTTAAGGTATATTGCTTGGTCTGCAAGTAAATAGCTGACTCAATCGTGTCAAGGAAACGCATTAACTTCCCTGCCAGAATTTGCTTTTCAGGGCTGCGTTGCGGGAAAGCTAATAATTCACTTTCTCCATGAACATATATTTCATCTTGACCAAAAATATAACCCGCCAATAAGCGCTGTGCAGCACTAAACCAAGTATTACCTTCACCTGAACCTTTTACTTGAAGAAGCTTGTCTCGATGCGCTTCCGACAAACCCCAGCGAATATTTAAATGCTGTATCCATGCTTTAATATCTTCCATCTCAGGCTCGGAGATCGAAAATCGTGAACGAATCGCGGGCATTTCAAGCCAATCAAGCAAGTCGCTCGCAGTGATCCGTGAACTAGATAAACCCAACAGACCTGACAAGGTGTCCAATAAAGGCTGGTCCATTGACAGTAATTGATCTGAAATACCGTAGGGTAAATATTGTGCCTTGCCATGGGCGTCATAAGCAGGACGAGAAAATACGGCTTCAATTAAGGCAGCGAAATCCTGCACATCCGGCATCATCACGATAATATCTTTTGGCTTGATATCCGGATGCTGATTCAGGAGGCTAAACAAATAATCATGTAGCGCTTCAACTTCTCTTAGATGACTATGGCAACTAGCAAAACGAATTGAGTCATCTTCAGGAGACATGGCAAATGGGGTGACCTGTAACTTAAGAATATCCTGCTGAATGCATTGTAGAGCAGTGATACTTTTTTCACTTTCTCCACGTTCATCATCAAAGAAGCTGGTCGGAGCTTCTTTGATCTCTTGTGATTCTGTTAAAAGCGTTAAATAATCTCGGCCTAGCTTACCCCACGAGGCTAATAAGGGATTGCCTTCCAAGAAGGTATCTGCCGCCGTTTCGATACTCACACCTTTATCTACCAAGGCTTTTTCTAATTTAAGTTGTTGGGTGGGTGTCAGTACATCACCCCAATAATACTGACAAGGATTATGCACCAGAAAATGAATAGCGACGTGCTGACTTAAAGCATTCATGACCGGCAACCACTGCGGCGGTAGTGCCGATAAGCCAAAAATAAATAACCTTTCTGGCAATTTGCGTTTAAGTTCTTTTGAAGGTGAACGGAGCAAGCTTATTAAATTCTGGAACAAACGACTTCGGTGGCGCCTTTGATCTAATTCAATATCAGGATATAAACTTCGCCAAAGATCCGACTGCCATGTTTCTAATTCCTTTAAACCCGTTTGTGATGAATCCAGGATGGTTTTTCCGGATTCCCAAGCATCAATCCAGTCTGGCCGGTAATTCTGATAAGCATCAAACACATCTGCAATGACGCCACTCAATTCAAATAAGGCTTTCTGCTGAGCAAGCGCTTTATCTTGTTCTTGAGTCTGATTCTGCTGACTGAGAAGATAATGCTTAAGAGAGTCATATTCCGGATCTTCTAGCTTCTCTGGCAAACGCTTAAAAATCTCCCAACGGGCATTATTCTTTTCAAAAATCGGAATATGGCGCTCTTCCGGCATTAAGCTTTCTGCTAGTCGCCAAATAAACGAAGCAGGCATCTGGCACTTTACCAGAGCGGATATACCAGAGTGCGAAGATAGCTCTTGCTGCAACCAAGTGCCCATACCCTGACTTTGAATTAAGATAATTTCTTCGGCAAAAATAGTGCTAAGCGGATGACGATCAATTATTTCTGCAATTAAGTACGCTAAAGATTCTGTTTTATTCGATGGATACAATTGCAGCATAACAGTGAGTTAATCCTTGGCTCTTAAAATACTTATTTTTGGCGTTTAAGCTGACTACGTTAAACCAAAATCAAAGGACTTGCATCTGCTTTATCACCTCGATTTCACCCACTTAGAAAGTGTACTTAAGACTCCACATTAAGCATACACAGCAAGGTGCTTATTTATTGATAATATTAGTTTTTTCTAAATACCTGCTAACAAACTCTTACTTAAAATGCATCGTTTATTTAAAGCTTTTAGTTTAAATTATGAACATGCTCACAATTAAATCGTGAACTGAAAGCATTGCTTGAGTTCACTTGAACAAATGAATATATTTTCATAAAAATAATAATTCTTTAGAGATAACAACTCTTTATCATTCCTTTATCAGCACTTTATTAACCATAATAAATACAATTTAAACAGGGAGTTTCATAAGCGTGAGCTTACATAGTACAAAAGGGAAAAAGAAAATCGGAACCTGGTCTAAGCTAGTCGCTTTGTGTACAAAATCCATGGGGGGATATTACCGCTCTAACGGTACCGTCGTTCGAAATATTGCTGCTGGTAAAATCAGCGATGACGATGATGAGTCTATCTTCGTTGAAACCAGGGTCGAATTTGCCAATATCACAGAACGAACTCATTCACGGATTCGCCATCAAGAAACACAGCGACAAGAAAATATCGAGACTATTTTATCTATCGTGTCTAGTTTAATTGGCGATAAAGTTCCTATGCAATCAGTCGATCCAGACTGGGCTAATATTTTCTTTCATTACGCACAAAATGTTAGCCATAAAAACATGCAAAGCCTCTGGGCGAGAGCCATGGTCTGTGAACTAAAACATCCTAGCTCAATGTCAAAACGTAGCCTGAATTTTTTATACCATTGTGATATCTGGGAAATCACAGCATTCAAAAAAATTGCCAATTACGCCTTTATTGGTGGCAATGGTCATCCCTTTATTTTTCGCACCAAAAAAGATTTAGTCAATAAAGATGATATTTTTACTGAAACACGTCTTCTCTCTCATTGCATCAATGCAGGCATGATAAATGCTGAACCTAAAGAATTAGTCGTGGGTTTTCACTTTTTCTATAACAAGAAAAAACACTTTATTAGTCATGAATCGAGCTCTTTCGGTCAGAGCCTTGGTTTTTATCAACAATCTTTTACTAAAACCGGAAGTGATATTATGAAACTTCTTGGCGGGCTTGAAGCTATTCCTTCTTCCAATATGCATCGTAAGTTAGTATGGGAATATCTAAGCGACTTCGTTGAAATTAAAACTGAAGGCGAGAGTGAAGGTGAGAGCGAAGGTGAGAGCGAAGCAGAAGAATCCATGGTTGGCTAAGTTAGAGTTCTTACAAATCAGGGCAAGATAGCCACTGACTTTATGTGTGCCCAAACAATAAGCTGGGGCGTTAAAGATAGATGATCAACCGAACGACGCGTCACTCTTGAAATAAGAATACTCCCACCCACATTTAAACGCACCAATGCCATCGCAGCATCGTCATCATTAACCACCTCAATCACTTCAGCCGGCAAACTATTCAATATACTTGAATCCTGAGGAGCCAAAGATAAACTGACATCTTTGGCTAAGACTCTCACTCTTAAGTGCTCACCAATGCCTAGCTGATTATCTTTCAACCATAACTCACCACCCTCAAATTGAGTCAGCATAAGATGCCACTGCTGGTCTTTTTCTAAAACTTTAGCCTTTAAAACAACACCCAAGTCATTTGCAAGCGATATGGGCAAATCAACTCTTGATAAGACCTCTTGTAAATCGCCATCAGCCACCACGCGACCGTCATCCATCAAAACAATGTAATCAGCAAGCCTGGCAACTTCATCGAGTGAATGGGTTATATAAATAATAGGGATATTGCACTCTCTACTTAAACTTTCTAAGTAAGGCAGTATTTCCTGCTTACGCTGATAATCAAGCGCGGCTAATGGCTCATCCATAAAAAGTATTCGCGGCTGCCTAAGCAACGCCCTTGCAATGGCAACGCGTTGTTTTTCTCCACCAGAAAGAGAGTCTGAATATTGAGCAAGTAAATGCCCTATTCCAAGCAATTCAATGATTTTATGGTAATCAATCAAATTATGCTGAGCGGAGATATTTACCTTTAGGCTTTTTCTTGTTCTTTTTAACGCGTATGCCAGATTCTCTTTAACAGTCAAATGATCAAATAAACCAGCCTCTTGAAAGACCACACCTTGCTGACGAAGATGAACAGGCTGAAAATAATCCTCATCCTGCCAAACGAGATTGCCAATTTTAAAACGACCTGCATGCACTTTCTCTAAGCCTGTCATACATCGCAACAAACTCGTTTTTCCACAACCCGATGCACCAAATATAGCAGTAACACCTACGGCAGGAATCTTCATCGATACATTCAAGACAAAGGCATTTGGATTTCCCTGAAGATAACTCAGCTTGAATTCTGCAGAAATGAATTGCTCTAAAGAGGTATGCATTTATTGAACACCCCTGCCAGATATAAGTGACTGCTTCGGTTTGAAAAAATACAAGAGCAATAAAACACAAAAGGAAAAGCCGATCATCACAGCCGATAAACTATGTGCGCTGGCATAATCGAGACTTTCGACATGCTCATAAATCTGTACAGAGACAACCTTGGTTTCGCCTGGAATATTGCCACCGATCATCAGAATGACGCCAAACTCCCCTACCGTGTGCGCAAAACAGAGTACCGCAGCGGTAATGAAACCGGGCTTAGCTAATGGTAGTACGACAGAAAAGAAAGCATCAAGAGGTCTAGCTCCTAAGGTCAGAGCCGCTTCAATAGGCCTATCCCCTACAGCTTCAATAGCATTTTGAATAGGTTGAACAGCAAAGGGTAAGGAATATAGCACAGAAGCAAACACCAATCCCCAGAAAGTAAACGCCAGCGTTCCTAAATTAAGTGCTTGCGTGACTTCGCCTAACACCCCCGTGGGTCCCATCACGACCAACAAATAAAAGCCGAGAACAGTTGGCGGTAAAACAAGAGGCAAAGCCACAATAGCAGAAATAGGCGCTTTAAAAATAGACGATGTTTTAGCCAACCACCAAGCTATCGGGGTACCAATAATAAGAAGCAGAATAGTGACAATGCTGGCTAACTTGAACGTTAAAAAAATTGCTTGCCAGTCTGAAGGAGAAAGCCACACTAGAATTGACCGCCTGTTTTAGATTCAAGTTTCATAAGCTGAGACTGATAACCATAAGATTCAATTTTATTCATCACATCTGGCGTCTGAAGAAAACGCACCATTTCATTAAGCAAGCCAATATTATTAGCGCTCTTTAATATCACGGCATCTTGATTGATTGGCGAATACAGTTCAACTGGAATTAGCCAAACAGACCCAGAAACCAAAGCACCCTTTTTCCATACCTGAGATTTCGCCACAAAACCTAATTCGGCATTTTGTGTAGCCACGAACTGATAGACTTGTGCAATATTTTCACCCTGAACCCACCTCGACCTCGACGTATTTTCAAGACCAAGTTTCGCTAAGACCTGTTCAGCTGCCAAGCCATATGGCGCTAACTTAGAATTTGCCAACGCTAACTTATTAAAGGCTAAGCTTTTTAATATCTTATCACTATGATCAATCCGCTTAGGATCAGCACTCCACAAGACCAAAGCACCGATCGCATAGGTAAAACGTGTTTCAGGGACAGCAAAGCCATCTTCAATAAGCTTCATAGGCTTATCTTGGTCGGCAGACATAAAAAAATCGAAAGGCGCCCCATGTTTTATTTGAGCATATAGTTTACCTGATGAACCTGAAACTAAAACGACTTTACTACCAGCATGAAAACTTTCAAAATCATCAATCAAATCCTCTAAAACAACCGCAAAATTAGAGGCTACCGCAATGGTAATTGTTTCTGCATCAACCCGATCTACCAGCACCAATATCAAAACAAGAAATAAGGAAATGCCGTGTTTAAAACGACTCATCATTTTAAAACCTTTGTTAAAAAAGATTGTGATTTAAAAAGAACGGGGCGACAAGCAACAGATCCTGAATTCCCTAACCCCAATTTTTCATTAGGATTATATTTCAATTGTTGTCGCCGCTACATTAAAAGACTTGGTCGTCCCTGTTTTTTTACCAAGGTACTCTTGGCCTCCTCATTAATGGCATACCTTTCCAAACCATTTAAATGCGTCTTACCAAAATATTTTTGCCAGTTGATCAGTTTCGCATCGACCGCAAATTCGCCATCTATCTCTTCTCCAAGTTCACATGCCAACGAGAGCAGCTTACCATTATGGAAACGGTATTTAGGGAAACAATAAAAAGAAAAGGTCGTGGATAAATTTATCGCAGTGTTTATGTTTTTATGCAGCTTATTTTGATCTTTTTTATAGCCAAAAATTGCTCTGACCTCCTGCAACAATTCCAGCGGCACTTGTGCGGCTTTCATAGACGCCTCGAAGACTGCGCGCGAGACAAAGGTGAACTCATCGGCCGGCTTCTTCATCTTAAAGAGCTTCGGGTAGGACGTGTAATTAGCTTGTGCTTCAGTAAGCATTGCCCGCTTTAACTCTGCAACGGTGACCGGATTAGAGCCGCTGCTACAGCATTGGTAGATATTCGTTTCACCGGGTGAACGCAAGGCTTTAACGGTAGCTAGAATGACAGCATTGGCAACCAGATCTGCCGGAATGATATCCATGATGCCATGTGGATTCGCGGGGAAGTAGGAAACCTTACCCCGTGCATACGCAAATACGATGGCATCGGCCACTTTGATGCCTTCTATCCATCCCGGAACCGGCTCTCGCAATGTACTCTCTATAATTGACGGCCGAACTATGGATAGCGCACCGCCATCAAGCTTCTCAATCAGCAACTGCTCGCCCAACCACTTGGTAAAGGTATAAGTATCATTCCAGCCATAGAAATTTGCTTCTTCGATGCCGAGATCTACTAATGCCTTCTTACGCGTATTATTTTCTGCGCTTACCACAGCTTGAGTAATTTTATCCTGTAAACGCTTGACCAAACCTTCAACTAAATATTGCCCTTTAGCATTTCGAGGTACATTTCCGTGATAAGGCGCGAGGGTTTCTTCATAAATATCACCTTTATTCAGCCCGTGTACGTAGCAGGTTGAGACTTGTACCACCGGTATATCACCACCCACTTTAGACAACTCGACGATATTATTTAAGCTCAGTGTATTGATATGCAGAGCTTGGTCGAGTGGCTCACGAAAATCCACGCTCGCTGCAGAATTGATAATGACATCAATTTCCGAGGCCATCTTAGAGAAACTTTCCTCATTCAAACCAAAATATTTTTCGGTCAATTCGCCACAGACAACCTGAATTTTTGATTCACAAAAAACATTAAACGCCTCTTCTTTCAGGTTTTTTATACTCGTAAAAATACTGGAATTCAGGACTTCCTGCTCAAGCCTTTGCTGGCCAGATTCGAAACGTTCACTATTTCTGATCACGAGATAGATTTTTGCAACATCAGATGTGGATCGAATGATCTTCTCCAAAAGAACTTTGCCTAGAAATCCCGTACACCCTGTAATCAGAATGATTTTACCTTTCAGCGTTTCCTTGACGATAGAAGTCTCGTTAGTCATAGCATACCTGCTTATATTGGATAATGTTTTAGATGGAGGGTTTATCAGGTCATATCATAAAAGACACACGCTAGCTTATTTGTAATGGCCTAATGCTGTGAAGATACGGCATGCATCACTAAGATTTGACACCCAATGTTATTTATTGCGACAGACATCACGCTTAATAGATATTTTAGAGTTTAGCTTCTATAGAATTATCGAGATCAGAGTAAGCTTTCTCAAGCTTGAATCGTCAAAATCTTACTCTAAACCCGATACCACAAAAGATACCACAAAAGAGGTCTCATTCAGAAATAGCTCTGACACGAATAGCACAAAATAAAAAAGACCATCCAACTCTTTGACCACACCCTTTTGGTTTCGACGACAATATTCATTCTTCTGAAGTTCGTTTAACGGATGACAGGTAGCAAATGCATTAAGTCATTCATCCAAACTCCAAGAAACTGCGTGACCTCATCTGGCAATCCTATGGCAGCGAGATCATTGCATTTCATCAAACGCCATACCCATCAGAAGAGGAGCATGAGGACGGATCT
>TARA_R110001592_G_scaffold44644_6_pt1 | contig 30911 bp, 28 predicted proteins | sample TARA_R110001592 | Tara Oceans TARA_R110001592 (sample SAMEA4398387) | marine metagenome | biome: Polar Biome; feature: [SRF] surface water layer (ENVO:00010504); material: water (ENVO:00002006), including particulate matter (ENVO:01000060) such as... | depth 5 m | reverse complement strand
TTGCGGTTGAGGAGGCGCATTATAGAGATACTAGGAGGGGAGTCAACACACTTTCAAAAAGAATTTTCAAAAGCTTTGGCCGCGTACAAAAACCGCTCACTTAGGTTAACTATCAACCACTTAACGGTGATTAATTAAGCATGTTGACTACTTAACAACCACCAGCTGATATTTCTTTTTACCCACCTTTACCAAGTAGTACTCGCCAAACAATGCCCTCGCTGCAGAAAACACCTCCGGCACGCTCATATTCTCAGCAATACCTATTGAAACACCGTTTATAAGAACCGCATTACGGCCCAGAGCATCCTTTATTTGCTTGCCAACACCCATCCCCATGTCAGCAAGCAGCTGGGTTAATGGCTTGTCGTTTAATTCCTCGCGATTCAAATTTGCCGTCGGCAAGCCATCCAACTGCAATTGCTGAAGATCACCTGCCGATAACTCCGCCAATTCACCAGAGAATAATGCATCGGTTATACGGCGCGCCCCTGCCAACTGATCGACCCCGTGAATCAGCCGCGTCATCTCCTCCGCAAGAATACGCTGAGCAGCGGGACGCCCCACCTCACGATCTTCAACCTCTATGGCATCGATATCGGCAAGCGATAAAAACGTAAAGTAACGAAGAAACTTATACGCATCGGCATCGGCGGTACCCAGCCAGAACTGATAAAAGGCATAGGGAGAGGTTTTGGTCGGATCAAGCCAAATGGTGCCCGACTCAGTTTTACCAAACTTGGTGCCATCCGCCTTAGTGACCAGCGGCATGGTTAAGCCGTGAACCGCAGCACCGTGCTGGCGACGGGTTAGATCCACCCCCGCAATGATATTGCCCCACTGGTCAGAACCACCCAACTGCAGCGTACAGTCATACCTTTTATACAGCTCGGAAAAATCCAAGCCCTGCAACAAGGAATAGCTAAACTCGGTAAACGAAATACCTGCCCCCTCTCTGTTAATGCGCTGCTTCACCGATTCCTTGGCAACCATGGTATTAACAGAGAAGTGCTTACCAACATCCCGCAAGAACTCCAGCGCCGACATAGGGCCAAACCAGTCCAGATTATTGGCAACCTCAGCAGAGTTCTCGCCACAGTCAAAATCAATAAACCGTGACACTTGCAGCTTTAAACGATCAACCCAGTCAGCAACAACATCAGGCGTATTTAACTGGCGCTCCTGCGCTTTGAAGCTTGGGTCACCAATAAGCCCCGTCGCACCGCCAACCAGCGCTATAGGTTTGTGCCCTGCCTGTTGAAAACGACGCAGCGCTAACAGCGGGACAAGATGGCCAATATGAAGACTGTCAGCCGTGGGGTCAAAGCCACAATACAGCGTGCGCGAGCGCTCAGAGAGATACTCTGCCAAGCCGTGCTCGCCGGTCATTTGCGCAACAAGCCCTCTCGCCTCTAATTCAGGGAGTAAATCTGAGTTTACAGCTGTCATAAATCGACCTTCATACTATATAAGACGCACAAACCATTCCGTTAACATGATTTGCATAATTAGGAAAATACTGAAGAGCCGGCAAGATACAACAACCAACAACAAATGCAAACTGCGAAAAGCTGACAGACCGCCACACTCAAGCTAGAATCTACTTTAAGTTTCGGTTTTTACGGGCTTCAAGCGGGCAACACATTTGTTATACTGCACAAAAAACTCTCCACAGGCATGTAGTAGTAGACCTATGCAAAACTGGATTCCCAAAAGACACGCCGTTACTAAGCCCGACAATGGCAAGTTCCCCCGACGCCATTTAGCGCTTGCGGCATCGACACTTATCGCTCTGGGTTTATCTCTATTACTACTTCCCGGTGAAAACGCTGAAGCCAAGCGCACCGCCATCCCGCTGAACTTGGAGCTTAGTCCAACTCGAGCGGCAAGTATTCCAGCGGATTCAGTGGCGATAGAAGAAACAGAAAAACCTTGGATAGAGGTACAAGTAAAATCAGGCGACTCACTGTCCACTATATTTAGTCGCGCCAATCTCACGCCACAAGATCTACATGAACTACTGACCACCGCCCCCAAAGCTAAAGCACTCAACAAAATTCGACCTGGGCAAAAACTTGCATTTCAAATAGACGATAGCGGCGAGCTCGAAGCAATGAGCTATCAACTAGACAAACTCAATAGCCTCGTTTTTGAACGCGGCGTCACCGGCTTCGACACCACCGAACTCGCCGAGACGCCAGAAATTCGCCAACGCGTCGCCAGCGCGACTATCACCTCATCACTATATAAAGCAGCGCAAGACGCAGGCGTAAACCAAAGTATCATCATGGAGCTTGCGAATATTTTTGGTGGGGTATTAGACTTTGTATACGACGTCCGCAAAGACGACTACTTCATTGTTATATATGAAGAGCTTTACCTACATGGCGAGAACTTAGGCAGCGGACAAATACTCGCGGCGCAATATTTCAATCAAGGTCGCTCCTTTGAGGCCTATCGCTACGTTAATACTCGCGGCGAAATCGACTATTTCTCGGAAAGTGGCGAAAGTATGCGCAAGGCTTTTTTACGAGCGCCACTGGACTTCACCCGCATAAGCTCTGGCTTTAATCCGCGCCGTCTGCACCCCGTCTTTAAAACCGTGCGGCCGCATCGCGGCATCGACTATGCCGCACCTCGAGGCACACCTGTCTATGCCGCCGGCGATGGCCGCGTGGCAGCGGCCGGCTACTCAAAAGCCAATGGCAACTATGTCTTCATCAAACACGGTGAAGCCTATATGACTAAGTACCTGCATCTACATAAACGCGCAGTATCCAAGGGCGAGCGAGTTCGCCAGCGTGAAACTATCGGCTGGGTAGGATCGACCGGCTATGCTACCGGACCACATCTCCACTATGAGTTTTTGGTCAATGGCGTGCACCGCAATCCTGCGACAATCGTGACCAAATTACCGCCACCAACCAAGGTGAATAGCGGCGAAATGCCAACCTTCGAAACCCAAATATCTGGGATGCAACTACAGCTTAGAACCTACGCTGCGCAACGAAATTACACCAATATTGACGCGGGCTAATGGAATCACGCTATATAGGCTTGATGTCAGGCACTAGCCTCGATGGTATCGACGCAGCACTCATTCGCGTCGATGCCGATAACACCGTCCATTTCGAACACAGTATTTCAGCACCGCTTTCCCCAAAACTAAGAAGCGACATCCTTCAGCTTTGCGGAACAAGTCACGAAGAAATAGAACTGCTGGGCAGGACTGATAGGGAGATTGGCCGCGTTTTTGCCAACGCTGCGCTTCAATTGTGCGAAAGCGCCAAACTCAAGCCCGCCGATATAACCGCAATAGGCAGCCACGGCCAAACCGTGCGCCATCGCCCACCAAATACCGACCGCCATCACGAGCACGCATTCACCCTGCAAATTGGTGACCCCAACACCATCTCAGAGCTTAGCGGCATTACCACGATTGCGGACTTTCGACGTCGCGACATCGCGGCGGCGGGACAGGGCGCACCTCTGGTACCCGCATTTCATGCAGCGGCATTTAGAAGCGAAGCCGAGGACAGGGTTATTCTCAACATTGGTGGTATGGCGAATATTAGCCTAGTTAAACAAAATGGCGGCGTAGAAGGTTTTGATACTGGGCCAGGCAATGTCCTAATGGATAGCTGGATAAACGCCCGTATGCAGCGCGACTTTGATCGCGATGGCGACTGGGCGGCCAGCGGAAGGATCAACACCGCACTTTTGCAGCATTTTTTACAGGCACCGTACTACAGCCAGACTGGGCCCAAAAGCACCGGCCGCGAGCAATTTAATATGCTCACCATTGAGGAGTCATTAGCGTATTTCCCGCCAATAGCGCCTGCGGACGTGCAAGCGACATTGCTAGAACTTACCGCTCGCACAATTTGTGACGCAATAGAAAATGCCAGCACAGATCTGGCGCCCGTTTTTATCTGCGGCGGCGGTAGCGCCAATCTAGCCCTTCGCTCACGCATCTCCACCCTGCTCAGCAAGCGGGTGGTGTCGGACACCAACCAACTTGGTATTCCACCAGATTGGGTTGAAGCCGCTGCCTTCGCATGGCTTGCCAAGCAAACCCTAAATCACTTGCCAGGCAATGTCCCCGCCGTCACCGGCGCGAACGGACCACGCATACTCGGCGCCATTTATTTAGCTTAGCACTCAGAACTTCATACCGACGCTGACGGTATACACCCATGGGTCGACCTCAATACTGCTAGTCAGCCTGTCACCACTGTCGAAGCGAATTTCCGCATCCGTATCAATATCTATCCAGCGCGCCGATGCATTTATCAACCAGCTTTCATCGATGTGATAATCCACCCCCGCTTGAAACGAGAGACCAATCGAGTCTTCTAGGTCTATTTTCCCACCGGTCAAACCCAGACCTGCAAAGGTAGTTTTAGCTTGGGGCGTTAACTCTTCATCAAAGATAAGCGTGTAATTTAAGCCAGCACCAACATAAGGCTGAAAACCGGAGATCGGAGTGAAGTGGTAAATACCGCTAAGTGTCGGCGGCAAGTGCTTAAAATCAGCAACATCAACGCCCTGAATCGCGCCCTTACCGGTAGCCGTATGCTCAAAAGGCGTTGCCGCAAGCAGCTCTATTCCCCAGTGACTATCCAGCAAATACTCTACTGTTATACCAAGCTGGGTATCGTTGGTAATACCCAGCGAGGAAGTTTGCCCGCCCAACACGAGTACTGAGCCATTCAGCTTAATATTGTCGCCATCTTCCCTAGGCTCTGTTGTGCTTGCACCCAAACGCACTACCCACTGACCCGGCTGATAAGCCATTTCGGATGCAGATAAAGAAGGGGCAATAACAGCAGCGGCAATGGCCGCGACCAAATAGATTTTTTTCATTTTTGAAGCCTCCACAGTAAAATTCTGTGGAGGCATTAAAACGGAAGATACAGCCGGGACATTTGATTTGAATCAGAAAATAACGGGGCAGGCGGACCAATCAAATAAAAACTGATCCAGCGCAATAAACCAAACTAAAAATTAAACCGAAAAAGATGAGCCACAGCCGCAGGTAGTGCTGGCATTGGGATTGCTGACCACAAAGCGCGAACCCTCAAGACCTTCAGTGTAATCGACCTGAGCACCGTCAATATATTGATAACTCAGAGGGTCAACTAGCACCGTGACGCCATCGCGCTGGACTAATGTGTCATCTTCCTCCGCAATTTCATCAAAGGTAAATCCATACTGAAACCCCGAGCAGCCACCACCAGTGACAAACACACGCAATTTCAGATCGTCATTGGCCTCAGACTCAACGAGATTTTTAACCTTGGTCACGGCCTTATCAGTCAACGTAAGTACTGACGGCGTGAATTGTTCAACCGCAGACATATATCACCTCATTACTACATAGATGCAAACTTGCATCGCAATTGATGCAATTATCGGCTTTCCCGACTAAAACAGTCAAGTATTTCCCGAGCAGCCATTAAGGCCCGATCCTTAAGGCAGCAACGGCAAGCCTTGCAAACCCATCGTTTCTGGCAAACCAAACATCAGGTTCATATTTTGGATGGCCTGACCAGACGCCCCTTTCACCAAATTATCGATCACCGACAATACCACCACGGTGTCTCTATTCTGCGGCCGATAAATCGCCAAGCGACACGTATTCGCACCGCGTACTGAGCGAGTTTGCGGCAAACTTCCCAAGGGCATAACATCGACAAATGGTGCGTCGGCGTAGCGTTTTTCAAACATAAACTGCAGCTCATCTAAGGGTACCGCGGGATCCAGCAACTCTGAATACATCGTCGCGTGAATACCCCGCACCTGCGGCAATAAATGTGGCGTAAACGTCAGATTGACCGGACCACCAGCCGCTAAGGCCAATTCTTGTTCAATCTCTGGCAGATGACGATGCCCTGCAACACCGTAGGCCTTGAAGCTCTCAGACAATTCGGCATACAAGTTGTCAATCTTTGCCTGCCGACCCGCACCACTCACTCCTGAGGCGCCACTGGCGATCAAGCGTTTTGGGTCGATCAGCTTTTGTTCGAGTAGCGGAATCAAGCCAAGCTCAATGGCCGTGGGGTAGCACCCCGGACACGCTATCAACTTAGCGTCGCGAATCTTATCGGCATTGCGCTCGGGCAGGCCATATACTGCCGTGGCAAGCACATCAGGACAAACGTGTTCTTCGTTGTACCACTTAGACCATAGCTTCGCATCGCTAATTCTAAAATCCGCTGACAAATCTATAATCCGGGTTCCCGCCGCCAATAACTCTGGCACCATATTCATGGCAACATTATGCGGGGTAGCAAAAAACACCACATCACAACTTGCCAACGCCTTCACATCTGGCGAGGTAAAACGTAAATCCACCGCCCCGCGCAAACTCGGAAACAACTCATCAACCGCAACGCCATCCTCAGCGCGCGACGTAATCATTGCCACCTCCGCCTCGGCATGGGTAGACAATAACCGTAGCAATTCTGCGCCGGTATAACCGGTACCACCTACTATTCCAACTTTTAACACCCGAATATTCCTCCCTTAACGCTGTTCATTTTTTCTGCTCGACGACGGCGCCATCTGTTGCAGCCGCCGACGCTAACTCTTCTTTTTCACGGAGCAAGTGATCCCAACCCCGAACTAAATCTCTGGCTAACACATGGTATACAGGCTCAGCCATCACCAATTTTGATACCGCCGCCCCGACAAGCGCGCTAACCATAAGCGCGGGCAGTATATCGTGATTATTGCCCGTCAACTCCAGCACAATAACAAATGCCGTTATCGGCCGCTGAACCACGCCGGCAAAATAACTCGCCATACCCACCAAAATTAAGGATACCGCGGGCACTTGGGGAAACACCGGCCCCATCGCCGAGCCCAACTCGGCACCTGCCGCCAAACTCGGCGAGAAAATACCGCCAGGAATACCACTAAAATAGGTTAGCAGAGTCGCCAATATTTTACCCCCGGCTGTCAGCCAACTGCCCTCAGACTCACCAGCCAGCAACGCCCTTGCTTCCCCATAACCGCTACCCATGGTCAAACCGTCAGACAGTATTGCCATACAAGCCAAAAAGATCCCAATAATAAACGCGACTCGCAGGGGCCTCTTCGATACCAGCGGCGCAACGGCTCGATTGCCTTGAACCAAAAACAAACTAAACAGGCCGCCCAGTAAGCCACAGGCCGCGCTCACGCCTATTATATAAGGGTAATCTGCAAGCGGCATTGCGGTCACATCTGGAACACCAAAGTAACTGTAGTGCCCAGCGAATGCCAATACGACCACCCCCGAGAGGATAATCGCCATAATAAATGTCCCGGTGGTTCGCGCTTCCATCGATTGCTGCAACTCTTCGATAGCAAACACAATACCCGCAAGAGGGGCGTTAAAGGCCGCAGACACACCGGCAGCACCACCCGCCACAATCAAACTACTTTCCACTTGGCGCTGCTTCAACTTGGCCCATGTGCCAAATTTATACATGATCGCAGCCCCAACATGAACGCTGGGCCCCTCTCGCCCGACTGTTGCGCCAACTAGCAAACCTGCACAGGTTAGCAGCACTTTCAACACCGCCACCCGCAAAGACAAAAATGGCGCGCGCAACCAATGATAACTCTGCTTATGCGCCAACAACACCTGCGGAATACCGCTGCCTCGGGCGGCTTTACCCCCAAAATTCATCACCCATACAATGGCCATCAGTCCAAAAGGAGTAATCAATAGAAAGGCATAGGGGTAGCGATCGAAGACATGCTCGGTTACCGAAAAGCTTTCTTCAGACAGCCATGCAAAGCCCTGAATAACCAAACCAACCGTCAATGCACCGAACCAGAAAACGCCACGTGTCTTCCAGTCTTCGACTGTACCTAGCTGGCGGCGTGTATGGCGATTACCCAATACCCACCAAAGACGAAGTCTTCGGGCAGTCTGGGTGCGCTTTGTCTTGGGGATCATGTAATAAAGGGCCTGTGTGCAGGCGGCAGAACTTAATAAGAATGCGCCAAATAAAAATTAGTACGGCGGGCCGCAATTGACCGGTAGATATTGTATGCTAATTCACCGACAACACCCAGTGTCCCGGAATGTGACTCCGCCCAAATACGGCAAAATGCAGCCCCAACGTTGGACTTAAGCAAGGGTATTGAATCTATTATTGCCGCAATGCCCAGTATCACCAATTTAGGAACATCATCATGCTCTGGCTAAAAGCCTTTCATCTCATCACAATTATTTGCTGGTTTGCCGGTATTTTTTATCTACCTAGGCTATTTGTCTACCATGCAATGGCCGAAGACCAAGCCACACGCAATCACCTTAAAATCATGGAGCGTAAACTTTATCGCTTTGTAAGCCCATTTGCCGTGCTAACGATCGTATTTGGTATTTTGCTAATTGCACAAAACCCCAGCTACTATATCCACGCAGGCTGGCTGCAGCTCAAATTGCTTTTTGTTATCGCCCTAATTGCATACCATCTGCATTGCGGCCATTTAGTCAAAAAATTTGCCAATGACCAAAATCAACGTGGCCATGTATTTTATCGCTGGTTCAACGAGGCTCCTGTCATCGCCTTATTTGCAATTGTACTATTAGCCGTACTCAAACCCTTTTAAATGCCAAGCGACACCCGCACTGGCGATATTTAACCCAGCACGCAATAATACCCCCTTACCTTTTTGACTATTAAGATGCCTTCTATGACTAGCTCCGAGCAATTATTTGAAACCGCCCGCCACCGCATCCCGGGCGGGGTCAACAGCCCAGTGCGCGCCTTCAAAGCCGTCGGTGGCACGCCAATATTTATCGACCGCGCATCTGGGCCCTACCTCTATGATGTAGAGGGCAAGAGATACATTGATTACGTATTGTCCTGGGGACCAATGTTGCTAGGACACGCCCACCCGGACGTTATTGCCACCGTCACTGCGCAACTGCAAAAGGGCCTCAGCTTTGGCGCGCCAACAGAAATTGAAACTCAGCTAGCCGAGAAGATCTGCAGCATCATGCCCGGAATGGACATGGTTCGTATGGTTAACTCCGGCACAGAAGCCACCATGAGCGCCATTCGCCTTGCCCGCGGATATACAAAACGCGACAAAATTATTAAGTTTGAAGGTTGCTACCACGGTCACTCAGACTCACTACTTATTAAGGCCGGCTCAGGAGCGCTCACTATGGGCGTACCAAGCTCGCCCGGTGTACCCGCAGCACTTGCCGAGCACACCGTTACCCTAAATTACAACGACATTGAAGGCGTACGCGCCGCCTTTGCCGAATACGGTGAACAGGTTGCCTGTATTATTGTGGAACCCGTCGCTGGCAATATGAATTGCGTACCGCCAATACCCGGCTTTCTTGAATGCTTAAGAGAGTGCTGTGACCAAAGCGGTGCGGTATTAATTATTGACGAAGTCATGACCGGCTTCCGCCTAGGCCTGCAAGGTGCACAAGGCTATTACGGCGTTACTGCAGATCTTACCTGTCTTGGCAAAGTAATCGGTGGAGGCATGCCGGTAGCTGCATTCGGCGGCAAACGCGACATTATGGAATACATCGCGCCAAGCGGGCCGGTTTATCAAGCAGGTACGCTTTCTGGTAACCCCATTGCCATGGCTGCCGGCCTATGCATGATGAAACACATTGAAAAAGACGGCTTTTACGACCCCGTTTTCCGCGCCACCGACATGTTGGTAAAAGGTTTAGTGGAGCGCGCAACGGCGGCCGGCATTCCCATGACCAGCAACCACGTTGGCAGCATGTTTGGGGTGTTTTTTACCGAAGCAAAACACATTACCAACTACCAGCAAGTCATGGCCTGCGACACAGAACGCTTCAATCGCTTTTTCCACGGCATGTTAAAGGGCGGCGTCTATCTTGCCCCCGCATCCTATGAGGCCGGCTTTATGTCTGCCGCGCATAGCGACGCCGTTATTGAAGAAACACTGGATATTGCGGAACACGTTTTTAAGACTTTGGGCTGAGAAAACACCATGACAATATCACTAACACGGGGCGCGTTCCCCAACACCCGACTGCGGCGTATGCGGGCACAAGACTTTTCAAGACGTTTAATGCGTGAAAATCAACTCAGCGTCAATGATCTGATCTATCCCATGTTTGTCTGCGAAGGCCACAACCAGCGCGAAAGAATCGGCTCTATGCCAGGTATCGAGCGCTTGAGCATTGACCTGCTGGCAAAGGAGGCAAAATTACTTGCGTCCCTGGGCGTCCCCGCCATCGCATTATTTCCCGTAGTTGGCGCAGAGAAAAAATCGCTGCTCGCCGAAGAAGCTTACAACCCCAATGGCCTTGCTCAAAATGCAATCAAAGCCATTAAAGATGCCGCCCCCGAGCTTGGCGTCATTACTGATGTGGCACTAGACCCTTACACCACGCATGGCCAAGACGGCATCATTGACGATAAGGGCTATGTGTTAAATGATCGCACTAGCGAAATACTGTGCCTACAAGCCAAGGCCCAAGCCGATGCTGGCGCTGACATTGTGGCTCCCTCAGACATGATGGACGGCCGCATTGGCGCAATACGCCAAACCTTGGAAAGCGCAGGTCATATCAATACCTGTATTCTTAGTTACGCCGCTAAATATGCCTCGGCGTATTACGGTCCCTTTCGCGACGCCGTTGGCTCAGCGGGAAATTTAGGCGGCGGCAACAAATACACTTATCAGATGGATCCCGCCAATAGCAACGAAGCGCTGCACGAGTGCGCGCTGGACCTTGCTGAAGGCGCCGATATGATTATGGTCAAGCCCGGCATGCCTTACCTTGATATTGTGCGCCGCGTAAAAGACGAGCTTGCCGTGCCCACCTATGCCTATCAGGTGAGCGGGGAATACGCTATGCACTGCGCGGCATTTGAAAATGGCTGGCTGGACAAAGATGCCGTAATGGCTGAATCTTTAATGGCCTTTAAACGAGCTGGAGCCGATGGCATCCTGAGCTACTTTGCCAAAGACATGGCAATATTACTGAATAACTAGTATTTACGCTGTCATAGAGACCGCTTATTGTTACGTTAAATAAAATTTAATACACAGGGAACCTAACATGCAAAAACGACTAATAGCCTTGGCCATACTTGCAGCAAGCGCGTCTGTTGCCACTCAGGCTGATATTGTCGGTGCCACCGCCGGTGCCTATATCTGGAAGCAAAGCTGGGATGGCAATGTTAAAGCAGGCTCAGACAGCATCGATATGAATGATGATCTTGGCTATGACGATGAAACCGGCAAGAGCTTTTTCGTCGCCCTAGAACACCCTGTACCGCTACTGCCGAATATTCGCCTACAGCGCACCGATCTCGACATCTCCGAGACAAACCAGCTGTCGCGTACCTTCACATTTGACGGTACCGTCTACACCTCAACTGACACCGTAGACTCAACCACAGACCTAAGCCACACTGACGCCACCCTGTACTACGAAATTTTGGATAACTGGGTAAACCTAGACGTGGGCCTAACAGTACGAGCTTTCGACGGCGAAGTTCGCTTATCAACCACAGGGCGCGAAGGTTCCGTCGACATTGATGTCCCTGTTCCTATGGCCTACGTCAACGCACGTTTTGACCTTCCGCTGACAGGCTTGTATGCCTCAGCACTGGCTAACGTGATCTCCTATGGTGACAATAGCATCAGCGATATCACCTTAGGGCTAGGCTACGAGTTCGGCATTGTTGGCCTTGAATTGGGCTACCGCAACTTCGATGTCGATCTTGAAGATGACGACGAAGAAGCGAAAGTCACTGTAGATGGTTACTTTTTAGGTGTAGTAATAGACATTTAAGACCCGCCAAAAAGAAGATCTCAAAAAAAGGCGCAATTTATTGCGCCTTTTTTGTTTAAAATTGGTCTACTCATTTACTACTAGTATTATTGCCCAGAAAGCACTCACGAACATGACAAGCACTATTTTAAAAACGCTCCCCCTCATTGGCGGTCTCATGCTTAGCCCCATCGCCTCGGCTTGCGAATGCCTGTGGGAAGGCCCGTTTAAATCGGTCTACGCGAATACAGACCTCGTTGTGTATGGCGAAGTACGCGCCAGCCAAGGCAATGGCTTCGACTTAGTCGTTGATACTATTTTTCAGGGCAGCGAATATCGGGAAGAAATTCGAATCTGGGGCAAAAAAGATGATTTATGTCGCCCGGAGGTAAGCGAATTTACCCCGGGCAGTCAGTGGATTATGGCACTTAAACGCATCGACAATCCCCCCGCAGACGCCTTCAACCCTTTTAAAGCAAATATCAGCTTTGGCCGCCAAGATGACTTCAGCCTCTCCAGCTGCGGTGTTTATTGGCTTCCGGTAAAACAACAGCGAGTTTCAGGAAACATTCTCGATGGCTCGCGCTGGCAATACCTCGACACCAAAAAGACGCCGGTCATCATACCGGTGTTTGAAGCGTGGATTAAAAACATACTGCCTGACGAAGCCATCGCAGAAGCAGTAAAACCGCAAACCCGCGCACGCCAGCTGCTAAACCAAACAAAAATTCATCTTTGGGAGGAGCGGCGCAATCCCCTGCCCAGTGCCGATACCATGGACTTTCGTCCGCCAAGTAGGCTCGAAAACATCAAGCTGCCGACGGCCGCAGATAATGATTCAAACGAGGCTGAGTAACTCGTCCAACATCTTTAAAGACATTCCCCATATACGGCGTTTTCCGAAAAAATAGCATGGCAGTGTTATTGTCAGCTTGCCACTGCCCCACTCCATCGTCTGACGTTCTTTTGGATCCATTAAAAAACTTAATGGAATCCACACTGCCTCAGCGACCTCATGATTTGCCTCAATGCTCACCGCCGTATGCAATCTGAACGCATAGGGTGTCACTACCATGGGCTGTCGACCAGAATGGGGGCGACTCACAATGTCCGACAAGCGACCAATACAATGGCCGGCCTTTTCTAAATAGATACCGGTTTCTTCCTCGGTCTCACGCATTGCCGTGCGCAGGCCAGTAATATCCCCTCGGTCCATTCTGCCGCCGGGAAATGCCATGTGGCCAGACCAAGGATCACCCTCTCGATCAGCTCTTTTTATCATTAAGACTTCAATTTGGTCATTCAGCTCGCGCAGAATGATTGCAACCGCGGAGCGCTTCACCCAGCGCCGCCACCATCGTTGCCGAGGCTTAAATTTACCAAGGCGCTCAATAATATGCTGGAGCGCCACCTCTTCTACCGTTTTACCTCTCAATACCAACCCCTTCAGCCCACGCTAACACCGTATCGACACGCTAGTGCTAACATAAACACGCTAAAAATTATTAATATACTAGCACCGCAAGTCATTAGCTTGACGACAATCCCACCCAAACGGCAAAAAGGAAGTTTATGCAGCCAACAAAAACCGATATTGCAAATCGCCACGACCTTGAACTATTACTCAGAGGTTTTTACCAAGATGTCTTAACAGACCCTATCATCGGTTTTTACTTTAGTGACGTCATACCCTTTTCGCTGGAACATCACCTGCCGCATGTTATAGATTTTTGGGAGCAACTACTTTTTGGCCGAGCCACCTATCAAGGCCAGCTGTTTGAACGCCACCAAAATATCCACCGGCAAGCCAAGCTTAGCCCTCATCATTTCCTCCGCTGGCTGCACTTACTAAACACTAATATCGATCGCTATTTTGAAGGCCCATACTGTACAAAAATGAAGGGCCGAGCCAAGCGCATCGCAGGAGCTATGGCCTCGGCTCTGGAACAAAAAACACCCAGCAATACCGCGCTATACGGTGTCCAGTTTTTTACACCCTAAGGCCTAGGCGCTAAGCCTATAGAACCCCAAGCCAGCTAGCCCAAAACGCTACGCAGCCGCGCCACCCCCTCCTCTAAACGCGCAAGCCCAGTGGTATAAGCAAAGCGAATGTGCTGATCCGCCTGATAGCGGCCAAAGTCCTCGCCGGGCGTAATGGCAATGCCATGATTTTCCAGCAGGTCTAAACAAAACTGCTGACTAGTAGTCTTAAACCGCTGAATTCCCGCATACAAATACAAGGCGCCATCCGGGCAGTGCGGTATCTCAAACCCTAGGTCCCGGAGCGCCGGCAGCAGATAATCACGCCGCGCCGCAAATTCATCTCGACGCCGATTTAACTCCACGCGAGTTTCCGGCTCAAACGCGGCCAATGCCGCGTATTGGCCCATGGTAGACATAGATATAAAGAAATTCTGAGCGAGCTTTTCTAAATGCGGCACGGCCTCTTCCGGAGCAACCAACCAACCTAGACGCCAACCCGTCATACCAAAATATTTTGAAAAACTGTTAATCACAAATGCCTTGTCGGTGATCGATAAAATACTGGGCGCGTCTACGCCGTAATTTAAACCGTGATAAATTTCATCCACCACCAAATAACCCTGCTTGCGTTCACACAGGGCGTGAAGGTCTCGCAGCTGCTCTGCACTCAATATCTCACCGGTCGGGTTTGCTGGCGACGCCACCATAATTCCCTTGGTATTTGGCTGCCAATATTGTTCCGCTTTCTCGGCATTAAGCTGAAACCGATCCTCTGGCCCCACGGGCACCAGCTGACCTTCGCCCTCAACCAAGCGTAGAAAATGGCGATTGCAGGGATAGCCCGGGTCGGTCATCAACATGCCATCACCAGGATTAATTAGTAAGCCCGCCAACAATAGCAAGGCGCCGGATGCACCCGGCGTAATCATTATTCGTTCAGGCGCAATATCTAGGCCGTGCTCGGTTCGATAAAATCGAGAAATGGCCCGTCGCAACTCAGGGATGCCCGCTGCGGGGGTATAATAGGTTTCTCCTCGGTCTAATGACGCCTTCGCGGCATTAACAACAGACGCCACCGTGCTAAAGTCTGGCTCGCCCGCTTCCATATGCACAATATCGCGGCCAGCCGCCGCAAGCTGCTTGGCCCGTGTTAGCACTTCAACCACTCGAAATGGCTCTATATCTGCCAGCCGGCGCGCAAAAGAATTCATCACCTATACTGTACCTGTTAGTCAAAAATGGCAGTGTAGCTGTATCTGCAAGGCCTTAACATCGCCGCAACTGGTTACTAGAGGCATTTAAGGTGAATTTCGTGTAGCACAAGAGGGACATATCTGGTAGTTTTGCCGATTTGGCGACACAGCGTCGTCGCGCATGTCCGCAGTTTGCGGTTAACGGCTTGTACAGAAGGGGCCAGCCATGCCTGCACAGCAGAGTACAACTGACAATTTAAAGACCTTCGTTCCTTATAAAGAAAAAAAGGGCGAAGAATATATGAACGAGAAACAGAAGGAGCACTTTCGCCAGATTTTGCTTAGCTGGAAAGCTGAGTTAATGGAAGAAGTTGACCGTACTGTAAGTCACATGAAGGACGAAGCTGCTAACTTCCCTGACCCCGCAGACCGCGCGACTCAGGAAGAAGAGTTCAGTCTTGAATTGCGTACCCGTGACCGCGAGCGCAAGTTGATTAAGAAGATTGATTCAACCCTCAATCTGATTGACGAAGACGACTACGGCTTCTGCGACACCTGTGGTGTAGATATCGGCATTAAGCGTCTTGAAGCTAGACCGACTGCCACTTTGTGTATCGACTGCAAGACGCTAGACGAAATCAAAGAGCGCCAGGAACGCGGTTAATTTACATGGGCTGCCCTTAGGCCCATGCAAATAGGTTTGCTATGCCAGATCCTCATACCGGCTATATTGGCCGGTTTGCCCCCTCTCCCAGCGGACCATTACATCTAGGCTCCCTGCTTACTGCTGTAGCCAGCTATCTAGACGCACGCGCTAATCGCGGGCGATGGTTGTTACGCATCGAAGATATAGACCCACCCCGCGAGCAAACCGGTGCCGCCAAACTTATTATCGACAGCTTAATCGCCCATGGCCTGCACTGGGACGGCGATATTCTATGGCAAAGCCAGCACAGCGAAAGCTACGAAACCGCCCTGACTAGCTTACTGAACCAGCAGCATGCCTACTATTGCAGCTGTTCACGCACACAGCTCGCCAAGAGTGATGGCATACACCCAAGTAGCTGCATTACGCCTTTTGTCGCCGGCGACGCCGCCATTCGCCTAAAGATTCCGCAAACAGATGCGGTGTTTTCAGACCGAGTGCAGGGCAGCCAACGCTATCTGAGCGATCAAATAGGCGATCCCATACTCAAACGCCGCGATGGTCTCTATGCCTATCAACTTGCCGTCGTGGTGGATGACGCAAGCCAAGATATTAGCGACATCGTGCGCGGGGTAGATCTCATAGATGCAACCGCGTGGCAAATACACCTTCAGCACGCCCTATCGCTAGCACCGATTCGCTATCTGCATTTACCGCTTATTGTTGGCGACGACGGCCACAAACTGAGCAAACAAAGCTTTGCCCCCGCCATCGACGACCAACTTGCCAAGGACAACCTCCGCCGGGTCCTGCGTTATTTACAGCAAGCCCCGCCAGCACCGGAGCTTGATATTGCCGGCATACTGCAATGGGCGACCCAGCATTGGCGCGCCGATCACATCCCCACTCAGACCGCACTACCCCTGTAAGCTCGGCTTGCAATATTTTGCAGTTTTGCAGCCGCTCCAGTAACATCACACCGACATTGCACACCTCGCGGCCACCATGCAAATTCACTCGTCACTGCTGCTCCTGGCAACTTTTGGCTTTATCTATGCTCCGACCTTAAGTCGCTGGCTAAATGACGCCAGCCCCCTTTGGTATCGCCATCATCTGGTTTGGCTAGTGATCATTATTTTTATCTTCATCAGTCACTATAAACAGCGCCGCAATGACCCTTAGTCTCAACACACTCTTTTTCCTCGGCATAGGCTACATGTCTCTGCTGCTTGCCATTGCCTACGCCACCGAGCGTCAATTATTGCCGTCGCGCCTAGTCAATCACCCCAGTATCTTCGTTTTATCGCTAGGGGTTTACGCCAGCGGCTTCGCTGTTTATGGCGCCGTTGGCTTCGCGGAGCGCTACGGTTATAGCTTCCTCAACTACTACATCGGCATTTCAGCTGCACTGATACTATTACCCATATTACTGGCGCCATTGCATCAGATATGCAGAAGCTACCGCCTAAACTCATTAGCCGACTTATTGAGCTTCCGTTTTCGCAGTTCTTGGGTAGGCTCACTAGCCACCTTATTCTTAGCACTTTCAGTTTGGCCTCTACTCGCCATCCAAATAAAAATAGTCTCTGAATCCACCCTAATTTTGAGCGCTGGCGAAGCCTTGGTCGGTGATAGCGCCAACTTCAAAAACCTAATCGCATTGCTGTTTTGTGTTGTGATAACGGTTTTTACGATTTTATTTGGATCGCGGAACCTACCATCCAAAGACAGCCACCGAGGCCTAGTTGTCGCCCTGGCATTTGAATCCATTATTAAAATATTCGCCCTCGTCTCAGTCGGCCTTGTCGCCATATATTCGGTATTTGGAGGTTTCGGCGGCCTGCAGCAATGGCTAGTCGCCCACCCGGAAATATTGAAAGACCTGAGCACACCGCAATCCGGCGACACCAAAAGACTCATGTTGATCATGTTCTTCGCTGGGTCTGTTTGTATGCCCCATGTGTTTCATATGCTATTTGCCGAGAACTCCAGTCGCAAAAACCTCGCTACCGCCAGCTGGGGGCTGCCATTATTTTTGCTGGTTATGAGCCTACCCGTGCTACCCATACTTTGGGCAGGTAAGGCCTCTGGGCTGACCATAACAACAGACTACTTCCCACTCGGCCTGTCATTAAACATCGACAACATTTGGCTCACTATATTGATCTATCTGGCCGGCTTGTCGGCAGCAGGCGGCGCCATCATTGTCACCACCCTCGCCTTGGCCTCAATGAGCCTGAACCATTTGGTTTTACCGCTATTTCGCCCCAAAGACCACAATGTAGATATCTATCGCTGGCTATTAACAGCGCGCCAGCTACTTATCTGCGCGATTATTTTAGTCGGTTTCATTTTTTATGATCTGATTGGCGACGTGCAAAGCCTCACCAATCTCACCATCGCATCGGCCACCGGCTGCCTACAATTTCTACCCGGCGTGCTCGCGGTACTGTATTGGCCTCGCGCCAATCGCAACGGCTTTATAAGCGGTCTCACCGCCGGGTTTATCGTATGGGGGATAGGTTTACTCATCCCCATGTTCAGCGACTACTACCCAGCCTACCTAGAAAGCCTATATATCAACAAGATAAGTAACGATGAGTTCTGGGTTGTGGTAGCCAGTTTATCGATAGGCATCAATAGCGCACTTTTTATTCTCGTTTCGATGTTTAGTGAAACTTCAGCGGAAGAGCGCAGCGCCGCGGAAGCCTGCACCCTAGACGACCTCAACCGCCCCAGCCGCCACGTCCTAAATTTACAAACTGCGGTAGAAATAAAGCAGCGCCTTCAAGATGCATTGGGAGATCACGCCGCCGAGCAAGAATTTAAGCGTGCACTGGAAGAACTCCACCTTGACGAGCAGGAAACTCGGCCCTATGCCTTACGCCGCATACGCGACAGAATAGAAATCAACCTATCGTCGCTACTTGGGCCATCCAGTGCTCGACGCGTCATTGATCGCGTGCTGCCTTACACCGACAGTGTTTTAGGTAGCGGTGAAGACATCACTTATATTGAAGAGCGCCTAGAGCGATATCAAACAAATCTCACCGGTCTAGCGGCCGACCTAGACAGCCTCCGCCGCTACCATCGTCAAACATTAGAGGACCTCCCCATCGGCGTATGCGCCCTCGGTGGCGACCAAGAAATATTACTGTGGAATATGTCCATGGCCGACATTACCGACATCCAATCCAGCACGGTGACCGGCTCAAGCCTCAACGGTTTACCCGAGCCATGGGCAAACTGCCTAATTAATTTCTTAGAAAGCAGTGATCTGCATCGCAGCAAATTTTGCGTTGAAACCGAGCAAGGTTTACGTTGGCTCAACCTACACCGGACCGAGTCACAGATGTGGGGAAGAGACGAGCTAATTATCGTTGTTGAAGATATCACCGATACCCAGCTACTGGAGCATGAACTCACTCACCAGGAACGCCTCGCGTCTATTGGTCGACTCGCCGCCGGTGTTGCCCACGAGATAGGCAACCCTGTCACTGGCATCGCCTGCCTTGCTCAAAACCTGCGCTATGAGACAGAAAACCCAGACACTCTCGAAACTGCATCACAAATCGTGAAGCAGACGCAACGCATCAGCAGTATTGTTGGCAGCTTAGTGAACTTTGCCCACACCGGCAGGGAAGACCGCGCCCAAGCGAGGGAGGCCGTCAACGTAAGAAATTGTGTCTCTGAGGCCATCCAGTTACTCAGCCTCGATAATGAGGCTCAACAGATTCACTACAATAACAACTGCCCCACTGACATTGTCGTGAATGGCGACAATCAAAGACTAATGCAGGTCTTTATCAATCTGCTATCGAATGCCAGGGATGCCAGCAGCGACAACGCAATGATCACCATAGAAGCCGAAGAGGATAACGCTGAAGCCCATATTACAGTGACGGATCATGGCACCGGCATCGATCAAAAGCTTCAGAACAGAATATTTGAGCCGTTTTTTACCACTAAAGACCCAGGTAAAGGCACCGGCTTAGGGCTTGCTCTGGCGTACAACATTATTACTGATCTAGGCGGCGATATTAGTATTGAAAGCCCCGTGCCTGAATTCAGCACCCACGGCACCCGGATTCATATCCACCTAGTTTTAAGCCAGCCCCAGCCAAACTAGAATTATTTCGCTGATCGCGTTATGTTGTTCGGCTACGCGCCTGTTCGCTAGTGGCCGCAAGAAACCACGGAGAGAATTATGCCCAAAATCCTCATAGTCGAAGACGAAGATGTCATCCGTCTGGCCCTGCGGCGCCTACTCGAACGACATAACTATCAGGTTGATGAAGCCGACTCCGTACAAAAAGCGCTGAGTAGCTATAACGTCAACGACTATGCATTAATTATCAGTGACTTACGCCTGCCCGGGGCCGCGGGAACCGATCTGATCAGTAAAACTGATGCACCCGTGCTAATTATGACTAGCTACGCGAGTTTGAAATCTGCGGTCGATTCAATGAAGAAGGGCGCTATCGACTATATCGCCAAGCCCTTCGATCACGACGAAATGATCGAGACCGTCGAGCGCATTATCAGCGCCGCACGCGCAGAGCACCAACCCAACACACCTGAGCCGAATAGTAATCAACGCAAGCAAATAGCCGATTTCAACGGCATGATCGGCAGCTGCAAGGCAATGCAGCAACTTTACGATCATATACGCAGAGCGGCACCTACCGACGCCACCATTCTGATCCACGGTGAAACCGGTACCGGTAAAGAGCTAGTCGCGCGCGCCATTCACAACCAAAGTACACGCAGCGGCAAGCCAGTTATCTGTGTCAATTGCGCAGCTATTCCAGAAACGCTCATAGAATCAGAGCTGTTTGGCTATGAAAAAGGCGCATTTACCGGCGCGAACGCCAACCGCACGGGTCTGATAGAGGCCGCGGATGGCGGCACATTATTCCTCGACGAGATTGGCGAGCTGCCGCTGGAAGCTCAAGCCCGCCTGTTACGCTTTATTCAGGAAAATGAGATCCGCCGCATAGGGTCTGTAGAATCCATCAAGGTTAACGTTAGACTGATCTGTGCAACCCACCGCGACTTAAAGGACATGGCTCACTCAGGGCGCTTTCGAGAAGATTTATACTACCGAATCAATGTCATGAAGTTGGAATTACCGCCCTTGCGCGAGCGTGGCAAAGACATTCTTGAGCTCGCCGAGGCGCTACTTAAAAACCGCTGCGAGAAGATGAGAAAACCGCTAATGCACTTCAGCCCCAAGGCCATTCAGGCCATTACCACCTACATTTGGCCGGGTAATATCCGAGAGCTGGAAAATGCCATCGAGCGAGCAGTAATCTTGTGCGACCGCAAAGAGATCGACAATGAGTTACTCGATATTGATCTAGAGCTGGTTGATATCAGCCAGATTCGCGGCCGCCGCAACGAGCAACCACCTCGGCCTGCAAGCAACACCGCTGCGCCAGAGCGTCGTAAACCCCTTCATGCCGATCCGAGCGAAGACCTGTCTTTGGAAGACTATTTCCAACGATTTGTTCTTGAACACCAAGACTCTATGAGCGAAACAGAGCTCGCACAGAAACTTGGCGTAAGTAGAAAGTGCCTATGGGAACGCCGCCAGCGCTTGGGCATTCCGCGCAAGAAAGTAAGCTCGCGCTCGGGAACATAAGGTATATCCGAGCGTTACCCCAGACCGATAAGCGTAACAAAGAGCGTTTACTAAGGTAACAAACCACTTATTTTTAACGTCAGCTAAAATCACGAAATATCAGCAAGTCATTGATAAAAAAAGAAAAATAAAAGATGGCACGGCATATGCTCTATGTTGGGAGCGAAGAATAATAAAAAAACAAAATAATAATAAGAAAACAGATAAAAAATAATAATAATACAAAAGCAAAGAGACCTGGGTGGGGAAGACATTGTTTTCCCCTTCTTCCTTTTAAGACCCCCAAATTATCCTCCAAGCACTTCTTTGAACTCAGTTAAGCCATAAAATTCCATCACGCCTTTAACAACACTCCAAATAAGGCTGTGCTAGAATACCGGCTTTATACTATTTATTGGCTACCCATAGAACTCCATGACATCTAGCTCCGTTACCGGGCTCTGGAAAAAACTCTCTAACAAGTTTTCCAAACCCACCCAATACGCGCCACCCTCGGCGACAATTATCCCGCGAGACGAGCATTGCGTCTCCCGCAAACATATCAACGACGCCGCCATAAAAGTGATACGGCGACTCAATGAGGAAGGCTTCGACGCCTACCTCGTTGGCGGAGGGGTAAGAGACTTGCTATTAGGTGGCCAACCCAAAGATTTCGACATAGCCACTAATGCAACACCCGAGCAAGTTCGCGGTGCGTTCCGCAATAGCCGCATCATTGGTCGCCGGTTCCGTATTGTCCACGTCCGCTTTGGCAGCGAAATTATCGAAGTCACCACTTTTAGAGGTGGTCACGATGCGCCCAGCACTAGCGCCAGCAACAATGGACAACGCAATAAGCATTCCGCTCGCACCGAATCAGGCATGCTTACGCGAGACAATGTCTACGGCTCAGTCAACGAGGACGCCGCTCGCCGCGACCTCACTATCAACGCACTTTACTACTCTAGCCGCGATTTCTGTGTGTACGACTATGTCGGCGGTATGCGCGACCTAGAACAAAAACTGATACGCATTATAGGTGACCCGGAAACTCGCTACCGCGAAGATCCCGTTCGCATGCTGCGCGTTGTCCGCTTTGCAGCGAAACTCAACTTCGATATAGAGCAACATACCGAAGAACCACTAAAGCGTTTAGCGCCGCTGCTGACAGACATCTCCGCCGCACGCATGTTTGACGAAGTTATCAAACTGCTTATGTCCGGCCAGGGACTACAGACCTATGCGTTAATGCAGCGTTACGGTTTGTTCAGCCCATTATTCCCAAGCACGCAAAAAATGCTCAACCAACACGAACCCGCGGCCGAGACCATCATCCAACAAGGTCTCATTAATACCGACGCCAGAATCGCTGAAAACAAGCCCGTTACACCCGCATTTATCTATGCCGTAATCTTGTGGCCAGTGGTAAAACGCATCCACAAAGAAATCCTTGATAGTGGCGTGCCAGAAATTCCCGCACTTCACCAAGCCGCTGAACGCGTGTTACGCAAACAGCAGCTTACCGTCGCCATACCAAAGCGATTCTCTTTGCCAATGCGCGATATATGGGAGCTACAGAGCCGCCTAACTCGCCGCTCCGGCAAGCGCGCCGAGCTGCTACTAGATCACCGTTATTTTAGAGCGGGCTTCGACTTTCTTTTACTGCGCGAACAAGCAGGCGAAATTGAGCCTGGACTGGGGCAGTGGTGGCTAGCGTTCCAAGAAGCCCATATCGATACCCGCGGCGCCATGCTCACGCAAATCCCAGCCAGTGATGACAAACCACGCACATCCAGACGCCGCCGCAGCCCTCGCAAACCGAGATGATCCGCAGTTATATTGCCTTGGGCAGCAACTTAAACCTGCCCAAGCAGCAAGTCTTAAGAGCCATAAAGACAATCGCCGCGACACCTGGTTGCGAACTGTTTGCGCAGTCCCACCTTTACGGTTCGGTAGCCGTCGGTCCCGGAACGCAAGACAATTACGTTAATGCCGTCATCGCCATTGACACAACACTGAGTGCAACCAGCCTGCTAAATACCCTGCAAGCCATAGAAACCCAACATCAGCGCGAACGCACTGTGCGGTGGGCAGCACGCACCCTAGATCTAGATTTACTGCTTTACGGCAACGCAAACATTCATACACCCGAGCTTACGGTTCCGCATCCACGTATGTTTGATAGAGATTTTGTACTTCGCCCACTCGCAGATATTGCACCCAAAGCATTACTTCGCCACTATCTTCGCGATAAGCTGGGTGACCATGCCGAACTAGATTATTCCGACAACGAAAATTTATGGGTTTTAGAATCAGATGATAAAGCGATCACTAGTTAACGAACCCATCATCAACACCGGAAAACCGCCCTGCTTTATCGCAGTAGAGGGGCCAATCGGCGTCGGTAAAAGCACCTTAGTCCGACGTCTAGCCGAGTCACTTAACTACCAAATGCTACTTGAGAAGGCCGAAGACAACCCCTTTCTAGAGCGCTTTTACGCCAACCAACGCCATGCGGCGCTGTCAGCCCAGCTCTTCTTCTTATTTCAACGCGCACAGCAGCTCAGCGACTTACGCCAAAGTGATATGTTTAATCAAACTCATATCGCTGATTTTCTCTTTCAAAAAGACCCTTTATTCGCTCAAATCACTCTAGACGCCAACGAGCTAGAATTGTACAAAAAAGTCTACCAACAAGTTCAGGTTGATATACCCACGCCAGACTTGGTTGTTTACCTTCAAGCACCGGTAAAAGTGCTTAAAGAGCGAATACAGAATCGCGGAGTGAAATTTGAACAGAGTATAAGCGGTGACTATCTAGAGAGCGTAAACGCCGCCTACAGTGAATTCTTTCTATCGTATAATGATTCTCCGCTGCTCATCATTAACGCCAGCGACATCGATTTTGCGAATAATGACAGTCAATATGAGCAATTATTACAATATCTGCTGGAAATACGCAGCGGCCGCCATTATTTTAACCCGACATTTTTCTAAGCACCGCCGAGGCACTCCATGAGCAAGGTTAATATCCTCAAACTGCTGACAAAAAAGCAACAGCATGAAAAATTTGCCGTGGTCACGTGCTACGACGCCAGCTTTGCCAGACTTGTGCAAAAAGCGGGCATAGATGCCATTCTGGTCGGCGACTCATTGGGCATGGTGCTGCAGGGCCGAGACTCTACCCTCCCCGTCACTATTGACGATATGGCATATCACACCGCCTGCGTAACGCGCGGCTGCGATCAACCACTGATTATCAGCGATATGCCCTTTGGCAGCTACAACAGCGCTCAACAATGTGCCGATAATGCGGCCACATTGATGCGGGCGGGCGCACACATGGTCAAAATTGAGGGTGGTGGCTGGCTAGCGGAGAGCATCACTCGGCTAAATCAGGCGGGCATTCCTGTCTGCGGCCATCTCGGACTCACACCGCAATCTGTCAACGTATTAGGCGGCTATCGCGTGCAGGGCCGTGACAACGACCAAGCCAAGGCCATTCTCGCCGATGCCTTAAGCCTAGAAGCCGCTGGCGCAGCGATGCTGGTGCTTGAATGCGTGCCTCGCAAGCTTGCCGCTGAAATCACTAACTCGCTTAAAATCCCGGTCATCGGAATCGGTGCGGGAAGCAACACCGACGCCCAAGTACTGGTGTTACACGACCTCCTCGGTATAACCGAGAAAACGGCACGCTTCGTACGCAACTTTGCGGATGGCGCCACTAGTGTCGAAGATGCGCTAAAACGCTATAATACCGCCGTCGCCGACGGTAGCTTTCCCGCAGACGAGCATAGTTTTGACTAAGGGTTTATAATCTCGAACTGTTACCTCGGGAAACGTTTTAGCAGGTAACAAAGTCGTGAATTTTTTGTTACCAAAGCATTGAACGGCCATTGCGATTGGGGCATACTTGCCCGCCACTGGCCAAACTGATCAGATTATGAACAGTCTTTTCAGCTTTTGAGGCCGTATTGCCAGTGTCTTGGTCGCCAGCCCGCGATGTGCGCGGATTGACTTCACAGCAAACTACCTTCGCTTTGCGAAGTATGAGATTGGGAAGTTAGTGGTATGAAAACTTACAGCACAGCCGCATCACTACGGGCAGCTCTCAATGCGGGTAAACGCGCCGGTAAAACCGTCGCCTTTGTACCGACTATGGGCAATCTCCACGAGGGGCATTTGCGCCTCGTTCAGCGTGCCCGTCAGCACGCCGACATCGTGGTTGTGAGCATCTTTGTTAACCCGCTGCAGTTTGGCGCCAACGAAGATCTCAGCAGCTACCCGCGCACCCTAGCCGCAGACAAAGAAAAGTTGTTTGCCGCCGGAGCGCAATGCTTATTCCTTCCGCAGGTAAATGAAATTTACCCAGAAGGCATGGACAGCCACAGCAAAATCGCTGTGCCAGAGTTGTCCGACGAACACTGTGGAGCAAGTCGACCCGGTCATTTTACCGGTGTTGCAACAGTCGTCGCGAAGCTTTTTAATATTGTACAGCCAGATACTGCGGTATTTGGTGAGAAGGATTTTCAGCAACTTAGCGTTATCCGTAAAATGGTACGCGACCTGTGCATGCCGATTAACATTATTGGCGTTGCGACTGCCCGTGCTGAAGACGGTTTAGCGCTGAGTTCTCGCAATGGCTATCTCAATGCCGAACAGCGCAGAATTGCACCGATTTTGCACCAAGTATTACAGGAAACTCGCGAGGCTATCGCCTGCGGTTACGACAGCTATAGCAAATTAGAACAGCACGCTAAGATCAGCCTTATAAAGGCTGGCTTGGAATCTGACTATTTTGCTATTTGCGATGCTCGTACACTGCGCTCGGTAACTCCGGATACCGAAGAAGTGGTCATACTCGCTGCTGCCAAGCTTGGCAGCACGCGTTTGATCGACAACGTCACCCTGAATGTTAACCCCAGCGCCGACTGGGGAATGTTGGCTGCCAATTAAGCCAGTAGAGACTGAGAAAAAGGAACAGCGTTATGCAGTCAGTTATGCTGAAAGCTAAACTTCACAAAGCCCGAGTTACTCATGCAGTGCTTGATTACGAAGGCTCTTGCGCCATTGACGGGAAATTACTCGACATGTCGAGTATCCGTGAATTTGAGCAGATTCAAATTTACAACGTCACCAATGGCGAACGCTTCACCACTTATGCAATTCGTGGCGAAGATAACAGTGGCATCATTTCTATAAACGGTGCTGCGGCGCATAAAGCCAACGTCGATGACGTCATAATCATCTGTGCTTACGCAACATATTCTGAGGCCGAGCTAATCAACTTTAAGCCGCGTCTTATTTATATGAATGCTGACAATACCGTCAGCCATGCCAGTAACGCCATTCCTGTTCAGGTCGCCTGATTCAATGGCAGAGGCGCCCGTCTCTGCCATTTTCCCACTACCGATACAAGCCGCTGGCGATTGCAGCCTAGCCACAGCGTGCCCTATTCGTTTATGACAACTTAAATTTGTCCAGTTTGGGGTTCAATCCTCGCCGCCAAGCCGTTATCCTGCCATTAACAACTACAGCCCTTTCTGGTCGTTTCTGCATTTACTGCAGATCAAAAAATCATAACAACCATACAAAGAGAGCAATACCATGAGCAAGCCGAACGTACATCCCGTGCCCCCGACTTTTGCGGCAAGTGCGCACATCAATAAAGCGCAATATGATGAGATGTACCACCAATCACTCTATGACGCCGATAATTTTTGGGCAGCCCAAGCCGATACCTTTTTAAGTTGGGACAAACGCTGGCACACCGTAAACAGCTATGACTTCACGAAGGGCGAAGCCAGTTGGTTTGACGGCGGTAAACTCAACGTCGCTTATAACTGCATAGACCGGCATCTCGAAACCCGTGGCGAGCAAACCGCCATTATTTGGGAGGGCGACAACCCCAGCGAATCACTCCATATCACCTACCGCGAGCTTCATACTGCGGTCTGTAAACTGGCGAACGTGATGCTCGCCCAAGGGGTGACCAAGGGCGATCGCGTCTGTATTTACATGCCGATGATTCCCGAAGCGGCATACGCGATGCTAGCCTGCGCCCGTATTGGCGCCGTTCACTCGGTTGTGTTTGGCGGTTTCTCACCGGAAGCACTCAAAGACCGCATCCAAAATGCCGATTGTAAAATGCTGATCACGGCCGATGAGGGTTTACGCAGTGGCAAAAAGATTCCCCTCAAGTCCAATGCAGACCGCGCTCTTAGCAACTGCCCTAGCATAGAGTCCTGCCTAGTAGTAAAACGCACCGGCGGCGAAATCGATTGGCAAGATGATCGCGACATCTGGTATCACGATGCCGTCGCCAATGCCTCGGCTGATTGTCCTGCGATAGCCGTCGAAAGCGAGGCGCCCCTATTTATCCTCTACACCTCTGGCTCTACTGGCAAACCCAAGGGTGTAATGCATACCAGTGCCGGCTACCTACTACAATCAGCAATGAGCCACAAATACGTTTTTGACTATAAAGACGGCGAGATTTTCTGGTGTACCGCCGACGTTGGCTGGATAACCGGCCACAGCTACATTGTTTATGGCCCGCTAGCCAACGGCGCAACCACACTACTATTTGAGGGCGTACCCACTTACCCAGATGCATCGCGCTTCTGGCAGGTCGTAGACAAACACAAGGTCAACATTTTTTATACTGCGCCAACCGCCTTACGCTCCCTTATGGGCGCGGGTGACGAGTTCGTTGAGAAAACAGATCGCAGCAGCTTACGCTTACTCGGCACAGTCGGCGAACCCATTAACCCAGAAGCATGGGAATGGTATCACCGCGTAATCGGTGACAGTCGCTGCCCAATAGTAGACACCTGGTGGCAAACAGAAACGGGGGCACATATGCTCACGCCGCTGCCCGGCGCCATCGACATGAAACCCGGCTCCGCAACCAGACCTTTCTTTGGCGTTGAACCCGCCCTGCTAGACAGCGACGACAAAGAAATAGTAGGTCCAGGCGAGGGCTTATTAGTGATTAAACGCTCATGGCCAGGCCAAATTCGCAGTGTATACGGTGACCATCAACGCCTAATAGAAACCTACTTCAGCACCCATCCCGGCTATTACTTCACCGGTGATGGCGCCCGTCGCGATGCCGATGGTGACTACTGGATTACTGGTCGCGTAGATGACGTACTCAATATATCCGGCCACCGCATGGGCACCGCCGAAGTAGAGAGTGCGCTAGTGCTGCATGAAGACGTCGCCGAGGCAGCTGTTGTTGGTTACCCCCACGACATTAAAGGACAGGGAATTTACGCCTATGTCACCCTGATGCACGACATAGAGGGCAGCGACGAACTCAGCCGTGAACTCATCGCCCTTTGCGTAAAAGAAATAGGGCCCATCGCCAAACCGGATTTAATCCAATGGGCACCCGGTCTACCAAAAACGCGCTCAGGCAAGATAATGCGTCGCATTTTACGGAAGATCTCCGCCAATGAATTAGACACTCTGGGAGACATATCAACCTTAGCTGACCCTGCGGTGGTAGAAGAGCTCATCGACCATCGTATGAATCGTTAAAACATTGCGATGCCTCGTGGGGTAGGTTGTAATGCCACCACCTGCCCCATGACCCATGACCCATCTTGCCACCTTCTTTAATTATCCAAACCAAAACGGTCATGATATTCACGGTAGCGAGCCGGGGTAACTTAAATGCTCGCCTCGCAATCAAACTGTATGCGCCAAATAAATCGAACTCTAGGACGCATCAACAAACTATGTAGATACTGAACGACCGCCATCAACTGCGATTATTTGCCCGGTAATATAAGGTGCATCTGCCACCAAAAAAGTCACCGTTTGAGCGATATCAGTCGCGTCTCCCTGGCGCTGAAGTGGAACCCGCTGCTTAAGGTCCTGCTTTTCTTTGATGCTGTAATCGGTCTCTTCTTCTGGCCATAAAATCGCACCCGGAGAAACACCGTTCACGCGAACATCTGGGGCAAGCTCAAGCGCCAATGATTGCGTCATCATCGCCACACCCGCTTTAGCCATGGAGTAAATAGGGAAGCCACTCAAGGGCTTCTGAGCATAAATATCAACGAGATTAACGATACAACCTGCACTTGCTTTTAAGGCTGGCGCCACCGCCTGCGACAGAAAAAATGGCCCCTTCAGATTACTATTGAACAGCGCGTCCCAATCGTTTTCATCCGCGCTCACCACAGGCGTTGGGTAAAAACCCGACGCATTATTAATCAACACGTCCAAGCGCTGCCACTGGGATATCGCCTTGGCAGCCAAATTCTTAAGCTCAGTCAAAGAATTCATATCCGCTGCAAGTATCACCGCAGAATCATCACGCAGGGAATTTAACTCGTCCCGCAACTCTTCAGCGGCGACATGAGAATACCGATAATGAATGATGATGCGATAGCCGCGGGCGTGCAGACTACGGCAAATTTCCGCGCCTAAACGCTGCGCGGCCCCGGTCACTAGGGCGACTGGAGCACTGCCATTGCCCGGCACAAGCTTCACACCAAGCCACTATCAACGGGGCCAATTAAACAGTCTATACCCTCTTCACGCACGGTCGCTTCTATTTCGAACAAAGCGTCTTGATCAGACTCAAAAGCATCCTCCCAAGCGGTAGAGTTATTAAACTCGTCATAGACTTCGAGCAACCAATTGCCGTCGACATCTTGATAGATCTCAACCCGGATTATCTTTCCGTCCTGCTCAATTGTGCGGCAAAGGGGCGATAATTTCTTTTCAGTATTCTCGGTCATGGAAAACATGCTCATTATAGATGCGATGGTAGACGCCAATATTATACGCAAACTGTTTACTCATTCGACTCCCATCCCCTAGTTACCCGCGCAAATAAACTAAAGGACGACACTGGCAGCCCCAGAAATCGCCGGCACACCCAATAAGCCATAATTAACACATTAACAAAGCGCAAAAAGGCGTACGTTACGGATATGGACCAGAATGGCTAATTATTAACCTAAAACCTGTCCACACCTCGACCTGAGGTCGATAAACACGTACAATACGCGCCCCGCATATCGTCCTCTTTTGATATTTTTCACTTCACACATACTGGGTGCACAACATTGATTTCCGCCGCAAATATCACCATGCAGTTTGGTGCCAAGCCGCTGTTTGAAAACATCTCTGTCAAATTTGGGGGAGGTAATCGCTACGGCCTTATCGGCGCAAACGGCAGCGGCAAAACTACCTTCATGAAGATTCTGGATGGCAGCCTAAGCCCCAGCGCTGGCAATGTGTCCACCGATCCCAATGTGCGGGTCGGCAAGTTGCACCAAGACCAGTTCGCCTTTGAAAAATACTCGGTGATCGACACCGTGATCATGGGCCACACCGAACTATGGGAATTAAAGGAGGAGCGCGAGCGCATTTATTCGCTGCCGGAAATGTCAGAAGAAGACGGCATGAAGGTTGCGGATCTGGAAACCCAGTTTATGGAATTGGACGGCTATAGCGCCGAGAGCCGTGCGGGCGAGATCTTACTGGGTGCGGGCATTGAACTAGCACTGCACACTGGCCCAATGAGCGAAGTGGCGCCGGGTTGGAAACTAAGGGTATTGCTAGCTCAAGCCTTATTTTCTGACCCAGATCTTTTGCTGCTCGACGAGCCGACCAACAACTTGGATATCAACACCATTCGCTGGCTGGAAGGTGTGCTCAACG
>TARA_R110001592_G_scaffold131052_1_pt1 | contig 30947 bp, 27 predicted proteins | sample TARA_R110001592 | Tara Oceans TARA_R110001592 (sample SAMEA4398387) | marine metagenome | biome: Polar Biome; feature: [SRF] surface water layer (ENVO:00010504); material: water (ENVO:00002006), including particulate matter (ENVO:01000060) such as... | depth 5 m | reverse complement strand
GAACGTGCACGCATCGAAGACAAAGCAATTGTCTCAGGGCGCGCTAGGGTCGCAGGGGACGCAAGGCTTCGCGGGGCTGCTCACGTCTATGAGACTGCGTTCGTTGGCTCTAACGCCCTCATTGAAGATTATGCTGAGGTTTTTGGCAGGACTGTGGTCGCAGGCAATGCAACGGTCGGCGGAGCCGCTAAAGTCGGTGGTTTCTGTCACATTTCTGGGAAGTTAACAGTATACTAAGAAACAACAGAAACGGAGAACTGAAATGGCCACTTTTTCTATCCACAAAGTCCAATCGATCAAACTGCGCGAAACTCGCGGGGAGACTATGCCGTGCGGAGAGGATTTGTATTGGCGAGACATGGTTGTAAAATCGGAAGCCGGACACGTTTTCGTTTTAACGTTTTATGCTGAAGACATTGACAACCTGAAACTCCAACTGAAAGAAGTCTGATGAAGATCAAACTACTAGAAAGTGGCACATTGCCAACCAAGGCCACCTCAGGTGCTGCCTGTTACGACGTGTACGCCCGTCAGGATCTCTGGATCTCGCCGGGACACACGGCCCTTGTGCCGCTGGGGTTCAGCATTCAGTTGCCTGAAGATCGTGCGGCACTAATTCTGCCCAGGTCTGGCATGGCCTACAAGCATCGTGTGACAGTGCTGAACAGCCCCGGCGTTATCGACAGTGACTACCGAGGCGAATGCAAGGCGCTGCTGATGAACCACGGCGACACAAGCCACACGATCACAACCGGAGAGCGTGTGGCCCAGATAATGATTACGTCGTTGACAAGCGATGTCTTTGAGGTCGTCACGGAACTGGACGAAACCACACGAGCCAATGGCGGCTTTGGGAGTACTGGACGATGAGCAACACGCACAAAGAGGCCCAAGAGAATTACACGAGGGCCAAAGACCGTCTGTTTGCTCTGGAATGTGACGACTCCATCCACAGTGAGAACCATCCCTGGTGGACTGAAGTCAAACAGGCGCGGCTTGAAGTTCAGCGCTGTGCTGCTATCGTAGAACAATGGAGGACAAATGAAACGTCCGGCCTGTGAGACACCCAACTGTGAAGGATACCAAGATGTCGTCTTCAAAGACCAAAAGATCTGCGGGAAATGCTGCATCGAAAAAGGTGGACTGGGTCGCAACACCCGGAGGCCTATGGCCCGTAGTTATCCACAGCCTTCTAATTATCATCGTCGTAGTGAACGCTATCCTCTAAACTACGAGGACTAAAGGCTTTTTGATTACCCAAACGACAGGACATCAGCAACGATGACGACTACCTGTGCAATTAGGTCTGGCTTCCGCCCTATGGGGCCTAGGGGGCCACCCTATGATCAATACGATCAATCAGAAGAACGTTAGCCCTGTAGATATAAACTAACGGAAAGATCTAAAGATAACTAAAGGAGCCTAAAGATGACTAAAGATCCTGACGTATCAACATTCATGTCTTCCATCATCAAAACCAAAGCGCATAAGGTTTATTGTTCGGTCCTCTCACCGCACCTAACGAACATACGGGTGTCTCAGTTGACTAGCTCTGTCGTCGTAGACATCAGAGATGACCTGCTGAAGGTCTACAAGCCCTCTTATGTGTCTAATTTGGTCTCATTCTTAATCCAAACGCGCCATCAGGCGGACCTAAGAGACCTAGATGTGCCCTCTAAGCCTCTAGGACGAGGCCTGAGACCCCAAGTCAATCATCGGACTAGGTACTTACTAGAGGGGGAGGAGGAGCGCCTCCTAGAGGTCTTAGAACCAACCAACACCCAGAGCTTTAGGCCCGATATTGTCGAGATCCGTCAGGATCAATACGATCTTGTGGTCTTTTTGCTCGACACGGGCTGTCGGTACAGTGAGGCCAGCGGCACGCCGTGGGACGCTATCGACACCAAGGACTGGAAGTACGTCACGCTCTATCGGACTAAGGTTCACAACGAAGGGCGTGTGATGCTGACAGACCGCCTACGGGACACACTGAAGTCTCGCTACCACAAGCGTGGCAACAACCTGTACGTCTGGTCGTCTAAGGTAGACCCTGAGAAGCCCCGGACCTACAGTGTCAAAGGTATCATGAGGGCTATAGAGCAAGCGGGACTAAACAGAAAACATCTGGTAGAACGCTATGGTCGCTTTACTACTCACAGTTTCAGGCACACGTTCGCGTCCAAGCTGGTCCAATCAGGCCTAAGCCTGTACGCCGTATCGACCTTGCTTGGACACAGCGACGTACAGATGACCAAGCGCTATGCCCACATGGCTCCAGACCGTGATGCAGCTGAGGCCGCGTCGATCTTAAACAAGTTGAGGACACCTGATGCCTATCAGCAACGCTAAGCCCACGACCAGCTCGTCACTCAATGACCAGCTCGCCAAGATTGCAGATGACCTTAAGACGGACGAGGAGAAGATCCAAGTGGAGCAAGAGCTTGCGAGCATTGAACGCGGTATCCAACTGATTAAGAACACCGCCTGGTCGCAAGGTTCTACGTTGATCGACACAGACGCCGGTCGATCCATGCTGCAAGAGCTGATGGAGACCCTGCGACGACCGATCCAAGAGGACCAGGACATGGCTGCTGCTGGCATTGGTGCCGGTGGCCCAGGTGTTAGGCCTGAGTGGTGGTGGCTCATCCAGTTCATCCCAGCTGAGAAGCTTGCCTACCTCACGATACGCTCTGTCCTGTCGATCAAGATGAACAAGATCTCTCTTGGTCGTAAGGCCAACGCGATCTGTCTGGAGATTGGCAACACCATCAAGATGCAGATTGAGTTCGAAGCTTGGGCGCGTAAGACCAAAGACGATCAGCGTGAGAACGGTGGTATCGACGTGGCCGCTATGCTCTTAAGGACCGCTAAGAACATGAACGCCCGCCAGTGGACATCGTACCGGCGTAAGATCGAAGACATTGAGACCCTGGAGTGGACCAAAGAACAGAAGCTTAGGATTGGGGCCAAGCTGTTAGACACCCTGATCATACATGGCGGTGGGTTCTTTGAGCTTGAGTACGTTAGGTTCAGAGGGAAGACAGAGCGCCAAGTGTTCCTCACGCAGGCCTGTCGCCTGATGGTCGATCAGATCACAGGTCACGTTGGTATCAACAGTCCTATTCTCAGGCCTATGATTGTGGCACCACGCCCGTGGTACTGGTCGCCAAGCCAGAAGAAATACACAGGTGGGTACTATCAGATCCAGGTGGACTTTATTCGTGGTTCGATCCACCGGCACACAGGTGATCTGAATGATCCCATCAGCCAAGAGGCTCTGGATGCTGCGAACAACGTCGGTAAGGTCTGGTGGCAGATCAACAAGCCGGCGTTCGATCTGATCAACGAGGCCCGTCAGTTACCACACAGTCTGTTCAAGAACATACCCGACCCTGACCCCATCGAGATGCCTAAGCGAAAGACTGACGACGAATGGGTCGATATGACTAAGGTCGAGAGGTCCGAGTGGAAGTACACACTGACCAAGGTCCACAGTCAGAACGCCCGTGACGAAAGCAAACGCGAGAGTGCGCTGCGTAAGATCTCGATTGCCTCAGAGCTTATGGCCTCTAGGTTCTCACGGTTCACATATCCTCAGAAGATCGATACGCGCACCCGACTGTATGCCATACCACCAGACCTCAACCCACAGGGTGATAACCTAAGCCGTGGGCTCATTGAGTTTGCATTGTCGGAGCCTCTTGGTCCGCGTGGTCTCTATTGGATGGCCGTAAAGCTGTGCAACATGTACGGTGCAGACAAACTGAGCTTCGAAGAGATGCAACAGTGGGCCAAGGATCATCATGATCTGATTGTCGATAGTGCCTTACGCCCCTTGGATGGCGAACGCTTCTGGACGACGGCTGAGAAGGAGCTGGAGTTCTATGCCACATGCGTCGAATGGTGTGACGCTACAGGACTAGATAACCCAGAGCTGTACCTTAGCCACCAACCGTCACACCAAGACGGTAGCAACAACGGACTACAACTGTTGTCGCTGCTTGGTCGAGACCCGATAGGCGCACAGCTGACCAACTGTTCATCAGACCCACAACGCTTTGATATCTACCAGAACACGGCAGACCTGTTGGCATCTAAGGTATCGATGGACGCTGCTAATGGTGATCCTATTGCCATGACGTGGGCTGGTAACATCACAAGGTCTACGGTCAAACGTGCCTGCATGACGACACCGTATGGGGTGACACCTCGTGGCATCATGGATCAGTTGATCGAGGACGGACACACAGATGATCTTGAAGGACCACGCATGAAGAACGCTGCGTGGTTGAGGGACCGCCTGGTCGTAGCTCTAGACGAGACCATCGTTGCCTCACGTCCTATCATGACGTACTTCCAAGAGGTCGCTAAGACCTTGGCTAAGAACGACAAGCCCTTGGTCTGGAAGACACCGTCTGGCTGTACGGTCCAGCAGTCCTATTGGAACATCAACAAGACTGATGTGCGAACGGTCATGGGGTCATACTACATGTGGTCTCAGAACCCAGACGGTGGACTGAATGCCCGTAAGCAGGCGTTGGGGTCAGCTCCTAATGTGATCCATTCGCTGGACGCAGCACTGCTGCACAAGGTGGTGAACAAACTGGTAGACAAGGGGATCAATAGTTTTGCTACGGTTCATGACTCTTTCGCTGTTCACTATAGGCATACTGACGAGTTGCGTGACACAATCCGAGAGGTCGCATATTCTATGTTCAGAAACGATTGGTTGCGTGACGGCTTCCATCGAGATGTGCAGTCTCGAACCCAGGTGGAGCTACCAGAGCCGCCGGAAACAGGAAGCTTTGATGTGCGTGAAGTTCTTGACGCCCCTTACTTCTTTTCATAGACCCCGGAGACAACGATGACTGTAAAATTAACCAGCTGGACGACAGCCCCACACCTCATAGGACCAGAAGGCACCTTGGTTGATCTGATAGCGTATTATGCGCGGGTGTCTAATCCAACGTCACAAGAGAATGGCAAGGGCACAGATAAACTGGTGCGATACCTCTTGAAACACCATCATTGGAGCCCGTTGGAAATGGTCCACGCCACCTGCAAGATTGTATGTAGCAGGTCCATAGGTCGCCAGATACTGAGGCACAGATCGTTCTCATATCAAGAGTGGTCGCAACGTTACTCTGCAACGGAGACCAACGCGCCTGACTATGTCGAGGCACGACTACAAGATCCAACCAACAGGCAGTCGTCTTTAGAAACTGATGATCCTGAGTTGCAAACGTGGTGGCAATGGGCTCAAAACTCAGTGTCAGACCCAGCTTTTTCGCGCTACGACGAGGCTCTTAAAAAAGGCATAGCGAAAGAGCAGGCCCGTTGTCTTTTACCAGAGGGTCTCACACGTTCAACAATGTTCATGAGTGGATGTATCCGAAGCTGGGTACATTTTGTGCAATTGCGTACTGGTCCTGAAACGCAGAAAGAAACCAGAACAATCGCACACGACTGTGCTTTAGAAATTGCTAAAGTATTCCCAATGATCAAAGAGTTCGATCAAACCCCGTGACAGACATCAGGTTCATACACAGAAAAAGAACCGAATTAACAGCAGACGAACTGCACCAATACAGTGTGTTCGCCTGTGATACATTCGTATCAACTAACGGACAACTACCCGTTGACATAGTTAACCAGTTTGGTAGAAATGGAATCAAGGCTGAAGATCTTATTGATCTGTGCCTTGAGAGCGTATGGCACCTCGTAGATCTACCACTCCAATAGACCCAAAGGAATACAAAATGGCTCGTGCTTTTAAGAACGTGATTACTCCCGTTGCAACAGCAAGTTTTACTTGGCTTGAGCGCCCTGACTCTGGCTTTGAGTTCAGTGACGACAAGTACAAGGTGACGTTGTTGTTTGACAAAGAGAGCGACGAAGGTCGTGCGTTCAAACAGAAGATGGACGAGATGACTTCTGAACTTGCAACCCAAGAGTTTGGTGACAAGGTCAAAGGCATTCAAGGCCCTCTGAAAGATGGCGATGAGACCGAGAAAGAAGACCTTCATGGTCATTGGTTCTTACGGACCAAGACGAAGTTCCAGCCTGGGCTGATCGACTGTGACTCTCCCCCTAAGCCTCTGTCTAATGGCACCTTCCCACGCAACGGAGACAAGATCCGCGCTGCTGTTAAGATGTTTGCTTACAAAGCAGGCGCTGCCAAAGGCGTTACGGCCATGCTGAACACGGTCCAGTTGGTCGAGCAGCGTAACTCAGAGTCCGCTGGCTTTGATGACATCGCTGGCTTTGTTGCTGATAGCGCAACAGAACTAGGATCTGATGACTTCTAAGAGATCCTACACCTTCGACATAGAGCCCGTTCCTGCTTCACGTCCCCGCATTTCCAAGTGGGGAGCCTTTTACGGCAAGCGGTACGAGCAATTCCGGCGCTCTATGATCGTTGTGTTGGCGGCTTACGACGGACAAGAGCCTCTGTCTGGTCCTATTAAAGCAGAGCTTGAGTTCGTTTGTAAGAAGCCTAGGACTACCCGTCGTAAGTTCCCTGTTGGTGATGTAGATAACTTCGCCAAGGGACCACTTGACTCCATGACAAAGCACGGTGGCTTTTGGAAAGACGACGACCAGATTGTAGATTTAACTGTGACAAAACGATATCCAAAAGAAGGCGAAAAGTATGGAATCATTTTCAGCTACGACAAGCGAGACAGTAGAGACTAAGCTGCCTTGTAATGACTGCGGATCGTCAGACGCTATGGCGCTTTACGACGATGGTCACACCCACTGCTTCTCTTGTGCCACGACTAGGCAACCAGACACCTTGGTGTCCAAGGAACCAGCACCCCCTAAGAATAAAAACCTTATGCCCTTTGGTCACTACACGGCCATCGAGGACCGTAGGTTGTCCGAAAAGATCTGCTCTAAGTTTGGCTACTTTGTTACTGAAGACAGCAAAGGCCGGACTGTTCAGGTCGCACCCTATCGTAATGCGAAGGGTGAGCCTGTAGCTCAGAAGGCACGGACAGAAGACAAGCAGTTCTATACTGTCGGTGACATGAGCAACGTGCAGTTGTTTGGTCAGCACCTGTGGAAACCAAGCATTCGACTTGTGATCACCGAGGGTGAGATCGATTGTCTGTCGTATGCCAAGGTTACAGACGGACGCTGGCCTGTAGTGTCGATACCAACAGGTGCTGCATCAGCCGTCAAAGCTATTAAAAATAACATTGAGTTCGTTGAGTCATTTGACTCAGTGATCCTGATGTTTGATATGGACGACGCTGGACAAAAAGCAGCAAGAGAAGTCGCAGATGTTATTAAGCCGGGTAAAGCATCTATTGCTAGCCTGTCTATGAAAGACGCGAACGAACTTCTTGTTGCTAACCGTGTCAAAGAACTATCTGAAGCTATCTATCAAGCGTCTCCACACAGACCTGACGGTATCGTCAACGGTATGGAGTTATGGGATGAGGTTTCTAAAAGTATCGAAGTGGGTCTCAGCTACCCTTGGAAGACTTGGAACGATGTCTTATTCGGACTGCGCCCTCGTGAGGTGGTCACTATATGTGCTGGCAGTGGAGTGGGCAAGAGCACTATATGCGCGGAGCTTGCTTACAAGATCGCTATTGGAGACGATAGAAAGGTGGGTTATGTCGCGCTTGAAGAAGGACTAGGGCGCACAGGCCTACGCATGATGTCGTTAGCTTTGAACAAGCCGATTCATTTGCCTAATGACATCACTGAAAAGGAACGACGCCAAGCTTTCGATGCTGTGTTGAAGCCAGGTAACTTCTTTTTCTATGATCACTTTGGGTCTTTGGACTCCGACAACCTCCTGAACAAACTGAACTACATGGTCCAAGCGTTGGGCGTAGAGGTCTTAGTGCTAGACCATTTGTCCATCTTGGTATCAGGGCTAGACTCATCGCAGCTTGGTGGGTCAGGCGACGAGCGCAAGGCTCTGGACTATACAATGACACAGCTCAGGTCGTTTACTGAGCGTACCAACTGTTGCCTTTTGTTAGTGTCGCACCTCAAGCGGCCCCAAGGGGACAAAGGACACGAGGGTGGCGAGAAGGTTTACCTATCTCACCTTCGTGGATCAGCTGCTATTGCACAACTAAGCGATAGCGTCATCAGTATCTCAAGAGATATGTCATCAGGTGAACAAGAGATCCATGTGGCCTGCTTAAAGAACAGGTACGCAGGGATCACTGGTGACATGGGTACTCTTGAGTACAACCCAGAAACCGGAAGACTAACAGAGGTAATAGATGAGTTCTCATAAAGGGCGTCGAACCAAGAGGCGTAAGATCCGACAGAAACTTGTCGATCTAAAGGGTGGTGTTTGTGAAAGCTGTGGACAAGAGCATGACGCTTGTGTCTTTGACTTTCATCACAGAGACCCTGCGACTAAACGGTTTGTGTTGTCGGTAAGCGGCATGACAGATCACTCTTGGAAAGATGTTCTTGAGGAGGCTATGGGATGCACGATGTTGTGTTCCAACTGCCACCGGATGTTACACGAAAAGGAACGACAGAATGACGACGCTTATAGCGGACATAGAGACCGACGGGTTTCTTCATCAACTAACACTCTGCCATTGTTTAGCAATCAAGGACACAACTGAAGATGTTGTCACAATTTACGCAGACCACGAGGGTTATCGCCCAATCCATGAGGGACTCAGCCGACTGTCTGGAGCAGATTGCGTTGTCTTCCATAACGGAATTGGATTCGACATCCCAGCCATCGCTAGACTTTATGGAACCAGAATTATCGACTACTCAAAAGTCTTTGACACGCTGGTTGGAAGCCGTCTCAAAGACTCAACAAGAAGGGGCCACGCTATTAAAGACTATGGCCGAGAGATGGGAGAAGAAAAGTTAAACTACAGTGATTTCACCAAGTTCACTGATGAGATGGCTGAGTACTGTAAGGTCGATGTTAAGATCACGCAGTACGTCTACGACAAAACCAAAAGCGTAAAGGACTCTGACGCCTACAAGCTTGAGGCAGACTTTGTTCGTGTCCTTCAGCTTCAAGAGGAACACGGGTTTCGTTTGGATCTCGACAAAGCTAACGACCTTTGCTCTGAGTTGCGACAAGAGATCTCTACTCTTGAGGAAGAACTACAGAACCTGTGGCCGTCGAAGATTATAGAGCGCTGGTCCGAGAAGACCGGCAAGCGTCTCAAGGATAAGGTCGAGGTGTTCAATCCAGGTTCACGCAAGATGATTGCAGAGCGTTTGACTGAAACACACGACTGGAAACCAAAGAGTTTCACACCTTCTGGTGGCCCTAAGATTGACGAGGTAGTCTTGTCAAACTTGCCGTACCCAGAGGCCAAGCAGTTGGCTAGGTTCTTCAGGGTCCAAAAGCAGCTGGGTCAGCTCAGTGACGGTGACAACGGATGGCTTAAGCTTGTGCGTGGTGATCGTGTTCATGGCGGTGTGTCGTCGATGGGCACAGCTACGCACAGGTGCAGTCACTTCAAGCCCAACATGGCTCAGGTCGATAAGAAAGATCTACGCATGCGTGAGGTCTGGGTGTCTGACCAAGGCCAGGTTCTTGTGGGCTGTGACGCTGATGCCTTGGAGCTGGTGTGCCTAGCGCACTATTTGGGCAAGTACGACAACGGTGTTTATCGTGATGCCTTGTTGTATGGCTCCAAGGAAGAAGGCACTGACGTTCATTCTAGAACCCAGAAACTTGTGGAACTTCCGACACGAGACGAAGCCAAGCGGATGCAGTACGCCTATCTGTATGGTGCTTCAGATCGTAAGCTCGCTTCGATATCTAAGGAAGCGGGTGGTCCTCTCAAGGACGGCAAAGAGATCCGCAAGCGTATGGACGAAGGCATCGACGGACTTGGTGAGTTGTCTGATGGTATCCAGAAGAGAGCTAAGGCCGGTTGGTTCAAGGCTATCGATGGTCGTAAGATAACCATCAGGTCTCCACACAGCGCGCTGAACTTCTTGCTTCAGTCCTGTGGTGCTGTTGTCATGAAGAAGGCAGTGCAGGTATTTCACTATGACCTAGCAGTGCAGAACAAACTGGTGGTGGACGGAGAGCCCCAAGGTTTTTCTTATGTGGCTAATGTCCACGACGAGGTTCAGTTCAGTTCTGACCCTGGTATTGCTGATGCTGTTGGGCAGACGTTTGCCTCTAGCATAACTGAAGCTGCTGTGCGCCTAGGCATGAGATGTCCTCTCAGTGGCACTTATGAGATAGGCGCTAACTGGAAGGAAACACACTGATGACTGTAGCTCTCCTTGATGGAGACATTGTTGCCTATCGATGTGCCATTGTTAACGAGGTGGACTTCGATGGCGACAAGATCTTTGATGTCCCTAGTGTCGAAAGATCCATAGACACTATGGTCCAGAGCTGGCAGACCATGGCCAAAGCTGGCAGCAGTATCGTGTGTCTGTCTGATGTGAACCACAAATACTTTCGGCACATCATCTACCCACAGTACAAAGCCAACCGCAGGGGAAACGCTAGGCCTGTGGGTCTTGGGTATGCCATCAAGTATCTAGAAGATAACTACAAGATTGCTAGGCGTCCAGGACTTGAGGCTGATGACGTGATGGGCATCTTAGCAGGCTCTGAACACATAACAGACCCTGTGATTGTCTCCATCGACAAAGACATGATGACCGTCCCAGGTCGCGTGTTGAATCCCAACAAGATGAACAGGGCTCAGAAGGTATCAGAGAGATCAGCAGATCGCATGATGTTCTATCAGGCTTTGGTTGGTGATTCGACTGATGGATACCCTGGGGCTAAAGGCATAGGACCAAAGAAAGCAGAGAAGATCTTAGAGGAACATGCGAACCCTCTGAGGCTTTGGGACGCTATGGTCAAACTATTTGACAACGAAGAGCAAGCCACGCTGATGGTACAGCTGGCTCGTATCCTACGTCACACTGATTACAACGAAGAAACAGGAGAAGTGCGTCTATGGAGCGCGTCGAACCCAAACTTGTGGATCACATCAACCCCCGACATTACAAGCGAGGAGGAATCGAAACCATCGATTACATCCGAGCCGTCTGTCGAGACCTCCCTGGAGACGAAGCCGTCTACGTTGGAAACATTATCAAGTACGTCTCAAGATACCAAGCCAAGAACCCGCAAGACCCGTCGCAAGACCTCAAGAAAGCGGAGTGGTACTTGAACGAACTATTAAAAGTATTATTTGAAAAGAAGGAACTGTCTGCATGAACAACTACATACCTAACGACTATCAGAACTTCATTGCTCTTAGTCGTTATGCACGATGGAAAGATGACGAACAACGACGTGAGAACTGGGGAGAAACTGTAGATCGTTATTTTAATTATGTAGTTAATTATGTTCAGAAAAAACAGGACATAGATAAACTAGACGTAGGCATAGACAATATTAAACAGTCTGTTCTTAGTCTTGGTGTCATGCCATCGATGCGTGCTGTAATGACTTCTGGTCCTGCATTAGATCGCTGCCACGTCGGCGCGTACAATTGTAGTTATGTACCAGTAGATAGCCCACGTTCTTTCGACGAGGCTATGTACATTCTTATGTGTGGCACAGGTGTCGGCTTTAGTGTTGAACGAGAAAGTGTTCTGAAGCTGCCTATTGTCAATCCTAAAAGTGACTCTTCTTTGGTAGGATCAGGACTGACTATCGTTGTTGAAGACAGCAAGATGGGTTGGTGCAAAGCTCTTAAGGAACTAATAGCTCTTCTATACCGTGGCCATGTTCCCAAATGGGACACATCAAAGGTTCGCCCAGCAGGCGCACGGCTAAAGACCTTTGGCGGACGGGCGTCTGGTCCTGAGCCACTTGAAGATCTGTTTAACTTCTGTGTCGAGAAGTTCGATAAGGCCCAAGGCCGTCGTCTACATTCTGTAGAAGCTCACGACATCATGTGCAAGATCGGTGAGATCGTTGTGGTCGGTGGTGTCCGACGCAGCGCGTTGATCTCCCTGTCGAACCTCAGTGACCCGTCGATGCAGAAGGCAAAGTCTGGTGACTGGTGGACACGAGAGCCCCAGCGTGGCCTAGCGAACAACAGCGTATCGTACAAAGAGAAGCCCGATATGTCTGTGTTCTTTCAAGAGTGGCACTCGCTCTACGAAAGTAAATCTGGTGAGCGTGGGATCTTCAACCGAGAAGCAGCTCGTAAGCAGGCCGCTAAGAATGGTAGACGAAACACAGACAAAGACATTGCTTGGGGAACCAACCCATGCAGTGAGATTATCTTGCGGCCCTATCAGTTCTGCAATCTGTCTGAGGTTGTTGTTCGATCAACCGACAGCCTTGAAGATCTAAAGGAAAAGGTACGACAAGCAACAATCTTAGGAACCTTACAGTCTTGCTTGACGGACTTTAAGTATCTTCGCCCCATCTGGAAAAAGAACACGGAAGAAGAACGGTTGCTTGGCGTCAGCCTTACAGGCATCATGGATCACCAAGTTCTTAATGGCTTTGAGGGTCTAGAGAAAACCGCAACGTGGCTGGAAGAACTAAAAGAAGTGGCCGTTGCTGTGAACGCAGAGCTGGCGTATGAGCTTGGCATCCCACAGTCTGCTGCTATCACATGTGTTAAGCCAAGCGGTACGGTGTCTCAGCTTGTTGACAGCGCCAGTGGCATCCACGCTCGACACAACCCACACTACGTTCGAACAGTTCGTGGTGACATTAAAGATCCAATGACTCAGTTCATGATTGACTCTGGCATTCCATCAGAGCCTTGCTTCATGAAACCTGAAAGCACTGTGGTCTTTTCGTTCCCTGTAAAGTCACCAGATAATGCTGTGTGTCGAAATGATCTAACGGCTATTGAGCAGCTTGAACTCTGGAGTGTGTACCAAGACCATTGGTGCGAGCATAAACCAAGCGTGACTGTAAGTGTCAAAGAAAACGAATGGCTAAAAGTAGGAGACTGGGTCTATGAAAACTTCGACAAGATTTCAGGAATATCTTTCTTGCCTCACTCTGACCATTCTTATCAGCAGGCTCCGTATCAAGATTGCACTGAAGCTGAGTATGTTTCGCTTAAAGAGGCTATGCCTGGTGCTCTTGACTGGACTAAGCTGCAAGATTATGAACGTGAAGACAACACGTCAGGTTCGCAAGAACTCGCCTGCACAGCAGGGGTATGTGAAGTTGTGGACATCACAAGTCGTTAAAAAGTACAGATAGAAAAGGGCTTCTGCCTATGAATGAAGACGTTCTTGTACCTGTGCGTTCATATGAACTTGTCGAGATGCTAGACAAAACATATCCGCATAGGTGCAAACGTTTAGGAGAACCAGACGACGAGCATCAGCGCTACGCTGGTGTTCGCGACCTCCTTGACGATCTCTTAGGACTGATTGAAGAGCAGGAGAAGACGGATGAGTATTAAAGTATCCTCTTCTCTTAAGGGAGATTTCAATCGTATAAAAGAGCTGTTTCCTACGATACAAGCAGAGACTAGGTACAAAGACTTTAGCATAAACTACGAAAAGTTAGAGAACCTGTACCATAATCAGTTTGCTGAAGACCCTGTTGTTAAAGTGTTTTATGCTCTTGAGGGAGACGAGCTTGTAGGGTTTGGTGCGTTCGTGATCACAGCGCACTACTTTACAGACCAGTTAATTGCGTCAGACATAATTGTCTATGTTCGTCCTGAGCGTCGTGGATCTTTAGCAGCTGTTAAACTCCTAAAAAACTATATTCTGTGGGCCGACCAACAAAATGCATCGCATATAACTCTCGGTATATCTACAGGGATACACCCAGAAAAGACCAAGCGTTTTTACGAACGACTAGGATTTAAAACTATCGGAACAATGCACTGTTTAGAATAACAAAGGAAAAGCCTCATGGGATTTTTAGCTCCTAAAGCACCAAAGCCTGCCCCGCCAATGCCTGCTCCTACGCCTCCGCCTACAGAACAAATTGCAGGCCTTCCTGAAACACGCGCTGTGGCTAAGGCTAAAGCTAAGCAACCAAAAGGCTTTGACCAATATCGCATTCCATTGATTGGTGGCGTTGATACCAATGCTGGATCAGGATTAAACACTAGGACTGGTGGGTAAATTATGAAATACGAGACCTGTCACGCACGATACGAAGCGATGAAGCGGAAACGTGATCCGTTTCTACGACGGGCTCGTGAATGTGCTGAGCTAACAATCCCTCCGCTTTTACCGCCTGAAGGACACACAGAGTTCACTCTGCTTCCTGAGCCGTATCAAGGACTAGGGGCTCGAACGGTTGTCTCTCTGGCCTCACGGCTTATGGTGGCTATGTACCCGCCTGGTAAGCCTTCGTTCCGACTTAACATCCCATCAGAAGCTAAGATCAAATCTGGCGAGCTGGACATCGACCCTGCCATTGAGCATGGTTTGGTTATGTCTGAGTCTTTAATCCAAAGTGAAATCGAACGTCGCGATTGGCGGTCATCTACTAACCTTGCCCTTCAGTATCTCATCGTCACAGGCAACGCCCTTGAGTTCATGATGCCAGACAATTCGATCCGGCTGTTCCGACTGGATCAGTACTGCATCAGCAGGGACATGATGGGTGCTGTTCGTGAGATCATTACTGAAGAACATATGTCTCCTGAAAGCTTGCCTGATGAGATCAAAGGGCTTGTGACTGCGGAAGATTATAGCGGTGATCGTGTGCCTGTCCTGACCCACACTCAACTACAGGACGATGGCACCTACTACGTTTACCAAGAGGTCAACAAAGAACGTGTGCCTAACAGTGAAGGCGAGTACGAGGTTCTACCCTACAACGCACTTCGTTGGACCTCAGTAATCGGTGAGGACTATGGGCGCGGTAAGATCGAAGAGCATCTGCCGGACTTCCGCGCTATTGACGCGTTGTCTAAAGCTCTGCTCGACGGCAGTGCGATGGCCTCTCGTAACGTCACTATGGTTCGTCCTAATGCTGCGGGTGGTCTGAACCTACGGCGTCGTATTGCTACGGCGAACAACGGTGAGATCATCGTTGGTAATCCTGAAGACGTTGTGATGCTCCAGTTCCAGAACACCAATGGTCTTCAGATTAGCGCTCAGGAACTAGATCGTCTGACACGCGAGATCGGCGGTGCCTTTATGCTTGGGTCTGCTGCTACTCGTGACAGCGAACGGACTACGGCCTATGAGATCCAAAGGAACCAACAGGAACTAGAAGCTACCCTAGGCGGCGTGTACAGCCAGCTTAACCGGGCGATGCAACAGCGTCGTTTGGAACGGTTGATCGTGCAGATGCAACAGAACGAACAGTTGCCTGTGTGGCCTAAAGGTCTAATTGAACCTACGATCCTTACGGGCCTTGAGGCTCTTGGTCGTGAGAGCGATGTGACCCGTGTACAAACGGCTCTTCAGTTCCTACAAGGACTACCGCCTGAAGTCTTGGCGTATGTTAAATGGGACGAGTTGCTTTACAAGGTGTTCTATGGCCTAAGTCTTCCTGACTCGGTGAAGACACAACAAGAAGTTCAAGAAGAACAGCAGCAACAGCAAATGATGCAGGCTCAGAACCAAGCCATGGCAGCTGGTGGACAAGAGCTTGCAACAGGAGCAGCACAGGCTATGATGTCTCAGGCGCAGGCCCAACCCCCCACACAATAAGGCATTTCCAAAATGGCTGAAGAAGCACCAGAACCAGGATCAGATGAGTACAATCAGCTTATGGCTGAGAAGTTTAAAAACCCTGGTGATGAGCCTGACGAAGATCTATTGCCTCTCCAAGAAATGCCTGCTGATGGCATGGAGAAATACTATGATAACGATACAGGAACTTATAATTGGGAAGCACACGCGCGAGAGCTTCTCTTCAACGCGAACGGTCGGCCAAAGACCCAAGAAGAAAAAACTGAAGATGCTGAGAAAGCCACAGAAGAACCAACCCCAGAAGCCGAAGAACAAGAAGTATCAAACATTCTTGTCAAGGCAGGCCTAGATACAGAGGAAATTGGGCAGAAAATCATCGACGATGGTGATCTATCTTCTGAAGACTATGAGGCCCTAAAGAAAGTCGGCATCCCAGAGGAGCTAATTAAATCCTATGTTCAATCGTATCGTTATCAGTTTGAAGCAGAACGCAAAGCTGCTTTGGAGTACCTTGGCGGCGAAGAGCAGTGGGCTGAGACTATGCAATGGGCTCAACAAAACCTATCTGAAACAGAAGTTTCTGACTTTAACAATCTTCTATCGACGCCTTCGTGGCGTTTGGCAGCGGACGGTCTAAGGGCCAGGATGTCAGACTCTACAGGCACACGACCAGCCACGCGAGAGCCTAGCCTAGTACAAGGCACTCCTGCCACAATCTCTGGATCTTCAGGATATCGAAGCAAGGCTGAGATGAAAGCAGACATGGCTTCTAAAGAATACGCTGCGTCACCCAGGTTCCGACAAGAGGTTGTACAAAAAATTCAATCAGCCACTTGGGACTTGGACAACTAAACTATCATTCTTCTGCCCTAACGACTAGCTGAGACCCCGATACGTCGGACAATCCCACGAAGTTAACAGAGCAACCCAACCCACTTTTACCTTCAATCTCATTAGGAGAAAATAAATGGCATTAGGTGATGCTTCCTCTCCAGTTCGCTTTGGTAAGGGTGCTTCGTCTCCAGTTGACAATCGGGAATTGTTCCTCAGTGTCTTTGGTGGCGAAGTGCTCACGGCCTTCGACAGCGCAACTGTTACTCTCGACAAGCACTTCATTAAGAATCTTTCTGGTGGTGCTAAGTCCTATCGTTTCCCGAAGACTTGGAAGGCGTCGGCTGAATACCATGCGCCTGGTACTGAGCTGCTGGGCAACGATCTTTCGACTGGCGAACAGGTCATCACGGTTGATGACATCCTTGTATCGCACTACGCGATCTCTGATATCGACCGTATCCTGTCTCACTTTGACATGCGTTCCATCGTCTCTAACGAGATGGGCCGAGCGCTTGCTAAGGTGTTCGATCAGAACGTGTTCCGTCAGTTGATCTTGGCGTCCCGTACCGCAGCAGCGTCTCCGTTCCCTGGTGGCATTACTGTTACGGATACTAACTTGGCTAACGACTCATCGCCTTCTGGTCTTGCGTGGATCGAAGCTATCCGTGATGCGAACATTGCTCTGTTTAACAACGATGTTCCAGAGGATATGCAGCGGTATTGTGCTGTTCCTGTCGAGATCTTCGACGCGATCAAGTACGCTGTTGACGGTAATGGTCAGTACCTTGTGCTGAACCGTGACTTCCAAGCAGACACCGCAGGCGGTATTGATTCCCGTGCCGAGATGATCAAGATCGACGGTGTGATGGTGGTTAAAAGCCGCAACATGCCGACGACTAACGAGACATCTACGGCTACGGTTTTCAGTAAATACCGTGCTAACTACTCGACGACGGTCGGTGTCATGTGGTGCCCACAGGCTATTGCTACTTGCAAGCTTATGGACATTAGCCTTGAGACCGAACGTGACGTTCGTCGTCTTGAAGACTTCTTGGTCTCCAAGCTCTTCGTTGGTCACGGTGTTCTGCGTCCAGAAATGGCCGTAGAGTTCAAATCCGCAGCTTAATCTGATTGAGGGGCTGCTTGTAGAAATATAGGTGGCCCCTCAGTTTTTCAGGAGGTACTATGGGTCTAAGTAAGATTGAAGCAGCCAACATCATTCTAGAAGCTATCGGTGAAGCACCCGTTTCGTCTCTTACCTCTGGCCTTCCTGACGCTGAAGCAGCTGAAAGTAAGCTGAACGAAATCAACAAGTCCGTCCAAGCTCGTGGGTGGCACCAGAATATTGACTACAATCTTAAGCTAACGCCTAACAACAGCAGCCTTATTTATGTTCCAACGAACTATCTGCGAGTTGATACAACACGAGAAAGTCAGAACATTAATGTTACGGTTCGGAACTACAACAATCGTTTAGCGCTTTATGACATTAAGAAACAGACGTATATTTTTACTCAAAACCTATTTGTAGACGTTGTGTACCTTCTAGAGTTTGAAGATCTTAGCTTAGAACTAAGCACATACATTGCCTATCTAGCAGCTCGTAAATTCCAAGAGTCCCAAATGCAATCAATGGCTTTAGATAACTTTACGCGTCGTGCTGAGATGGAGGCTTATGCCGCCTTGTTGGACGCCGAGTCTGAAACAGACGATGCCAACATTCTGACTGATAGTCCTTACGTTGCTTACGCAACTTATCGACAGCACGGACTGTACGGGCGATAGAATGGGAACACTTATAGAGCAGTCACTTAAAACTCTATACCAAGGCGTTAGTAGACAGCCTGATTCTTTACGACTTACTGGACAAGTACAGGAAGCTACCAACGTACTAACGTCAGTAATAAGCGGCGGTCTGGAAAGCAGGCCAGCTTCACGTCATGTCTCTAATAACACGTTTGCTTACACAGCTGATAAACCCTGGTGTTATTCTTACGTCAGGGACGCTGTAGAGCAGTATATCATTGTCGTTAAAACAGGTGACCTGAAAGTCTATAACCTAGCAGGCGTAGAGCAAACAGTAACATTTCCTAATGGTAAATCATATTTAGCTAGCACCAATCCAGCAGAAGGTTTCACTGCAACAACCATTGGCGACATAACGGTCATTGGGAATAAAGCAACAACCGTTGCTATGGCTGAGACAGACTATGTAAGCTCTGCAAATCCTTCTGCTTTAATAACGTGTAGATCAACCACAACAGGAACTAACGCCCTTATTGTTGACAACCTTAATGACAAAGCAACAGACGGAATAGAGGTCTGGAGTAAAACAGGAGCTATTGATGGATCTTCTGTTGCTGACAACATTATAACCCATGCTTCATTCACAGGTTTCACAAGTGGTTTTCAAAATTTCACGGTAGAGCAGAAACCCAACGACCACGACCTTACTGTGGTACTAACGAACACTGCTGGTCACGAGTTCACAGCTATTCCTAATGGATCTGACGCCACATACGGCATTAGTGTCTCAAGGCAACTTGTAGATATTCCTGCTGGTTCTCACGATCACGTTATAACCTCTGCGACACAAGCTAATCCTGTTGTCATAACGACAGCCGACGCGCACCACTTCGAGAGCTATCAAGAAGTAAGCATTGATGATGTCGTGGGCATGGCGCAGCTCAACGGTAATCGGTACTTTGTAAACAAACTGACGACAACCACGTTTTCTATTTATTCAGATTACGACCTGTCTGCGTCTGTGGATGGCACGGGATACACTGCGTACACAAGCGGCGGTAAAACCATCACCACAAAGGTATACGCTGACACACGTACCTCCAGAAGCATCCTTCCTAACTGGGCTCCTGAAGGTTACTATGTGTATCTCTCTGCTACTGATACGACTGATGGCTATTGGGTTAAGTTCAGTCAGACACAAGACGCTTGGATCGAAGCGGCCAATCCGTATCAGAATAACGCCTTTGACCTGACGACGATGCCGCACTTCTTGACACGAACGGCTGATGGGTCATTTACGTTTGGTCATGGTACTTACGATGCTCGTGAGGCCGGAGACACACAGACAGTTCCTAACCCAGACTTTGTGGGCAAAGAGATCAAACAGATCACAACGCACCGTAACCGTCTTGTGATCGTGTCTGGCGAAACTGTGTTCTTCTCACGCTCACGGGCCTTCTTTAACTTCTGGCGACAGTACAGTACCCAAGTTCTGGACAGCGATCCCTTTGGTCTTCAGGCCTCTAGTGACGATGTGAACGAACTGGTCCATGCGTTCCCCTTCAGGCGCTCTTTGTTCTTAAGCTCCGACAGATCACAGTTCGAAGTGTCGTCTGAGCAGCAGGTTTTTACATCAAAGAACGCCGTGATCGATACAGCTACGGCGTACATCACAGAACCCAAGTGTGATCCTGTGGCCCTAGGGAACCGTATGTACTTTGCGGCCAAGAGCGGTCGAGACGCTCTGGTGTTCGAGTATCAGTACAACGATTCGTCCCTATCGACCACAGCTGAAGACATCACGATCCACGCCCTTGGGTACATACCGGCACCTATCGTCCACATAGCGGCTGATAGTGCCAATGAGATGATGTTCTGCATATCTGACTCAGAACGAAACTCTCTGTATATCTACAAGACCTATACGGAACAAGAGACCAAAGCACAAAGCGCCTGGTCTAAATGGGACTTCGGCACAGGGACGTACATCCACTGGGTTGGTGTTATTCTAGGCGACTTGTACATGTACGTCACTAGGGGCACTGAGACGTTCATTGAGAAGATCGTGCTACGATATGAGCTGTCTGACGACAAGCATCCGTACCAAGTTTGCTTAGACCAGACCATTAACGTCCAAGGGTCTTACAGCTCAACAACAAATCTGACGACCTGGGCGTCTCCCTACCTGCACAACAATAAGGTTGCTGTTATACTATCAAGCGACTTCCCAGCTGGTCAGGTAGGCGAGAGGCTTGCTCTGACGTACCCAACGACAACCACCATGACAGCTGTTGGAGACCACTCGGCACACGTTTGTATCTTAGGGACACCATTCACCCAAGAAATCCAACTATCCAAGCTGTTTGTTCGATCAGACGCTGCTGGTAAGATGACTGTCCAGACCGGACGGTTCCAGCTCAAGCGTCTTCAGTTTAACTATCAGGACACAGGGCTCTTTAAGATCGAAGTGACACCTGAGTCCCGTCCAACACAGACATTTACTTTTAACGGCACGGTCATTGGAACGTCGTTGGTTGGTGGCTTGGGCATGGAGGCCCTTGGATCATTCAAGGTTCCTGTCAGGACTAACGCCAACACGGTGACTATTAAAATCAAAAACGATTCAGAGAAACCCATGATCATTACGTCTATTGATTACACCGGGTTCTTCAATGAACTGACAAGGCAGGAGTAGAAGCTATGGGGGATCCAGTAACAGCAGGACTGATGATAGCTGGTTCTATAGCGTCAACAGTCATGACAACGGTGTCAGCAAACGCGCAGGCCAAGGCAGAGTTCGAAGCAGCAGAGGCACAGCGTAAGGCTGAAGAACAAGAAGCCCTTCGTGGTATTGCACAAGAGCAACAGGAAGGACTTGAGCAACAGTCTGACATTATGCGCAGCGCTCAGAAGGAACTTGGTGCCGTGCAGGCCTCAGAGAATAGTCTTGCTCAGTCGTCTTTAGGAACTTTTTTGCTTTCTGGTGCATACGATCTATACCAAGGCCTTGGTCGTATTGACGAGCAGACAGCAAGAGACGTAAGCTTTAAGGAATCACAACAAGCAGATGCCATTTCAAGGCAAAGGACAAGAGGCGTCCAGGCCGCAGGAAAAGCACGCCAGCAAATTTCAAAAGCTGTTGGATCGACGCTTAAAACAACTGTTAGTTCAGGTATGAGTGTTTATAATGCCCCTAGTATACCTGATCGTGGAACAGGTGTTGGATCAGCCGGTGGCCAATAAGGAAAAAAACATATGAGACAAGGCAGAACCCAAAGTTACCTTCCTGATTTTAAAGCTGGCACAGGCGTAGGAATACCAGTTCCACGTGCAAACATTGTTTCTGAAGTACGAGCTGATCCAAGCGCTGGCTCTTTAGCTGCTGGCTTTGCTTCTTTAGCTGACGGGTTCACTAATTACTTTGCTGAACAAACACAAGTCGAACTAGCTAAGGCTGAGGCCAGTGCTAAAAAACAAGCGGTTCTGGATGCACGAAAGGCCTATGAGTCAGGAGTGACTTCAGTTTCTTCTGAGATTATGGAAGAAGGCCGAGGCACTTACGCAGACGCCTACTCGTCAGCGCTTGGTTCCTTAAAATCTAGTGACGCAGAGAAACAGTTTGCCTCTTTTGCCATAGTAAATGATTTACAGCCTCATGAGTATGCAGGAGCCCGTACAAGTTTTTATAATGACAACTTTGGTAAAGGCACAGGAAACCTTAATTTTGATTCTGCTTTTCAAAAATCATGGACTACTAATACACAAGAACTAACACACAGAAGCTCTGTAGCTGCTGCTGAAAAGATTAAAGAAACAGCACGAAACTCTGTAAATAAAACTATAACAAATTCTGCGCTAAACACAGGCACCCCTAATCATTTTGAACTTATGGACCAAGTGGATCAAGTTAAGTCTGTCTACCGTGGGTTCACAGAGGGACAAGCCATATCACACGTCTTTGGTATTTACCAGTTTCAAGCAACACAAAGTTTAAACGGCGGTCTTAAGTACCTTGCCATGCTGGATCAAAACATTCTTCCAGATAGAAGCATTACGGCTAAACAGGGAACACCAGGCGCTGTTTTACCTGCCGGTACAACACAGATAACACCAAGAACATCGTTTTCAAAACTATTCCCTACTAAGGCTATGGATGCACGGGAAAAAACGATGAAAATCCTTACAAACATGAAAACAGCTTCCGGCCAACAAAAAGTGTTAAATGTTGGGTCTTTTATTAATTCGTTATCATTAGACATCCAAGACATTAGAGATCGTAGCGACATTAGTGATATGGGCGCTAGTTTTTCTGCTGCTGCTTATATGATAGCCACGCTTGAAAACACAGCAGGCGTGACTATGCCAGGCGTGACTAACGTTAAAGCAGCGTTATCTAAAGCTAGACGGGAATATCAAACGCTGATGTCAGGGTATGCGACTGTTGAGAAATTAGCTCTTGGTTCTAGTGGAGGACGGCCTGATGCCCTTGAAAACTATAGGGTCATGGAAACTAAAGAAAAAGAAAAAGCTATTCGTGTCTTTTTAGGTACAGGTGACTTTTCAGATCGTAATTTCTTTAGAAAATTTACAAACGCTTTTAGTAACTTTAGTGGTTTAGAAGAAAAAACTCCACAGGCTTTTCTAGATATAATCAGAGATCAGTTTAGTTCTGGAGACGAAAGAACAAGGAACGGCGTCATTGCGTTTGCGAAGACCCTAGACATAGACGGATCAATAGGTGCAACAGCTTTTAAAAACGACGCAGAAACTGCCACTCTTTATGAGCAAGCGAGAATAATTGGCTTAGACGCAGCGGTTAGTTACGCAGACAATCCTGAATATAAAGCTTCTGTTAACGCAGGCAACGAAGCTATGAAAAAAGGATTGGGTGTTTTCTTAGACCCAACATTAGTAAAAGCACAAGACAAAGCAGACGAAGCTTCGGACTTTTACCAAAGAATAGGAAACGATTTAGACAATCAAACAACTATTAGCGAAGGTAAGGCTCCTTCACAAGCCCTTAAGGACGATATAAACAAAGTCTTACCTATACTGAAGGCACGACTAGAAGCGTCAGGTATTATACCGTCAACAGACAATCTTCGAGAAGCTGTTGTTGAATACTACCGGCCAAGAACGCTGGTCGGCGAAGACACTGTGATGCTTGGTATACCAGATTCTCAAAGGGTTTATGCAGGGTTTGGACCGACTGGAAGCCTCCAGATGCCCCTTGAGTACACCAGAGGCTTTGATCTTAAGTTTCAGAACGCCTACATTGGGACGAATGTTAAACCGGCAAACAACGACGATCCCCAAGACACATATGAGAACATGCGTAAAAGTGTTAAAAACATTCGGATTTCTGGTGTCGATGGCGACGCCTTAGCAGTTACTATAGGAACAGGAGCACGAACGGGCTTTGGTGTCATTAGATCCAGTAAGAGCGGTGGTGCGCCTATTATTCTGAACGAAGGCCAGATGTTCAAAAATCCTAGAGGCCCGCAGGTAATTGGCCGTGGTGTGAACCCTGACTACATGGAAGACTACACGTTCACTGGTGATTATACAAAAGACCAAGCGTTCGTTAAGGAAGCTTTTGGTTCTGAGTACCAACTGTTGCCTACGGGTCGTGGGTCATATCAGCTGGTTATCTTGCCGTTCTTTGAAGACATTGAACCTATGGAAGAACCTAATGTTCTTACTGGTCAGGAATACACAGGTCTTAAGGAAGAACGAGAACGTGCTAAAAGTTTAAGACGTATTAATGAACCGTTTCCAACAAAAATAGAAGACGCTTTGGAAGGGTTACCAGCACAATGACAGAGGAAACTAAAGAACAACCTAAAAGTCTGTTCGATAGGTATACGGATATATATGCTCCACTTGCATCTCAGGCTGCTTCGTTCTCTCTAGAAGATTATGTACAAGAATACAGAGATAAACAGAACCATGTCCTTAAGCTGCTTGGGATCATTTCGCCAACGTCAGGCGTAACGACACCTGAGAACACACGCCCTGCTGAAGACATCATTATGAGAAACGCATCCAAAGACCAACCGACTATGGATGCTGTAGAGCAATACGTTAACGATAGGGTCAGCTATAACCCTGAGTTTGGCCCTGTGCCTGTCAAAGATTCTAATGATCCAGACGAATACAGGCGTAACCAGATGTTAGAGATGATGGATATAAACCAAATGTTTGATGGTCTTCTACAAGCTGACGACTTTGCCCTTCCGACAATCAGTGTCGATCAGCGATCTGCGTACACAAGCCATCTTCTAAGTAAGCCTCATGGTGACAGAGAAGCGCTTGCTAAGAAGCTTGTGTCTGGAGATCTTAAGGCACTAGAGGGTCTAGACGACATCAACGCTTTCTATGCGGGATTTGATCCAGAGTCCCAGATGGAAGATCTGGAAGTGCCTGCGAATATAGCAGCAGGCGTTGATGGTGTTGATGGTGTTGCTTCAAACTTTGACACACTTAAGTCCCAAGACCTCAACACAAATCGTTCTTTTGTAATGTCAGAGTTTGATAAAGAAATAGAAAGATTGGGGCTAAACTATCGTCCAGAAGACATCACGGCTATTGCGTATGGTGAATCAAAATACAAAGACTTTTCTGAAAACCTTTATTACACGAACCTTAAACAACTTAAAAAAGTTTTCCCAAAACCTTTGAAAGAAAGAGGGTTATCAGAAACACAGATTAAAGAGCTTCTTAGAAACCCTGAAAAACTTGCAAATGCTGTTTATGGACCGGGAACATCGACAGGAAAACAACTGGGAAATACAGAAACAGGTGATGGTTGGAAATACAGGGGAAGAGGTTTTATTCAAATCACAGGACGTGATGCTTATAAAGAAGTCAGTAAACGATTAGCTAAAATGGTTGGGGAAAAAGACAGTGAGTTTGTTTTGAAAAATCCAGATTTATTGTTAACAGACAATAGACTTACGTTTATAGCTCCTCTTGCCTTTTTAGAGTGGAAAAAAGGGTCAAGCACTGACACAAGTTTTGAAACTCTAATTAAAAGAGTTGGGGGATACTCAAAAGGTAAAGAAATAAAAAGAAAAGAACGTACTTTTCTTTCCGAGCAGATACAATCTAATCTTAAAAAAGAACGTGAAGACGCTGGAAAATCTTACCCGCCCCGAAGACCTGAGTCTATGGAGTAGATCATGGGTGGTTTACCTTTAGAACTAATAACCATGCTGGGCTCAAGCCTGATGTCTGGCGTCATGACCCTATGGGGCCAAAGTGCTAAAGCTAAACAAGAGGCCTTCCAACGCTCCATCGATGGACTTGCTGCACAAACGAAAGCTACAGACGTAGCGCGCCGCTATGAGAACAAAGGGTTCCAAGTCACACGTCGTATCATCGCCCTGTCTGCTGTGGCGGCTGTGATCGTATGGCCCAAGGTCGTTCCGGTCTTTTGGCCTGAGATCCCTGTGACCGTAGGGTACACAGAGTGGCACCCTGGATTCTTGTTTTTCTCAGGACAAGAGGAAACACTTTGGCGCGCAATGAGCGGGCTGATCCTAACGCCGCTAGATACTCATCTCCTTAGCGCCATCGTCGGTATGTACTTTGGTGCTTCAATGGTTAAAAACGCGAGGTAATCTAATGAAAAAACCTGGGCTCTATGCAAACATCCACGCAAAGCGTAAGCGCATTGCCGCTGGATCTAAAGAGACTATGCGTAAGGCGGGAGCTAAAGGCGCTCCTACAGCCAAGGACTTTAAGAAGTCTGCTAAAACAGCTAAAAGGAAGTACAAGTAGAAATGGTTGAGACGTTTGTACCAACACTGACTCCAGAGCAACAGCAGACTTCTCGATTTCTAAGTGAACAGTTTGATACATTCAACGCTACTCTAGAGCAGACCCCAAACTCTATAGAAACAGCTGGTGCCTTTTTCACACAAGAAACCATCGTCGGCAGTCTGTTTGAGTATGGTCTTAAAAAAGATAAACACTCAGGCAACTATGTAATAGACAAAAGCTTTAACCCTTTGGTCTATGCGACACAGCGTGAAGAAGAGTATTTCGATATTCTTCCATTTATTCGTAGCAGCGACTTCAATGACGTGTGGTCTGAACAGCAGTTCAAAGACCGAGCTGCGCGATACCGCAGAGAGACTGAGCTTCGGAAGACAATGGAACAAGGCACCACTCTTGGTACTGTTATTGGGATGGGCCTGTCCTTAATAGATATTACGACCTTAGTTCCTGTAGTGGGCCTTGGGTCTAAAGTTACTGCAGCTGGTAAAGCTGTGCGACTAGGGGCTTATGGTGCGGGTGTAACTGCTGGTCAAGAGGCTGTGCTACAGAGCCTTCAGGACCAACGGACCATGATGGAGTCCGTATATGGCATAGCAGCTGGTGGTCTGTTTGGTGGCACCCTGGGCGCTATCTCTGGTGTCCTTAGTAAACAACACGTTCTACACCCAGAGAACCTTAATAATCCGCTCAGAGACGACGCTTCTTCTAATGTTGTCGTAGGACGACCTGGAGATGCTGATGGAGACGCTGTATCAATAAGGCAGGAGAAGCAGCCTGATGGTACTTCCAAGACAGTGATCCATAGTCTGCGAGACGACCCTCAGAACACAGCGTACCCTGAAGGCCCAAGCACAGCTGGTGCTGCTCAGGTTAAAGCTGGAGAGGCACCTAAAGTTCTAAACACAGGACGTGCTGGTCGAGCGTTAGCTAAAGCTATTCCAAAGCTTCGTATGCTTATGTCTCCCGTTAGCGGAGTACGAGCCACAATGCAAAAACTATCAGACACAGGGGGCGTTATCCTTGAGTCTATGGGTACAGGTGGTTCTCCAGGAAGAACAGCGACTGACATAAAAGCAAGCCTTGAGCTTGGTTACACAGAGTTTGCAATAGGCGTTAAGGAAAAAGCTGGTGTCCTGATTGCCAAGATAGGTGGTCCTTCGAAACGTGCGGGACTTACGCTTCAGGAAGCGAAGACAGACGCACTAAGGTTTGTGGAAGATGTAGGAAAGGTCGTCACGGGCGAACAGCGTAAAAAGATATACATCAAGGACGACGGCCACTTAGAAGAAGAAGAGATCGCTGCGTTAGTTCGTATGACAGCAATGCGATACAACGATGCTAACCCTATCTCAAAACTAAATGTAGATAAGCTTGAGGCACGGTTTGGTGCTGATAACACTAAGACCATTTTGGCTGCGGCGAAAGACATGGCTGATGATGTACACGCCTATAACAAAAAGATGGAGCAGTTCCTACGCGACACGCTTGAGGTTCCTGACGATCAGCTATTAGGCAAAGATTATGTCATGGCTCACATCTATCTTAGGGACGCTGTGGCTGCTGATCGTGCAGGCTTTGAAGAGATACTGCTTCGTAAGCTTCTGGATGAGCCAACGGAAGAATTCCTAAACGACATTGACGGCTTTGGTGGGGCCATCACGCCTGACGAGTTCGCAGCTCTAGGCAAACAAGACATCACCATCAACGGTGTTGACTACACCACCAAGACAGGACTGGCAGCAAAGGTTGATATTCTTGAGTCTTGGTCTGGAGACGTGTACGAGCGCGCTCTTCTAGAAGCTGAGATCAATATGGATATTGCTCTTCAGGTCGCTAAGGACTCGAAGAGGGAAGCTGTTCTAGCTGCTCGTGACGCTAGGAAAACAGACACCGAGATTAAAAACGGGTCTATTAAAGAAGCGGTTGATATAAAAGAGCTGCGCCTTAAAGACATAGAAGGCAAAAAGCTAGAGAGCGCAGAGGCCAAACGAAAAGAAGAAGAGTTAGATACTGAAATAAGAATCTTAGAAGACGAACAAAAGACGACGTTCGACGCCTTTCTTGACACTAACAAACAAGCTAAGGCCTTTAGGGATAAACTAAAGGGCGCACAAGCTTACGAAGAAAAAATTAAAAAGTGGGAAGGCTACTTTGACGACGTTTCTGAAGCGTTTGACGAAATGTTTGATGCCCAAAAACTTACAAGACAGGCCGCAGACGAACTTGAAACACAGCCGCTTAAGATGGCACAGGCTGAACAAGCGCTAAAGAAACCTAGAAGCGAAGTGCTTGCGAAGCTTAGAGAACGAAAGGCATCTCTTGATCAAAAAGCTAAAGAGATCGATGTCGAACTAAGCAGGTTAACGGACAGGGTCGAAGAGCTTACGGATCGTATAGACATACACCAAGCTAACTTAGAAAACCTTAAGGCCAAACGCAAAGCCCTGACCGCCCGTCGCAAAGAGACAACGCGCCAAGCTGGTAAAGACAAGACCGCTGCAAAGAAGGGCAAAAAGATCTTACGGGCCAAAGGTAAAGACGCCCCTGTCCACGAGTACGTTAAGCGCCTTGTGTCCGACATTGCGTCAGGCAATCGTCTCCCAGGGTCTATCGACGCCGTAGAGTCCTCCATGAGCAACCGCTTGAAGAAGCGTCAGATCACATGGACCAACGACGAGCTGGACGAGTTGTTCGAGAGAGGCTTTATGAGCGACGACTTGTTTGGAACAATGGATGTGGCCAACAGAGAGCTGTCGGCACTGATAGGCCTTAAGCAGACTTTTGGAACCACAGATACCATTAAGATCGTGAACGACGCTGTTGCGGCTGTGGACGAAAAGATCAGAGATCCTAACATCAGTGATCGATACAAACGTCAGCTACAGACACACGCTAAAGACGTTAAAGAATCTATGACTGGTATGCTGGACGAGTACATGGGCCGTGCGGGTCCAAAGCCCACAGACAACAACTTGGTAAACACGTTGGCTTGGTCTGCTGATAAACTTAGGAAGTGGGCATTCGGCGTCTATGGTCCAGGGTTTATGATTGGGTCTTTTACTGACTTTGCCCAGAAGGCTTTCGTCAACGGGTTCCACGCTGACAGCGCTTTATTGATGCGTAATGCTGCGGACATGTTCAGAGACGTAAGCAAGTCTGAGTTAAGAACCATTGTGTCCCACTTAGAAAACATGATGCAGAATAACAGAGCGCTTTCTTTAGCTAACATTGAACAAGAGCGTCTTCCAGGTGCTTTAGGACAACAAGGAAGCCGTACCTACGCTGCTACTAATCTAGTGTCACGAGCAGCTAACAGTCTTTCAAACAGTGTGTCCATCTGGTCTGGTATGCAGTGGTGGAACACACGCGGCAAGCTAACAGCGCTAAACGCCATGCAACACCACTTGGTCAAAGACATAGGTGACTACGAGGCTGTATTGGCAAAGGCTACTGCCGGAGACCTGAAGGCACAAAAGCTTATTGCCAAGTACGCAAGTTTTGACTTAGGCCGTGAGAACATGGCTCTCATCAAGAAGATGATAGACAAGTACCCACCTGTGAACAACAAGGGTGTGTTCGAACTAGACTGGCATCGTTGGCACCAAGCGGGACCAGAAGGCGATGAGGCCGTAAAGAGCCTTACAGCCGCTATGATGCGTAATGCTAACCAGGCGATTACGACTCCGGGCCTTGGCGAGAAGCCTTTGTTCATGAGTAACCCTGTGTTCAAGACCATCTTCCAGTTCCAGACCTTTGGGTTCGTTTCGGTCCCTAAGACCATATTGCCTGCCATACAGCGCGGAATGAACTACAAAGACGCAGAGATTCTTCTGTACATGAGCTATGTGTCTGCCCTTGGAAGCATGGTTCTTGTTGCCAAAGATCTCATTAGAGACGGTGAGGTCAAAGAGCGTACTGAAACCGAATGGGCCTATGACATCTTTGACCGTGCAGGTCTTACAAACTACATGAGCCAACCAATAGCAGCTGTGTGGGCAGCTGTAACCAGTATGGCTGGATACCCAAGCACACCTGGGCGTTATGGAAACGCTCCTATATCTGGCCTATTAGGCGGCCCAGGGTTAGGTGTAGCAGACAGGCTGGCCACAGGAGTACGAGGAGCTTTCGAAGGGGATATAGACAAGGCTGGTGAGAATCTTAGGAAAATTCTTCCTTATGGACAAATGTTTGGCGTCCTGTCACAAATAGCAGAGGAGTAGAACTAATGCCATACGCAAAAGATAGCTACACAGGCGACGGTTCTACGACGGACTTTGTCATCACGTTCCCTTACATCGAACCGTCTCATGTGGTCGTTAAGGTCAACGGTATCACTAAGACAAACCCAGACGACTACACGTTCACCACAGACATACAGAAGATCAGGTTCTCTACAGCTCCAGCTAGCGGTGCCATTGTTCTTCTAGTTAGGTCTACGTCTCAAACAGCACGTCTTGTGGACTACCAGAGCGGCGCTGTTCTCAGTGAAGAGATCTTAGACAATGACAGCCTGCAAGCTTTCTATCTGACACAGGAAGTGTGGGACATAGCAGAGGAAGGATCTATTGCTGTTGGAACCACGACAACAAGCGCGGCTGGTGGAAATGCTTCTGTTGTTAACACTGGTACTTCTACAAACTCTATCCTGAACTTCACGATACCTCGTGGGCCAGCGGGGCCAACAGGTGCTACTGGTCCTCAAGGCCCATCAGGCGGTATCGATGGTGCTGATGGTGACGACGGCGCTGACGGTGCTAATGGTATCTTTTCAGCTATTGCCTCACAAGCTGAAGCAGAGGCAGGAACAGACAACACTAAAGGCATGACGGCCCTGCGAGTTAAGCAAGCCTCTACTGTTGTTGGTTCAGCAATAGAAGAACTACATTCCCTTTGTAATACTACCAGCCTAAGAGGCAGAGCTACAATTGAGAATGTAACAGTCAAGCAAGACCTAACAACTACCTACGCAGATGCTACAGGTTCTAAAGTTTCAGCTTACACATGTCCAG
>TARA_R110001592_G_scaffold363175_1_pt1 | contig 31091 bp, 32 predicted proteins | sample TARA_R110001592 | Tara Oceans TARA_R110001592 (sample SAMEA4398387) | marine metagenome | biome: Polar Biome; feature: [SRF] surface water layer (ENVO:00010504); material: water (ENVO:00002006), including particulate matter (ENVO:01000060) such as... | depth 5 m | reverse complement strand
AAACAGCTTATTTTTTAATAGTTGAGCTATGCTGCCGTAAGCTCACGGCTGTTTTAGAGAACATGTTACGAAATGCTCGTAAAGAAAAGACACCTGGCGCCCTGCCAAAGATTGGAAAAATTCGAGACAGTAGACGTCTGGAATCAATATTTGATCGCATCCAACAAAGTAACCGTTTTCTAACAGCAGTGCATGATGAATTTATAGAAGCAGGCTCTGCCACCAATCACTCGCAAATCAATCCAAGTCAATCCTCGAATGTCGACATTTTTGAATGTGACGACGACAACGATGCCCTTGATTCATTTTATGGAGGCGACTAAACAATGCTAGTTCTCAGTGGCGCTACTTTTGCTCAATACCGTAAGCCCTTTTTAGAGGATCATGCCCTGAACCCGTTAATAAGCGCGTTACCTGCGCATATTGAACCGGGCAGATTCAAGAATTTAATGACAGTTACACCTAGAGTAATTGAGTTAGAAAATTCCTCAAATAATGACCGAGTATCAGTTGTTAAAAGGCTCTCTAATACAGTAGTACCAACAAAACCCTATTTAGATTTTTATAATGAAATCTATGGAATGATTGTCAGCGGTTACGAAAAAAGGAATCCTTTAGTTCCAAGCTCTGTAAGGTGGAGTTATGACGTAGCAGACCCCAACGTAACATTTGAAGAGTTGCATAAAAGGAAAGCTATCAGCACACAAGGCTGCGAAACGACCGCTGACCATTTATTTTTGACTGGCCATTCAGGCATGGGAAAAACAAAAATGAAAAATGCCGTTCTATCTGGCTGTTTTCCATCCTGTATCATTCATCAACGCCCAGATTTTGATGAGGCACAAATAGTTTATCTATCAATTGAAATGCCACCCAACGGAGCGCAAATCCCCCTGCTGATCAATATTATTGATGCAATTGATGAAACTCTAAAAGGGATCGAAGACACAAACTACACGAGCACCATAAGGCGGCCAACTGTTGGTGGCCTTGTTGCCCAGGCGAGTAATTTGTGTCAACAGTACCACGTGGGCATTTTATTTATTGATGAATTCCAAAACCTAAATGTTGTTGATCAAAAAAAGTACAGGGACACAATCCAACTTTTTAGCTCTCTATCAAATGTATTGAGCCTGCCAGTAGTAAAAATTGGTACCCATGAGGCAATTAATAAATTGCTCCCTTATTTTAAAGACAGAAGGCGTGCTGGTGACCTAATAGATATTCAGCCATATATCAAAAGCGCAACATCATCAGGGTTTGAAGGAAAAGATTGGGAGGCTCTATTCAACGCGGTAATCACTTACCAAGTGGTCAATAAAAAAGCTTCTGTATCTCAAAAATTAGAAGATAGGCTCTATTACCTCAGCTGTGGCATTCCCTACGTGCTCTTTAGGTTATGGCAAAAAGTACAAATTGAAGCCATTCTTTCAGGAAAAGATACTATCAACCTGTCTCTGATTGATGCGGCATACAATAAGTATTTCAAACTTATACATACCGCTCTAGCAGCACTTAGAAATAACCGGCCAGGAAAAGTCAAAGACCTAATTAACGTCAGTAGGCTTTTTGATGACCAGCAACCGTCTCAAGCATTAGTTCACCTTCAAAAGATGGTGAATAAAGATGAATTTACGGGTGTCGCCGCTACAGAGTTAAATAAAGCTATAGACGACGTAGAGTTTAACAACGCTCTGTCCAAAAAAGATAAATCCAAACTCGCTAATATTAAAAAGCGTCTTTCTCAAAATTCCCATAAACCTCCATCTGGTCAATCAATTGATCACGACCCGAAAGGGAGTGAATAAAATGCGCTCAAACTCTCAGATACTAAAGCGAGAGCACTTGATGAGTGCATGGGCGCGTTATAACTATGTGAGGGGGTTTGCGCACCTCCCTTTTGCCCGATGTAGAGAGTACTGGGGATTCAAAATACTACATATCAAGCCACAGCGAGTTTTTACCGCTGAGCAAAGCATATTTCTAGAAAAACTGTTCCCTGATAAAACTCAACACCAGAAAATAATGTTGAGTCACACAAATTTGAGTCAGTGGTCGTTAAGCAAAATGAGCCCAATCACTCAGGATGATGAGTTTGAGCCAGCAAACATTGAGCAGAGAGCGTTTGCTTTTCCTATGTCATGGAAGTTTTGTCCAACATGTTGCCGAGAAGATCGAGACAAGCTGGGCTTTAGCTATTGGCATAGAAATCACCAGCTCGCATCAGTAACACGATGTGATTTACATGGAGATCTGCTCTTTACCGGGCCCTCACTAGACACTTTTGACAGGCTTGTACTTCCGCACAGCCTTTCAGAGCGCGAACGATCGGAGTTAACCAGTTCAGATAATTCAAACACTCTCAATGAGTGGAGTGCGTTTATCTACTCATTAAATGCGATAACCCAGACGAACATCGATCAAATCAATCAGTGGAAACGTTTTTTGCAAGACTACATATGCCTGCCACCGAGAGTTCAGCAGAAGCACGTCCCTGGGTTAGTTGAAAAATCGAGCATTCTGGCAGAAGAACTAGGTTTCGAAATAATGGCTCACGTATTCCGAGATTATGGCAAAGACGGCGCAAAGGAACCAAGAGTTCTCTATCGCTTGTTCCCTGGAATGACCTATCGCCGCTCGGAGACGCACCCCATCTATTGGACGCTATTTCTGTTTTGGGCATATAAGAACAATTTGCTGAAAGGTTTTACCATCTGTGACTATCCCAATTCGAAATAGAATCCATGAAGATGAAACCGTATTCAGTTGGGTGGCGCGGATTTTTCGTCTCAGTCATTTTGTAAATCTAAACCAGTTTTATCGGAAGTATTTTGGCGTGAAAAGGGTTCGGCTTCATCCATACCTGCCTGCTCACCTTGATGAAATTGCGCAAGAAACCGGTAGCGAAGCAGAAACTCTTCTTATGCATCACACTCTGTACCCACTTTTTCTTTTCTTTAATATCGAGAATGAAGGCAGACTAAGAGCGTCGATGCTTTCGCGCAGCGGCCAAAACGTTATCAGCAAAGCGGCACTACCTCATTCAAAAATAACTTTCTTTAACGGCCAGAAATACTGCCCTAAGTGTGAAAAAGAAACCACGATCCTACTAGGGTTCGCCTATTATCGAATTGAACATCAAATTCCGGGCGTCGAAGTATGCTGGAAGCATGGATGTTATTTAGATAGCTTGGATGGTGGTGATTTTGGTTTTGACAGGCAATTACCCCTCGTACCTCACAATTCCTCTATAAAGACAGCACCAAGACTCAAAACAAAGTTCGCAAAATTTACCTACGACGTTTTGATACTCGCAAGACAAGAAGACGAGCCGATTAACTATCAGCTAGCATACCGAAATGAGCTCGATCGCCGAGGCATGAGCAATAGCCTGAAGCGAATTAAAATCACCGTACTTAGAGAAAGGTTAGCGAATTTTTATCAAGATTTTACTTTTGGCACCAAGCTTGGAATACCTGCAGAACTCGAAGACTTTAAGTTTATCGGACCACTCTTACGAGAAGCTACACATTCTCGTGCCCACCCAACTAAACACTTACTTCTTTCATTTTTTTTGTTTGATGGGTCTGCATCTCTCTACAAAAATTATGGAACTCCGAAAAGAGATGACACCGAAACCAAAAAATCAGTCGATGAGGAAACAGTCTTATCCCTTTTGAAACAGGGATTCAGTATGCGCAAAATCACTTCTCTAACAGGCCGATCTCAATGTTTTATCAAACGCATTGCTGAACTCAACAATATCGATATAAGGTCAAATAGCCAAAGATTTTCGGAATCAATAAAACGTGCTGTCGCAATAAAGGGTTTTATGGGTATTCATCGTAATGACATTGCTAACAACTTAAAGGTGAGTGTCGGTTATGTAGAGCAAGTTATCAGTGGTACTAAGGGTTTGGTAGCATGGCGTAAACATCTCAAGCAGACTCCTCGAATTAAAAGTGCCATCAATGAAATTATAAGCTCTCGTAAATTACATCCTGACTGGCTGAGAAAGGACATCAAACAACAATGCGAAAGCGCGTTTTTTTCCCTGTACCATTTTAATAAAAAACTGTTGAACACAATATTGCCAGTTAAGCAGGCTCCGACACCCCACCCCAAGGACTGGAAGAAGGAAGACGAAAGAATCATCTCTGAGCTGAGTGATATACCAAACGTGCATACATTTTCTTTAAGCAAGCTTGATCATATGGTGAAAGCAAAAGGGGCACTTATAAAGAAAATGAACAAGCTACCCAAGACCTCCGCTTTTATCACTTCGCTCAAGAAGAATAATAAAACAGCTCGCCATGGAGTTAAGAATGAGAATCGTAGAAATTGAACAGGAATATTTCATCAACTTAGCTATCGCTCCTCTGGGCGTGTTGGTATTGTATGGTTGATGCAATGAATTCTGAACTGCGTTGAATTGCCCATAAACCGTAGTGATACCTATAATTGCATCACTTTTCGAGATTAAAGTAGACAGACCATGAACCTTGATGATTTGAAGCGTATTGAAGAGGAAGAGCTTAAGCTAGCCGAACAACGTGCAATTGATAGAAAAGCCGGAAAGCCTCCAGAGCAGCAAAAGCGAATGATTTTCAGAAACCTCATTGAAGCGGGAGTGTTCATCAACCCCAGAGAAGAACGGTTAAAAAAGAACAGCTAACACCAACTAAAGATCGCTACTGTGCCTAACCCCAGCGAAGAAATCTGATTTCACGCAAGTCTAGCTCTTGCCTCCTGCGCAACCAAAACAGTTGCGTACCGCGCAACCCCCGAGGTTGCGTCCGCTTAAGTTCATCCGCTCAAGTAAGCAGTGACTTCTCTTTTTAAATTTAAACGCGCCCGATTTTCAGAGAGTAGAAGTAGGTCTTCAGACTGGTCTTAAGAACAACTTCCAAAATTTTGTCTTATAGAACGGAAAAAGCAGAGCTCTATAAGACACTTTTTGAATTTTTGTCTCATAGAAAGCCGAAACCGTCGTTCAATAAGGCATTTTTCGAGATTTTTGTCCTATAGCACATCAAGAAAACATTTCTATAAGACAATTATGCAATTTTTGTCCTATAGAATCGATCGTATCTTGCGATTCAAGTACTCGAATTGGTTTATCAATTGTCTAAAAGAGTCATAGAAATGAGTCGTTCATTGCATATAGATGTGTTGCATAAGATTATGCAATGAATATCTGAGAACGAGTGCTATAGCCAACTAAAGATTGTTACAGCAACTAACCCTAACCATACGACAAACTTCCAACGATACGATTGAGGTAGCACTTCGTCATTCCATGCAGCATCATCGGCTTCTTCCATAAGACCATTCATAAAGACCCAGCATGCGACTGTAAGAACACCTACGATTGGACCTACATTCATTTTCTCCGATATCAACTGTGCAATACTCATCAATAAATATAAACATAGTGAAGCCCAAAGCATTTTTATTATTTTCATCATCAAGCCATCGTCCCTACAAAGAGGTGATCTCTCGATTTAGATTAAAACGAGCTTGCTTTTCATATCGATAAAAGAATTCCTTTGTTGCATAGAGTCGAGACCTCTTCAAAAACTTATCAAGTAAAGCTCTGCGCTTTCTTCGGTAGACTACTGACGGAACAATCCGATACTCAGTTCTCACGGCTTCAGCATACGATTCATAGATTTCCTGAGGCTGCCCAAATATCGCAATATCGATATCTGAAATCAGCTTTTCATCCGAGCGCTTAATATTATCTATATGACCCGTTGCATTGATTAGCTGTATAACCTGGTGGGTGGATTGCTCGTTAAGATTGTTTCGCTGCATAAATTCCTGAACCCATGCCGCACTTTTTTCCTCATTGGAAGAAGATAGCGGTTTATAGACCGCATCGTGAAACCATAGCGCTAACTCAAGTTCGTTCTTGTTATTGGTTAGTTCTTCATGGCGATCTAACTCGGTTAGTACGGTTTTGATATGATCGGTATTGTGGTACTTCCTGTGCCCCTCTGAATAAGCGCGAATTAAGCTATCGAAAGTATCAGTATTTTCACTCATTCCCATGTTAGCCATGAGTCTGGTCCATCTTTCCGAAATTTTCATGCTGACCTCGGCGCATCGTCTTTTCGAAAGCCCAGTGCTTGAACCACGTTCTTGCCTGACAAAATCATATAGAGCCACGCTTTTCGCCACCGGCTGCCTAACAAAACAATATGAATATGCCACCCTTTCTCTCTTCGGGAACTGTAGCCACTGTAGAGAATAGAAAATGCTTCTTTATCTCCTACAACATCAAGTGCTAGTTCTTTTGCTCGCGAAATTCCTAAGTTCATCATCTCAGTCACTTCTACTGGAGAAGGTTCACCTTGCGTAATCGGAAAAGCCAAGACGTAATAGTTTGGTATCAATTCCTTTCTAATTCGCAACAGCTTGCACTGCTTACCCGACGATAATCCAAATGAATTATTCACTCTGCACCTCTCAAGGTAGCTGTTCGATCCACTATATTTATTTGGTTGTTAAACCAATTTAATATTTACACTACACAAACCATTCGCCAAAAGCAAAGTATTTTGGTTAAATAACCAATTAATGACGATTGATATGGGTTTTGGCGATGGGACGTCCCTCCAATACACAACAACGAAAGCAAGAAATAGTCGATGCACTACTTCGTGTAATGGCCGTTCACGGATACGAGAAAGCGTCTATCCAAGTAATTGCGAAAGAAGCAGGTTTAGCCCCTGGCTTGATTCACTACCACTTCAAAACTAAACAGGACATTCTGCTCGCATTAGTTAACTGGATAGCATCAGCAGCGCGTGAGCGACTTCAGAATTTAAGCAACGAGAGCGACGATCCTTGGCTTAAGCTTGAAGTATTTATTAATGCTCGATTGGCGACAGGTGAAACAGAAATGCCCGAAGTTGTTGCTGCATGGGTAGTTATCGCGGGAGAGTCACTTAGACAACCAGAAATAAAGTCGATTTACCAAGACCTGATAGATCAACAGCTGCAAATGTTAAAAGGATTGATCGCCAAGGTGTGGAATGGAAAGTCTTCAAAGAGCAAAGAGGTTATTGAATTAAGTGCCATTGTCATAGCGGCTATGGAAGGCGCTTTTCAGCTTTCTGCTACAGCAAATGAAGTGATGCCTAAGAGCTATGCTGCAGATACTGTATTGGAGCTAATCAAATGTCGTATCAGCAGTTTGTGAGCAAGGACTAAATCAACGTGAAGGAACAAAAGAACAATGCCCTTTGAAACGCTGCAATTTCGCTACAGCTGGCGCCCCTATCAACAAAGAGTGCTTGATGCTATTGATGACCATTTAGATGATCATCGCTTGCACGTGGTTGCTGCTCCGGGAGCGGGTAAAACAACTCTAGGGCTTGAAGTTTTTAGGCGACTCAAAAAGTCGACTTTAGTATTGTCTCCAACGAGAGTAATTCGAGACCAATGGATCGATCGCTTATCAGATTTCAGTGATGCCGAGAAACTTACCAAAATTGACTGGGTGAGCAAATCTATTCATGAGCCGAAAATACTAACGTCGGTCACTTATCAAGCGTTGCACTCACAACTAAGTGATGAGTTGGCGGCAATAGAAGATGAAACGGAATCTCTCGAGCTAGACGAAGGCGTTAGTGAAACCGAGGTGAGCACCTTTATCTGCACCCTGAAAGCTAACAACATCAAGGTAATTATTTTGGACGAAGCACACCATTTAAGAGCTGAGTGGTGGCGAGCATTGGACAAAGTATGCACAGAGCTTCCTGATATTGGTTTAGTTTCTTTAACAGCGACACCGCCATACGACTCACAAGGTCACGAGTGGAGCAGATACGAACAGCTGTGTGGTCCAATCGATGAAGAAATTTCAATTCCTGAATTAGTTAAAGCCGGCACTCTATGTAGTCACCAGGACTACATATGGGCAGTAGACGTTAGCACCTCCGAGAAAGAGAAAATAAAGGAGTTCGATACAAGAGTTTCAACCCTATGTAACACCTTGATCGAACGGAAAGAATTCGAAGATATTGTTCTCGCTCACCCATGGCTAAATGAAGAGTTCGCTGAAAAGGAGGTTATAAAATCGCCTGAAATTGCCATTGCACTCTTAGCTTTCATCAAAGCGAAAACGCTAATATTTCCTCAGGGCTTACTCGGCACCCTAGATCTAACCGAAGATGATATTCCTGAACTTGGTCGCCACTGGTGGCAAGTACTAGTAGAGTCAGTCCTATTCTCTAAAACATTTGAGCACAGTGATGCGCACAAGGAGTCGGTTAATCAGCTCAAAAAGCAACTTCGATCGACTGAGTTGCTTCATAAAAGGGAGCTATCTTTAGAGCGCTCAAGGAGACTTGGTCGTTCGCTATCACAAAGCGCTTCAAAGGTAGGCGCTTGCATCAGCGTTCATCAACTAGAATATGAACAACGAAGAGGTAATCTACGTCAGGTCGTTTTAACTGACTACATTCGAGACGAGCAGCTTGTTTCAGGTATTGATACTGGTGAGCTGAATCTTGGTGCTTGGCCTGTATTCAAAGGCATCACATCCTCATCTTCAATTCCAGACCAAATTGCTTTGCTTACAGGCAGGCTGAGTATTCTTCATACAAGCGTATTAGGTCAGTTTTTTGATCTGGTGGATGAGACTAAATTCAAAACAGAACCCATGGGTGCAGAAGGACAATACCAGAAAATAACTGGCCCGTTGAACCAATTGACGGTCGCTTTTACGAATTTATTAATGAATGGACATATCAAAACTCTTGTGGGTACACGTTCTCTGCTAGGTGAGGGTTGGGATGCACCAGCAATCAATTCGTTAGTGCTAGCAAGTTCAGTTGGCTCCTTTATGCTAACCAACCAAATGCGTGGTAGAGCAATACGAATTAACAAACAGAAGCCTGACAAAATTAGTTCAATCTGGCACTTGGTTGCTATAGACAATAAGTCACATTACGCAGGCTGGAGCGATTTCTATGATCTAAGAAACCGGTTTGAAACATTTGTTGGTCTATCTGAAAAACAGCCTTTTATAGAAAGTGGCTTCGAGAGAATGCACGCTACTGCATTTGACGTGATTAAAGAAATCAATCCGAGCAATCCGGTAAATAAGAATAATCAAATGATGCGGAAACGCTTCGAGAAAATTTCTACTATCGACCAAAGGTGGAATGAAGCGCTGACATTGGATGAGTCGGCAAGAGTGGTTCCATCTGTAGAAACACCTACCATACCCAGTATCAGGAGTTATCATTTAAAGCACACGCTGAAATATTTGTTACTTCAACTTGGAGGCGCGATAAGCTTAGCGGTAACTTTCGCGTTACATTCCCAACCTAAGTCCACTACAAACCTATTTTTGGTATTGTCGCTAGCTTTGATAGGAACCATGATTTACAAGCTCCCTCAAACAGTCTCAGCAATAAAAATATTGATGAAACACCTACCTGTCGAAGGATCGCTAAAGCAGGTTGGCCTCGCTCTATGTGAATCACTTTGTCAGGCAGGATTGATAGAAACGTCTTTTCGGCGACTAAAGGTAAATATTTCTGAAAGCTATGATTGCAGCTTCTATGTTTCGCTAACTGGAAGTACGTTTTATGAGTCATCTCTATTTTCTGATTGCTTAGCAGAAATGCTCGCTCCCATTGAAAACCCGCGCTATCTAGTAATAAGAGAGGGTAAATTATTCGGTATACAACGAGACGACTATCATGCGGTTCCGCTCAAACTAGCCGTTAAAAAAGACCTTGCTCAAATATTTTATAAATCCTGGTGTAAGTATGTTGGCCCAACGGAGCTTATTTATACTCGTACAGAAGAAGGTCGAAAGCGGCTTGTTAAGGCAAGAATGAAAGCTTTCTCTTCTACATTTAGCAAAGAGATTAAACGCCAAGATCGATGGCAATGAATATGATGAAAAAAATAACTTTATTCTCGATAATTGCGGCTATCATTTTGATTCCGATTTTAAAAGGGCAAAACTACCTTGGTTATCAAGATGCCGATGTAATTAGAGTGAAAGCATGCATTAAGCATACTTGTGAGCAGGAAGTAATTCTGATAAACGGAATGATTACAGAAAATACGCCAGATAAACTCAGCGCTGCTATTAGGTCACAGCCTGAAAGTAAAAAAACTATATGCTTTAACAGTCCTGGAGGTGTCGCAAAGTATGCATACGAAACAGGCAATATTATTGCAGAGAACAAGCTCAATACATGTGTCGCTGAAAGTTACTTAAGTCAGAACGGTGATCTTATTTCTGAAGTGGTATGTGGGTCATCATGTCCGGTTGCACTTCTATCAGGCGAGGAAAGATTTGCTCACGGAATAGTCTACGAAATTTTTGTTCACGCTAGCGGCTCACTTAGGACTATATTTGGCTTTGATTTCACAGACGAACATAGCGCTGAAAAACAAGAAGAAGTTAAACGAGAAATTCTAAAGACAATAAGGGGCTATTCATCCTTAAACCCTATGAGAGTTTCCTATAATGATGCTCACGAGGCTCTAATAGAAAGGGCTTTTAATACTCCACACTCCCAGAAAGACAAAATAGAGTTAAATGAAGCTCTTTTTACGTACTGGATTTTTACGAAACAATTTATTCCTAATTTTCAATGACATATATCCACATTCGTTTTTAGTAAAAAATTCACACTCGCAATAGCTTAATCCTTAAATTCTAAGACTTAACAATTTTTGCATTTGAAATTACGCCTTTTACCTTGTTCAAACGCCTTTCTATTGGTCCATCTAGTCTTTCGAAGCTTACTTCGCTCTTTTTTAATTCTTCTAAATACCAGTCATGTTGCCATAGCCTAAAATCTTCGTCTTTTCTGGTGCCGTCCTGCACTAATGGAAAGTCTGGCTCACATAAAAAAACATGATGATATGGCCGTTCAGCGAAAGCGCTTATGACATCACAGCGTTGCTTAAAAAGCGCTTCTGAATAGCAAAGTGTAGTTATCGGAGATGTATCGCAGAAGATAAATTTAGAAGCATAGCGCTGCGCAACATCTTCATTTTGAGCTTGTACAGTGCAAATATCTATGAGGTCTTCAGGGGAAAGCTCGCCATTTTTTTCTTCCCATAATTCTCTGCCGTATTCTTCAACAAGCGGCTCTTTAAATTGTTCAGAGAGAAACCTTGATAGCGTTGATTTGCCCGTTGACTCAGCCCCCAGGAAAACAACCTTTTGGACGCTAAAATCAGCTAGAACAGATTGATCGATTAACCCATTGTCTTGGTTCCGAGTAGAACGCATAAGTGAACCACTTACCGGATACGTTTGCCTGTTCAGATCGACACAAACATGCTCGACAGGAGAACCAAAACCAGCCGCTGAATCACTCAAAAATTGAGCGAAGCCGTACCCATAGTCTTCACTCGTAAAGACGACATCAACGTCCAAACCAATCTTGGATGAGAGAATCTTATAGGTGAAATGTCGATGCATATGATCTGCTTCACTATTGTTGGGCATCGAAAGATCCCAAGCGCTGCAAGCTCGCCAAGATTCGACCGTGGCAGCATCTATACACAGAACGCTAGCGGATGGAAAAGCTGATTTTATCCATTGCTCTCTCACCTTGGCAGAACAGGATGGAAACTCCGGCCTTGAGTAGCTGATGACGACAACTTCTTCACACTGATTAAATGCGTTTTGTATTAGATACTCGTGCCCTTTATGAAGAGGCGAAAATTTCCCAACGACTAATCCGCGTTTATAGGGCTTTGCTGCCAAATCCTTTCTCCTGCGTTTTCACTCCTGTAGATTTTTATCCACGAATACAGTCCGTACCAAGCATTGCACCAGAACAAGCCGTACACAAACGCTGTCAGATAAAGTTCTCGTGAGAAGTAAAGTGGGACAGCGACAGTATCTACAATCAACCAGCAAATCCATGTCTCTAGTCTTCTCTTCATCAAAAGAAACTGGGCAAGAACACTAAACATGAGAACAATTGAATCGATGAATGGCGCGTACGCATCCGTCATCTCATGCAAAAGCCATCCATAGGCTAAGGTCGATAAAACTGCCGCAGCTACGAATGAAACGAAGTTTGTGGTTTTAGTTCGTTGAATTGGATGTAATTGTTTTTTAGCCCCCCAATACATCCAGCCATAGATACTTGTGAGTATGAAGAACACCATGAGCGTGACGTCCGCATAGAGATTGACCTGATAGAACAGAACGGCAAACAAGCCGCAGCCTATGATGCCAGTCCACCACGTGTTTACATTATTTCTGGCTGCCAATATGACGCTGATAACAAATACTGCGTTTGCAGACCATTCCAAATAGCTAATCAAAATGAATTCCTTAAATCACTTGTGTATTGAATTACTTTTTTATCGCTGCTCACTTTCTCAAACAGATTGACCTGAACCTGTTGGCCAAACTTAGTTTCCAATGACTGTTTAATTTGTTCCGAATAAGTTCCGCACGGCAGAGTAATTGTCATCTTACCTTCTGCATCTTGATGCAAAGAAAACTGAGATAATGGAAATTTCTGTAGCATATGCGTGACATCAACATTGTTAAGCCATACACCACCTTTAGTCTTATACTGAACCGGCGGCCGCCCCTCCAGATCTTTTATGTACCAATGCGCGTCATCAAGCTCGAGTCTTCCAAAATCACCTGTGCGATAACGTATCAACGGCAGATAATCGTTAAACCCACCTGTAAGAACAATCTCCCCTCTTTCTCCGCTATCAACCGGATTACCATTGGCATCTAGAATCTCGACTAACAGCTTTGACTGAAGAAGTCGAAAGCCTTCTTTGCCCGGAACACTGCAACCTACAGGTCCAACCTCATTTAGAGAATATAAGTCTAAGATTGGGCACTTATACCGAGATTCAAAATCATCTCGAACTGCTTTCAACAAAGTCATTGACGTACTGAGTATTGCCTTCGGTCGATGCCTAAACGGGATCATTGAAAGTTCTGACAAAGATATTGGGTCGCCAGAGATAAGGTCTGATTTGTTGAGGTCGATGTAAAGCTCCCTATCATCAGGGCTACCCCAATCGTTTGGGTGAAAATTTAACTTCAACAACCCTTTATTGTTCAGATAAGGAGACACAGACGCGTAAGTGAAACAACTCTCTTGAAACCCTGCCAAGATAACAGCGAGATCACTTCGGAACTCTCCCGTATCCACGTAATTCCACAATAGAGCTTTCTTATGATAAGCACTGTATCTTGCTGCGACGATGGGATGTGATGGTATCGTTAACGCGTGCCCCGTTGTACCGGATGTTTCATAAGCAATTATCCGATCAAGAGGCAAATGATCAGGCACAAAATCAGTGATACTTACACTCAAATCTGAACGATCAATTGTTGGATAGTCTTCGAATCTTTGGACGTTTTTATCGTAATGTTTATAGAAAGGAACACTCTCAAGGCATTTTCTTAGAAAAGGATCGATCCATTTATTTTCGTCGGCGCAGGCTGAAGCATTAAGGCTTGTTTCTTCACGGGTAAAATGAACTAATTCGTCTAGTTCATGTTGAGCCAGATGATGACCTGATTGATTCCTGAATATTGGCGCATGAGGCTGATCAACCAAGTGCTTAAGACGAGCACTTCCAGACTCGTCTAAATTTGGCATACGTTCATAATCATTCCAGGGCGCTGCTTGCATGATTATTCCCGTGTCATCTTGTCAGCCGCTTCTTTGGCTTTTTGTTTAGCTAAAGCAACTCGAAGATCGTGAGCTCTTTGCTCGGCTACTTTCGCGGCTTTGAGAACCTTCATTCTTTCCAACGAGCTAACCGCTTGTAATCTATCTTCTGCTTGGTTGTTCGTTTCTCCTTTTGGTCGCAAATTTATGGAAGATAGTACAACTCGAATAAACTCTTCTCTTCTATCAACATCATTGATATAGACATTGTTGGTCCCGGCTTGAGCCAGTTCTTTTGCGGTATTCTCAAAAGCCTCCAACAACAGAGCTAGTTCAAATTTAAATCCCTTGAAACTGCTATCCATTAAGAAATATGCGATTAACAGCGTTGCGCGATACCACTCACATTGCTCATAAGGCCGTTTAAAACGAGTGAGTTCTGATGCTCGCACTGAGGTGCTTAAATCATATAGAGCATCATGAACTAGCGCATAAAAGTAAGATGATAATTGAGGGTTTAACAACTCTTTTGGGAACTCGGTTAGCCTATGGTGCAAAACATTGATATCGGGACCTTCAGCACTGCCATTGCTACGACTTATGAATTGGGTCATTATTCTGCTCCCTCATAGTGTTTTCGGCTAAATGCCCGAGCAAAATCAGTCATCGCTTCCCAAGACGTCACTGGGAATATATCCCAACCTTGTTGAGCCTGGGCTTGCTTTAAGGCGGCATCATGGTCCGCCATCCACTTATTGCTGGGTGGCGACGGGTAGTCCCAGTGTAAATTTAGGACCATCGTTCCGCCGCCTTTTGCATTCTCAAGAGCCTGCCTGGATACGTCCCAGCCGGAGTTACCTTTTTCATCCGTACCAAAAAGCGTTGTGACGCCATCATCCGATAAAATCACAATATGCGAGTTTCTCGTCCTTGGTTTCTCTATGTGGGTTTTTCTTAGAATATGTATCGGGAATGCTGTTGCGCCGCCCAGGTAGTCAGTTAACACATTGAGAATTAGCTCTTCATTCCTTACAAAGCCATTGGTAGTTTTAAACTGCCTTGCGCCACTCCATAAAGTGACTTGAACTGCTGCACCGGCTCTCAGCGCTGACAAGCATAGAATAGCGCCAGCAAGTGTGGTGAATGACGTATTTTGTTGCGGGTTTGGCATTGAGCCAGAGCAATCTACATATAAATCTAAATCGCAAGGTTCTACCTCTGGTTCTGCACCCTCATCGAACCCCCATTCCCGCTTAACAGTAGTTACACCCGGTATCACCTTGTGACTCATGGCTATTGAGCTAAACCAGTCCACCTCTTCAATTGGCTCTCCTGGTTCCCACAGAGTTGTTCCTTCCGGAATAAGGTCGGTTTTGACGAGTTGCCTCTTTGATGGAAACGAAACCAGAAGTGGTATTGAGCGCTCGCGGTAATAACGCACAGCAATTTGATGATCTGATAGGTCGATACCTGCGGACTTTAAGATTTCTCCATACTCGAATGGTTCACGGTACTGGCCATTGCCATTTGATTGTGAGCTTTTACTTTGAATAGGAAACCTTGTGCCCACCTCATTTGCGCTCGCATCGCCGACTAAATCTGGATCCATTGAAGGGTGAATATTATCCATTTCACCCTCATCTTTATTGATCAAGCCAGAAGGAAACTGACCGGCTCCGGCATGCTTCGTATCCATCAACTTGGCGATTTGATCAGCCGTATTTTTTTCTTCAGCCAAGTAAGGTAATAAAAGGGACGCAAATCTGGAAGCCCCCTTAAGCCAATCCTCTGCATAAACCTTTATAATTCTCGCACCCAACCATGCATCTCCCTCCATGGCATCAGAATCCGACTTCCCTCCTAGAGAGCCTGATTTAAGCTGCCACAATTGCTCATAGATCCGCATGTAAAGCTGCCATACTCGGCTTTTTGATCCACCTTGATCTATTCTTTTGTAGACCTCGTCCATTCTGAGACCAAACTGACGCTGGAGATGGTTGTTAATTAATAGGTCTGAATACAGGTTTGCGACCATACCTGCTTGCTTCTCCAAAGTAGGAAGGCAGACATGGATTCTCGCTATCATGCGAGCATGATCTGTGAGAGTTGCTGGCGAAAGAATATGGTGACCAATCTCGTGAGCAAGTACTTCAACCGCGTAGTCTTGAAGCTTGTATTTGGTGATCGCTTCTAAATCAACTACGACAGCCTGATCATTCAAACGGATCATGGCAAAGCTACTAGATAAGCCCTGTTTTGAAGCTTCTAGATGCGTCTCACATAAAAGTGGGTTTCTTAATTGTGTATAGCGACTCCACAAAGCAAGCGCTTCACTCCAGGAAGACTGCCAACGCTCTAAAAGAGGCTCGTCTGATATCATGTCCAGCCCCGCTTACTTTTCTTCAAAACGGAAGGCTCCGAACATTCAGTAATAATGACTGAGAAAGTCTCCGGCGAGGTAAATACCAGTGTATCGTCAAGTTGTGCGACCGAATTGATATCCGTAAGATCGCTGAAACGGCCAAGCGATCTGAGTGCTGAGTTATTACTTATCTGTTGATCTATTTGTTTTAGTTCTTCAGGTTGTAGATTATCGCTGGGAATGAGTGTTGCCCCAAATGAGTCGGCATAGAGTCTCCAAATATGCGTGTCAGAAATAACATACAGTAGATCATCTTCCACGAAGACATTGGGTGGTAAAGGGAAATCTCCACCAACAAGGCTGCAATGGCCAATCCGGTATTTTTCACGAATCTCCGTACCGGTTTTGCTTGTCTTTATTTGTTGAGGTTCAAACCATCTACTCGTTTTTAATTGATCAAAGTGATAATTCAGATCATGACTGTCAGAAAGCTTAAATAGTTTTCTGGTTACTACATCTGGTAGCTCATTAATTTTCTGCAGCGCTATTTCTCTGTACTGGGCCAATCCCGCCAACCACGCAGAGACAATGCCTATTATCTTGAACTGTTCAATCGAGTTGATTTCATCACAAGACTTAATCATCAGATCAAGCCAGACATTCAGTTTATCTTCCCCAAAAGCCAAAATATTGTTTAGAGAATTACTCGTTCCTGCAAACAGTTCACTCGGGCTTTCCTTTAAAACTGAATCAACCCTTGGATATAGGTCATTCCAAACTTTGAATAATATTGCTTTTTTAGTCTCTGATTTCAGCCAATTAAAACAGGCCAGCTCCAGTCCATACTTGAAACCCGCATGAGCCACATGAAACGTAATTTGATTACTCTGGCTATCTAGTGACAGGACTACTGGATCTAAGCAGTCGGTCAAAAACCAGTTAAAGTCATCTAGATTTAAATTTGGGTACTGATGTCTAACACTAGCAACCATCTGATTGCAGGTGTCTCTTTCAGCTTGAAAATATGCCTTGAGTGCCACTGACTTCATTGAACACCCCTTATGACTCAAGCCACTTGAGGTAGTTCGTATAGCGTTGGTGCAAATATTTAAGTTTTACGACATCCTCGTAGATGTGCCCATACATTTTCTTTCCTTCTACGAGTTTAGCTATTTCCGTCTCAATACGATTGATTCGTTTTTTAGCTTGCTTTGCAGTTAGGCCATCAAGACCCTCTTCAAACTCATTCGACAATTCTTCAACTGGGTCATTCTTATCCAAATTGAGCTTATCGAATTCCCTACATGAGGAATCAAAGAGGTGACGTAACCAGCCGATCTTATCGCTTCGGTAAAAAGCATTCTCGGACAATTCGAAAAACGGTGAATCCACGTCAGCAAAAAGCCGCGAGTGAAAAACGAATGGTAGTACTTGCCTTACATCGTTTAACTCAACCGTGTCATTCCCCCTGAAGAACGCGAGCGCTTTAGAGAATTGTAGAAGTGACATCAAAGAACGGACTGAGATTCCATTCAGAGTCTGACACCCTAGGTCTTTTAAACGATCACGACCATTATCGATAGACGCTAATACATGAGATTTGACGCCTGATAATCGTGACGTGTCCTTTGTTTTATATTCAAACTGAGATGCAGAATACTCAGAGAACTCAAAATGACTCGTAAAGAATTCGATTCGACGCCGTATTACTGCAGGTACAGCTATATTGCGTATCGCGAGCGACATCTCAGAGATCTCATCTTCGGTAAAAATGATTTGAGGTGGCACCATATCCTCTGGCTTTACTCCTTCCTCAATTCGCAGCAGTAACTGATTCAAGAAGCGAGGATTGAATGACAGAGCTTGTACAACGACATCAATACGATCTTTTAAGGCTTCGATCACTTGGTAGGTTCCGCCACCTTGATCATCATTTGCCGTTAAATACCAGGCAGCATCTGGACACTCAAAGACCTGGTTGTAGAGTTCTGCGTAGTTGTCACCCATAACAGTCAGCAACGCGCTTTGCGTTCGTGTAGGGATACGATTGTATTCATCGACTATTTTTACGCGCATTCCAAGCCATTTCCGCCAAGATATACGGATGTCTTCGATTGCTTCAGCCGATGCTAGGTCTGATGGCAAGGGATTACCCAGCAAATCAGCTACTGTCATCTGTGGATGGCCATGTTGCATGGCTCGTTTTACTTCTTTAGTCGTATAGCCACCCATGATGCCCATCAAAACCGCACTGGCCGTTTTCCCCCGGCCTGGCCCGCCAATGAACAGGCATTTACTTTGAGTAGCGAACGTGAGAAGAGGCAATAAGATAAAGCTTGAGTAGGACTGTTCAGTTGGAAGGTTTAGCGTACTGTGACTGTCTCCCGCCCTAAACTGTTGCGGAGACTGATCATTATATTCGATGTCATAGTGAGGACTAATTATCGCGTTATTAACGATCCAAAAGTAAGCCTGCCTAAGCTTTTCGTCTAGTCCCGCGCTAATTTCTTGAGCGTCACTATCTCCTGCACCAAAAGGCCCATCATACAAATCTGAAACATCGAAAGACTTAGCTTTGGAGTGTGGCTTTGGTTTGGTTGGTGAGGCCGATAAGCGGCCAAATAAATTGAATTTACTCATTAATAGTTCTCTTGATTCAACCAAGAATCAAATATCTAAATTATATTTTGCGTTATTAAGGTTCAGCTTGAACTATCCCAAGCCCGACAAAGCTTATCTACACGTTTCAATAGCGTCGGAAAGCGAAAACCACCATCCATGTTTATTATTTGTTGCTTAGCAATTTCAATATCCAATCCAGCCGCAGTCACATACAGCGGTTTGTCGCTCTTACCTCTGTATACTTCATAATTTGAACCGATATTCTTGAATCGATTTTTAGCGACACCGACAACCGGAATGCTACCACCTAAAGCATCATAAAGATGTTTACCAAGGCCAGATTCTTTCTCACCATCCAAGAACACGTATCCATCAACCACGATAACATCTGGTTTTAACGAGTGCTCATTCATTAATTCGAGAATACAAGGAAGCTCTCGCTTGTAAAACTCACCGGGAGTGTAATCTTCAACAGGCTGTACTTTGCTAACAACCTCAATCTTAGGTTCTTTGTCAGCCCAATTATCAAAAATAACACCACCGATTAATCCCGTATCGTTTTTATAGTCAACGTCAACAGCTAGAATCATTGAGATTTTCCTCCAACTCCTCACTAAAAACTTTGATACCCGATTTGTTGTATAGCTTGCTTTCTCTAAAACGTTTTAGCTGTCCGAAACTATACATCCCTTCGATTTCAATCCTTTGAATATGGGGCAAGTTTTCTGCATTTATAAAAGTATCCGGGAAGATATAATTGCTAATATTACTCCCCCCTAGACTCAGCCAAGCGTCTTCTAATACTCCAAAATCAGACGTTAATAAGCTGTCATGAGTCATAGAAGTTACTGGTTCACCATCACTCGTTATGACTTCAAGATTACGCAGTCTTTTAAAATGAATTGGCCTATCAAGTTGAAAATTACCGTGTATAACAAGCGATTCTAATGACTGTAAATTTTCTAGTAAATTTGTTAAATCGCCGAGCAAACTTGGAGCCCAACCATCGCGATTGCAATACAATTCATCAACACCCAGCGACAGGCGCTCTATAAGAGGAAAGCTAGTTTCAGACAAAAGCTCTATGATTTTCTCATAATTAAATGAAGAACCAGCTGGAGTATAGTCACAATGACCTATACATATTGAACGAAGCTGTTGAGGTAAACCCGACTTAACAAGAGCTTCTACAATATGTGAGCTTTTTCCTCCTAGCAGAATTGAAATCGAGTCACAGTCCTTAGGAATACCATCCAACACCATATAACCATTATGTTCGGTCTGAGGTACACCAATCATCAAGGCGGTTTTGTCTCTATCTATTGAGCGCTGTTTTTTTGGAAGTTCAAGTATTACTTTTTCTAACTCAAGATTACTCGGACAGTCCTTCTTATTTCTAAACACTGAGAACATTATGAATCAATCGCACCGACTAAAAAGATCAAGATACCATAATTCACTGCGAATGAGGGGGCTGAAAATATGAAAACAGGCGAACGAATAAGACCAAAAAGAAAAAACTAAAATATAAGAATAAAATCCAATTTATCAATAACTTACAATTGTCTTCGTTTTTATTCCATCAAACCCTGTTTTTAGGCTACCGCAGAATGCGGGTTTCAGAGGACTTTTGTCTTCGCTTTTATTCACTCGATACAAGAATTCTTCTTCCAATAAATCTGCTAATCCGGCTAACTGATTTCCTCCGAGTAACCTGCACTCACAATATGCACAAAAGCCATTCTGCATTATGTTTAAATGCTTACATCAGGAACAAGTATTTCAATGGCATTATTAACTGAATTCATTATTTTTTGATATTTAAAGGTTCTCGCACTTAACAAGTTTGACAGGCGATTTTGTTCGAACTCCAAACGACTCAATAACCGGCGATAAACTTTCCTTTTCTTTGCTTTGATCGTTTTCAACAAGTTCATTCAGCAGCTTTGGAGAATACCTTTTTTTCCAAGCTTACGATAAACTGCGGTTCTACTATATGCTTAGCAAAAGCAAGCCTTGTAAGTGTTTTATATCTTCTTTATTCAATTTTTGAACCTGAAAATGGTGAACCAAATGCTTGATATAACGTTTCCTCTCTCTTCCTAGAGATAAGGCACCTGAATTATTTATGGTTATACCAGTAACATGCCTATTGTGTGCTTTCGAAGAAAAAACGGTTTTGCGTCGATTAATCGTTAAGATAGTTCCAAATAGCTTCCGAAGCTGTTCACTAATCATGTCCGGTATGGAAAACAATATATCTTTTTGATTTGTAGAAAATGTCAGATCGTCTGCATAACGGGTATAAGCTATATTTTGTTTATTAGTCAATTCTGTAATAACAACATCAAACTGGTACATAAAAAAATTTGAAATGAGCGGTGAGCTAGGTGCGCCAATGCTTAATATCAATTTTCCATGAGTGGATTTGCTTGGTGACCAAAATAATAATTTTTCAAGCAGCGCCCTGTCTTTTTCAGACGGTAAAGCAATAATATTTGCCCACATTGACCAGAAGCACTCACTGGTAATCGAATTAAAAAAATTCACTAAATCCAGTTTTAATAAATAACGATGATGCTTATGCCGTTTGGCATTATCTTTTATACTCAGGCCATTGCGGTAAGCCATAGCTGCGTCATGAATTGGCAAAGATTGTATTTGTAAGAAGGCTCTTTGGTAATCTTTCAGATCTTTTGATGGTTGAGCAATAAGACGATGACCGGATGTACGTTTTGGAATGGTATATACTTTATATTTTAATGGTGCAGTAGCCAAGAACCGAACAACTTCCGATTCAGTTTTATCTAATTTGGCAGCCAGCATTTCGATCACGGTCATTAATTTCTCAAAAAATAAAAGCCCAAGAGCATCACTCTCGGGCTTTGCCCTTTACTGGAGGAAGCGATATGTTCGCAACCTTAACGAGGTAGGAGTTAAGGTTGCGAACATATCGCGACCTTAAACTCGTTCAATAAATTAGAGTCTGGCTAAACACCCGACTAGACGAATTTCGTCCAAAGCTAAAGAGCAGTTTAAGTCTACATCAGTACCTTCAGTACCTTCAGTACCTTCAATCATTGATTCAATATTTGACAATATTTGGTGTTAGAGTAAAAACTAATAAATTTTCAACTCTAATCCATAGAAAAAATGACAGATCTATTTAAAGCATAAAACCTATAAAGGTTAGCACTTGAACACTTGTGGAATTTAAGACGAATAGACAACTGTTTTCATATTTTTAAAATTCACAATATTAAATTCAGATTGACTAACTTAAGGCTTAAGCCAAATCACGTCACTAGTCCCTAGCTGCATACCTGATGGCACACCCTAAGCTAAATGTAAGGTCAGCAGGTACTAGCCCGAAGGCAAAGAAAACGCTTAGTTCAAAAGATATCCATTGGGCTGACACCATTTTCGTAATGGAAGAAAAACATAAGAGCAGGCTTCAATCAGAATTCTCCAGATTATTATCCAACAAAACCCTTCATGTGTTAGATATTCCGGATGAGTATCAATATATGGATTCAGCCCTAATCAAGGAATTAGAGTCTGCTGTCGGCTCTCTGCTAGAGCTTTAGTAGTGTAAGGCTATGTTCAATTCATCATGCTCAAATGCTCGTGACATTAACTCAACTTCCTTTCGTGGTGCTCTTCGTTTCTCTGCGTAGCTACGCCATTTCGATGTAACTTGCGCCATTGCATTTATCATACTTTTTGCTTCAGATTCGGATACCCCAAAGAACTCTGCAACACCGATCAGTAGCGACAAAGAAGCTGTGGAGTTTTCATAGTCAATGCAGCTCCTAAGACTGCCACTCGAGTTATAAACTGGATTTACGTCATAAAGCGGGCTTAAGCGCCAGCCTTTCTCGCTTTCCCATAGAAAACCATGATTTCTAAAGTGATCATCAACATTTGAAATCAATATAGCGAAGGCGATGCGTTTGAAAAGCTGTTTATTATCTTCCGATGGGTTTGCCCCGGTTTCTGACAAAGCGTCGACTAGCTCTAAGTAACTGCAATCGTCATCCCCATCATCATGATCTGTTAGTGCCATGGCCGAAATAAAAGGTATTCTCTCCCCATTCAAATGGCCATCTTTTCGATCAAATCGTTTGGTTAAATAAACTTGCTTTCCTGCCACATCAGTCAGCTTATATTCGCAGACCTCTAGCCCACAATCACGAGCCATATCCATCGCAATCGCTTCCCATCGTTCAACGGAATATCCGTCCGAGTCTTTCGGAAACTTGGCAATAAACAAAGTATCATTATTATCAGTTACGGATGCTTTAGGTCTTGCCCCGCCTAAAGAAGATCCAGGTGCAAATAGAATGAAAATATCGTCTTCGGTCTCTTCACCACGTTCAATTCTTTCAGCAGCCTCCATCAAACCGCCCAAACTCACCATAGTAGGCACTGCACTGTTAATAGGAGCTTGAAATATCCCGTCTAAAGAGAAGCGCAAAGCACCAAGCCGTGGAAGATCTGCGACACCTAAAAGATAGTCGACTTCTGAAAGCGATCTACGCTGTCTGCCTTCTCGCTCAGCGGCTTTAAGTTCTCGTCTATCTAGAAGCTTTCTACCCCAGGTATCTGGGGCACTATCTCCAATAGAACCAAACAAACGCTTTCCCTGATCGGGATAGTGATGTCCGCGTGACTTGGGCAATTTGGGATCAAATTGAAAAAAAGACGTATTGCTCAGCCACTCATCCATAAACTGAAATGAGACCGCTCGCTTTCCTCTGCTATCGTCTTGATGAAGTTCTCCAACATGATAACTGTGGCCATGACATTCCAGAAACACATCGACTTTCATTTTTGTGTCCTCGGCGCTCTTTCCCGCGCATCCATCTGCAATAACTCTTCTCCAAGCTCATCTTTAATCGATAGCACTTCGGGTAAAATACCCAGTGCAAGCAGAACCATAAGATATGACCCCATCGCCACCACAGGATCTCCACTTTCTATTCGTTTCAATGTCGATATAGATACTCTTGATCGCTCGGCAATCAATTCTTGAGAGAGCTTCCTGGCCAAACGAGAGCGTTTGACCTGGCTGCCAAGCTGCCGACAAACACGAACGACTTTCGGGCTGAATTTTATCTTTGACATTTTAATAGCTCACAAATAAACCACTAAAACAAATAATAGCTTATATAAAGACTGTTAACAACAAGACTACTCACTCAACAATTATCGGCATTCCATGCAATAACCCTTGTCTATTGACATAAACATATGGATCATACCCTGAGTGCTCGGATTAGCTGATAAGACTGGACCATAAGATATTTCTGCCCCATAGGCATTTCTCCGGTTATAGGGGCCCGCAAGATTTTTATAGTGCTCTCTTGTCAAAATGGTTTGATGAAATCTGCCGTTTGAGAGAAGGGTTTTAAGGCCCCTTGAAACTTAGCACTTGGCGGTGCGTCGGTACTGAGATAGAGATCTGAGCCATCTTTGGCTGCAAGAATTTTCAGATACGGATCAATTGGCCTTGCTTTCATTATTACTCTTCACATCCGAACCAGCCGAATTCAACCTTAAAGGCTGTGATAACAACTTAGTATAGAATCTGACTCAAGCTTGTACAGGTGGATTGACGTACTCTTTTGTCAGCGTTTGTCAGCGTTTGTCAGCGCTAACAATGACAGCTTTAAAAGACTTTGTTATTTTTGAAGGCCACTATCTCTGCCAGAATGGATAAGGCGATTTCCTGCGGTGATTGACCGCCAATATCCAAACCTGCCGGACCTTTCAATCTACTTAGATCTGTTTTCGACAAGCCTTCCATTGCCAGTAAGTCCAGCCTATTCTGATGGGTGTTTTTGCTACCCAATGCCGCCATATAAGAGACGGGCGTGGCAATTAATTTACAGATAAGAGGAATCTCATGCTCATGGTCATGATCGAGTAACACCACTGAGCTAAACTTATCGAGACCCAAATTTTCTATCACTTTCAGATCATAAGGTTTAGATAGTGCATTTATTTCAAATTCAACATGTTGCGCGAACAAGCAAAAAACATCGAAGATAGGTCCCTGGCCAAAAATGGCAAGCCTATGTTTGGGTACATAAATTTTGGGGAAGCGATAGACGGTTTCGAGCTCACTTCTTGACAAGTGTTGATTACTGTCAAGAACATACTCTGCATACCTATCTGAAAGTGCTATATCACAAGCTTGTCTTTTGGTATCAAATACCAGTGTCACGGTCTGTCGTTTATCTGTTGCCTGCTTTAATTTAGCTATCCAGATTTTATCCTCTAAGGACATAACGACAGGTACAATCAAAATATCAATACCTGAACCACACGGAAGCTTTAAATCCATATAGTCAGAATGTTTACCATAGCGAATGCGCTTCCATTCTCCAGAATGAATGGCTTGCTTGGCTTCAATGAGCGCTGCCGGCTCAATACAACCGCCCGATAACAAGCCTGAAAACTCTCCGGTTTCACTGACCACCATTTGACTACCAACAGGTCTGGGGGAAGAGCCCTCCACATTTACCAGCGTCACTAAAGCGAATTTAAGTCCATCGTCATAAAACTCAAATAACTTACCCCTAATATCATCGGCATACAGTGACGGGGGGCCTGCTTTAAAGTGTTTTGCAGCGAGCTCGGTGAATTCTTGCTCTTCAAGGTTATCTTGGGTCATGCTAGGTTTTTCTGGCTCATCCAAAAAGTAGAGTCAAACACTCACAGGCCCACTATGGAAACGGAATTCTGTATCGGCTTGGGTAATTAATTGATTTTCAAGCTCTCGAAAATACGCCACTCTTTGATCAATATTTTTCTTGGCATACTTTCTCGCTAAGGCAAGGTAGTCTTGATAATGTCTCGATTCAGATTTTAATAACGAGATATAAAATTCAGCTAAATCATCTTCCAATAAAGGCGCGATCTTCGCAAATCGCTCACAAGAACGCGCTTCGATAAAAGCCCCTATGATCAAAATATCGGCCAATTTCTCAGGTTCATTCTTGCGTACATGCTCTCTCATTTTTGCGGCATAGCGTGAAGCCCTTAAGTTGATATAACGGATATTTCGCTTTTTCAAAAACGTTAAGACTTGTTCAAAATGCCTTAGTTCTTCCCGCGCTAAGCGAGACATCTTCATTAAAAGATCATTATCGTGGGGATAGCGATTGATTAAATTCAAGGCCGTCGTCGCCGCTTTCTTTTCACAATGTGCGTGATCTATCAGCATAGCAGCCTGATTTTCTAGTGCATTCTTTACCCATAAGTCAGGCGTTTCAGTACCTAAAAAGTCTTTTATTTCGGTTAAATCTTGCATCTCTATTTTGCATCTCTGTTTTGTATCTCTGTCGATAAATAAGCCTGAAGCATTACCGGGCTAAGTACTCTGTTATTTTGGCCCATTGTATAAGTTTCAATTGTTTTGTTATGGCGGCATTTGCTGGGCTAGTCGAAGGTAAAACAAGTTTATCCCCTTGCCAAGCTTGCTCGTCAATAAACTTTTTAAATAACTTTTCTGCTGCCTGGCCGTTAAATACAATCAATTTGAGGCTTGGCGTGGTTTCACAGAATTCAGCTAAACGATTCACGGTGACGGTACTTTGGTCTATCTTGCTATCCAAGCTACCCGGACGATGGCATGAGGCAATCACATCCCAGACAGCTATGTTATGATTGATAACAAGATCAACTTTCTCGGCATAGCTAAGTGAAAAATCAAAGCCACATAGCTCTGACATAATCCACCAAAAGGCATTTCGAGGATGTGCATAATACTGCTGCGTTTTTAGCGATTGGACACTCGGCATCGTGCCCAATATCAGCACCTTAGGTTCAAGCCCTAAAAGCGGTTTAAAGCCATTTTCAATAATAATTGGCGAGTCAGTCATGCTTTTTTAAACATTAGAGACTAATTTTTACCGTGGATGAAACATACTTAGCCCGCTCTATGGCATCCTCAATATTTTCACCTAAAGCCAAGCCAACCCCCATTCTCCTCTGCCCTTTAACGTCAGGCTTACCAAATAAACGAAGCTGGGTATTGGGCTTTTCAAGTGCTACCTCTAAATTAGAGAAGCTGACTTGAGTCGACTCGCCTTCCACTAAAATCACCGATGAAGCCGCTGGGCCAAATTGTTTAATGGCGGGTATTGGCAAACCCAAAATAGCGCGTGCATGCAAAGCAAATTCTGACAGGTCTTGAGATATTAAGGTTACTAAACCGGTGTCATGGGGCCTTGGCGAAACTTCGCTAAATAACACCTCATCGCCCTTCACAAAAAGCTCAACGCCAAAGATGCCATTTCCACCCAGGTTTTCAGTCACTTTATGCGCCATAGCTTGGGCATTTTTTAAAGCTTGATCAGTCATTGCTTGGGGCTGCCAAGATTGCTGATAATCGCCATTTTTCTGAATATGCCCGATAGGCTCACAAAAAGTCGTTTGCCCTTCATGACGAATCGTTAGCAAAGTAATTTCATAGTCGAAATCAACAAAGCCTTCAATGATCACCGTACCCGCCCCGCTGAGACCACCTTCTTGAGAATAAGCCCATGCTGATTCAATATCTTCTCTTGTCATCACGGTACTCTGGCCTTTGCCAGACGAACTCATAATGGGTTTGATCACACAAGGCAGCCCAACTTCTTCGACGGCGCTTAAATAGGCCTCGTAGGTCTCTGCAAATTGATAAGCTGATGTTTTTAAACCCAAGGTTTCTGCTGCTAATCGACGAATACCTTCACGATTCATGGTCAGGTTTACCGCACGAGCTGAAGGAATGACATGAAATCCTTCATTTTCCAACGCGACTAATTCTGAAGTGGCAATTGCTTCAATTTCAGGCACGATAAAATCTGGTTGTTCTAACTCGATCACAGCCCGTAAGGCCTTGGCATCGAGCATATCAACAATATGTGAACGATGTGCAAGCTGCATGGCAGGCGCATTAGCGTAGCGATCAACGGCCAATTTTAATATGTAAAAGTAAAACAGGATACTAAATAAAAGTAGATAGAATGGTATCATCATGGATTAAAAGTATCCCGCTCGAAAACTGCCAAAAAAAGCATCAGGATACTAATTTTTTTGATTCTCTTAATGGCTTGAGTGGGAATTATCCAATCTAAAATAATCATATAGGATACTTTTTTAAAGCCTCTGTTGTTGTTTGGGCATATAAATACTGGCTTAATGTGGCTATCAACTGCTGCTGAGAACGCGAGTTGATCGTTTTTTGTCAGGCTAACACATCAGAAGTTAATCATACGCTATTAGTCGCACTGCGCAATAACTTGGGCAGACGACGTTTTTGCTCGTTGCAGTGCTATCTCTAGCGTCTGGGCTCGGGAAAGCGCAACACCCATACGCCGCTTACCAGACACTTCTGGTTTGCCAAACAAGTGCAAACTAGTATTTTCTACTGAAAGCGCGGCATCGAGCCCAGAAAATCGTACATTATTGCTCTCGCCCTCAACCAGAATAACCGACGATGCCGAATGGCCTAGCTGTTCAATTTTAGGAATGGGCAGCCCGAGAAAAGCACGCGCATGAAGCGCAAACTCAGAGAGATTTTGCGAGATCAAAGTAACTAGCCCGGTATCGTGGGGCCGAGGCGAAACCTCACTAAAAAATACATCATCACCCTTTATAAAAAGCTCAACGCCGAACAAACCTCTACCCCCAAGGCTTGTTGTGACTTTTTCAGCAATATCTTTCGAGCGCTGAAGCGCTAGTTCCGACATCACTTGAGGTTGCCATGACTGCTGATAATCACCATCCTTTTGGACATGCCCTATCGGCGCACAATAACTCGTTTTAGTTTCGCCATCAGTACCGACATGACGCACAGTAAGCAGAGTAATTTCATAATCGAAATCGACGCTACCCTCAACGATAACTTTGCCCTGCCCAGCACGACCGCCTGACTGAGCGTAGTCCCAGGCTTCTTGAATTTGAGCAGCATCAGTTAAGCGGCTTTGCCCTTTACCAGAAGAGCTCATAATAGGCTTAACAAAACACGGGTACCCAATTCGTCCAATCGCAGCTGAGAAATCTTCAAAATTTCCTGCAAACTCAAACGGAGAGGTCGGTACACCAAGCTCTTCAGCAGCGAGGCGACGAATGCCTTCGCGGTTCATTGTTAAATTAACAGCGCGAGCTGACGGCACAACGTTAAAGCCTTCGGCTTCTAACGCAACCAACTCTGCTGTTGCAATCGCTTCTATCTCAGGGACAATAAAGTCCGGACGCTCTTGCTCGATAACGCTACGAAGCGCACTTGCATCTAACATATCAACCACGTGGTGGCGGTGCGCAACCTGCATCCCAGGAGCGTTCTCGTAACGGTCAACAGAAATTACTTCGACGGCTAACCGTTGAAGCTCTATAACGACTTCTTTTCCTAATTCTCCGGCCCCACAAAAGAGAACCTTTGTCGCACTTTTAGTGAGCGCTGTTCCTAACGTCGTCATATTTTCTCTCCGGCTTATCGCTGTCTAGTCATAGGTTGAGTGTGTGCTTGATATTCATTTGTAAACGAGTACGTAATCACTAATATCTAAAATTAAAATGGATTACTTGGGAAAAGTAGATAGAATTCTGCTTCACAAGATTAAATGTATCCCGCTCGAAAACTGCTAAAAGATGCATCAGGATACTAATTATTATAATTCTCTTAATGCCTTGAGAGGAAATTATTCAAGCTAAAATAACCATATAGAGTACTTTTTATCACTAATTATTAAGCCACCTTCCTGGTTCTGTAATAAGTAGCTTCACCAACACCAATTTTTTTGCAAGCTTTAGCGACTGAATATCCTTGCTTTTTGAGAGCGCTAACAGCCTTCAACATTTCGCTATCAACTTGCTTACGACCTTTGCACTTACCTTCTGCTTTAGCACGATTTATAACCTTCAATTACTCAATACAATAAAAGAAAGAGCAAAAACTGGCCCTTTCTCAAGTGACAGTAGCCCCTAGCTCGTGTTCAAAAGGGTGCATTATTGTACCAATTGGATATAGCGTGCTTTGTAGAGCGCTACTTATTGCTTAGTCTTCCAAGTCCGCAATCGAGACGTAAGGCTGCTGACTTCTTTCAGGATAATTTAGCCAGTTTCTAAATTTCGATAACTAGTGAAGTTGAGCATTAGCGGCCTATTTGAAAATATCAGATAACCCTAAAAAATTGCAGACCGGTGTAATAAGGCATCCCAAAAATAAATGCGTCCCCTTCTCCACTAAACTCCTAGTTTATCGTAAGTTAAATAAGTTATGATTTTTGAAACTGCGGAACATGAAAAACAATGCTGAGATCTGATTCTCACAGAAAACCATTAACTAGATATTAATGGTGTAATAACACTATCTCTGACTTCTACCCATACACCTCCACCACCATCATTCCCATAATGATCCTCATGAGCCAGCGTCAACATAAATAGCCTTTGCAAGGCAGTTCTAGCCCTATCAGGTTCAGGCAAAAGACCTTCAAAGTCACGTTCTAACACTAGCCGAATCTTTTTAGTCATTGAGTCCTCGTTACAGGTAGATTCAAGTAATAAATCTAAACTCTTAACTAAATACTCAGCTGTAGTTGCCATTCCAAATTTGTTGGAGCCAACTTCTTGTTTGGTGGTAAGTGAATGACATATTGGATCTTCACTACACCAACGTATTACTAAAGCGACTCTAGTTCGACTATCGCTACATGGATGTGAGGCATGCCAAAGATAAGGATCGAAAATAGCTACATCACCCGCTGACATATTTAATGTTTCATCACGGGTCCAATTAATAGCAGGATCTAAAAAATCATTAGCAAGAAAATCACCTTGAGCTTCAGCTCCGTTAAGATGACTACCAGAAATAATACGGAGTGCTCCATTTGATCTATCTATGTCTTCTAAGGCTATCCATGTACTAAGATCATAAATATGAGATGAATTTATGCTCCAATATCCTGCATCTTGATGCCCGTGAGTTCCTAGGTTTGCAAACGATGATTTTCTAATAAGCGAAGCACGAACATATTTTAGCTTCTGACCAAAGTATTCTTCAGCTAATGGTTTAATACGCTCTGACAAGTTATTTATTATTTTTAGAACATGCAGATTAGGGGTATCCCAACGGCTTACTGATCTTAAATATTGTTCTTTTTCGGCATTAATTTTTAAAGCCATTTCACTAATAGCAGCTTCAACCTCCATTAGTAGGTGTTTACTCTCTGCTTGTAAAACCCCTTTTTCAATAGCGTACCCTTTGCTTTTAAATAGCGTGTATTTTGGTGACAGCATCATTATTGACCCATGAATCTAATTCATATATTCACAAAGGTTAACTATTAGCCCTTGAGTACCTAGCAGTAAGTAACCTTACAATGCTCATTGACAATAATAAATAAACAATATAAATTAAATTTCGTTACCTTCTCCTTGTCTGCTGGGTCGCAGTGCTACAACCG
>TARA_R110001592_G_scaffold363334_2_pt1 | contig 31100 bp, 26 predicted proteins | sample TARA_R110001592 | Tara Oceans TARA_R110001592 (sample SAMEA4398387) | marine metagenome | biome: Polar Biome; feature: [SRF] surface water layer (ENVO:00010504); material: water (ENVO:00002006), including particulate matter (ENVO:01000060) such as... | depth 5 m | reverse complement strand
GATTTACTCGCTGCGTGAAAGGATTGCACTTATTACTTGAAACCGCGGAAGATTAATCAAATCTAAATTTCAATATTGTTTTTTCGTTCTAGTAGACCTATATTGCTATCAATAAATATTGCTTTCATAGCTAGATATGATTTTTGATAATTGACAACAAAGGACGCGATAAAATGCATGGAATGCTTCGTTTAACATCTGCAGTGGTGTTTTTATTGACATCGCTTACCGCTTTTGCAAAAACTAATTCAAGCCACCCCGAAAAACCCGTTATTCGCGGCATAGTGACGTCGGCCATCACTCACGGTGGTGATGACATCGCAAAAGTGCAGTTTAAAAATGCCGACAGCGAAAAAATAAAAGCGGGCGACCTGCTTATGATTGGTGGCGGCATTCTCATTTCACCGCCCCAAAGCCTATTTTCCGTACAGCTAACTGTAAATTATTATTTTGATTCAATCATCGCAAAGAATGGTGATGCCAGCTTTGATCGATATCCGGTAGAACTCCTCGTTTTTGTCAATCCGGGACGCCATCGGGTCGGCGCTGGCATCACAGAACATTTCTCCCCACGCGCTGAACTTGACTTCGATGGTCAAGAAAAGTCATCTGCTAAATTTGACGACGCTACAGGACTCATACTTCAGTATGACTATAAGTTGACTGACGACCTTTTCCTTGGGCTTCGTTATACCGCCATTACCTACACAGCAAGCGATAATCAAGGAGCTGATGTGGACGGAGATAATGTTGGACTAACGGCCCTCTATCAATTCTGAGAGCAACACCCTTAATCATTATTTTCTTTATACCAACAATAATTCAGCGTTTTTACAACACTACTGCCTTCATCCGGACTAATACTAGTAGATTCTCTGAAGTAAATAAAACGTTGGTTAGGGATATATTCCAGCATACACCGAAGGATCGGTTAGAATTTTAAAATAACAATCCTTCTTAACCAAAACCACCATATTCGGAAAAACCGCCTAACATTCCACATTGCATTACCATATTTATAATATAAAACCAATTTTTTAAACCACACTTAAAAACACAAAAAAAAAGGAATTAAAATGAAAAAAATACTTATGTCATTTTTTGTAGCAGCCTTGTTATCTGCATGCGGTACTGCCCATGTGAAAACTGAAGCCGAATCAGCAGATATCCTTAATTATACAAAGATTTATATAAGCAAAGTAGATGTGCATTCTCAGGAGCCGGCGGCAAAAACCAATCAGAAATTACAAGAAAAAATGCTTGAGTGGGAAGGCTTTGCAATGAATGAGCTAGAGACTAACATTGAGAAAAGTCGATATACACTAATTAAATCAATAGATGATACTTCACCAGATGCTTTATCTTTGGAGCTTGATATTGACTTGGTTTATGGCAGCAGAGCAGCGCGCTATTTTGGTGGTTTTGGTGCCGGCAAGGGATCGGTGGATTCCGTGCTTAAAGTAGTTGATCCAAAGACTAAAGAAATAAAGTACTCTGCCGTGGCAAACAGTGATCTATCAGTAGGTGCATTCGGTGGCGATATGGGTGACGTTCTCAAAAGTAATGTTACAAAACTGATTCAACAATACTTCTTATCACCTAGCGCCCAATAGCCACTTTCCGGTGCATACCTGCTGACAGCAACATTACGTTAGCTAGTAGACACCGGTATGCCACTGGCTCTTTTGAATTTTATGGTACAACCATATTAAGTTGCTGGCGGTCTGAGCCGCCATCGAAGATAGGCACCAACGACGTCATGAAATTGATTATCGGCAGAGACTTACTTAAATAAGTAACTGCTCATGCAGAACTTTAAATGGGGTTGTATCAGCAACCCCATTTATACATCCCAGATCGACTACCACACCTCTTCTCTACGGCCCCGAGCGGCCGTTCAATCACCGAGACAAGCACTCAAGCAAAGGGTGGCCAAAATGGATTGCGCTCATTGTGGCGATTAGCCACGAGCAAGCTACGAAGACCGCGGGCTTAACATAGCTTTGCTTTCCCTCTCCCTGTTGCAAATGTAACTCTCTCTGCAACGCGGCAATTCGCTGCTGCCGATGGTGATCCAGGGAATTCATGGGCTTGCTAGCGTCGCCATTACACGTCGCCAAGGTTTCTATAACTTGGGCAAGTTCTGTCACGCCTTTCTCACAGCGCGCAGCAACTAGGTCGCAAATATGCTCACTGTAATTTGAGAAGTTTTGTCTTATGCGCTGCTTGCGACCTCTAGGCCAAGCAATAGTCACCCATTGCAAAACCCACTTACGCAAATTATCACGACGAAAAGCGTGGGTTCGCTCATGAGCAAGGATCAGCCGCAATTGCCGCGTATCCATGACATCGACCAAGCCACTGGACAAAAAAACTTGCGGCTTAAGAAAACCAGCACACCATGCCATATGATGAGGGCTTTCCACGACGAGGTAAGATGCAGAGCCAGCTTCAGACAAACCACTCAATGTTTTTACGTGCCGGCGACTTCGGTGTAACTGTCTGGCCATTAACACAACAAAACCGGACAGCATAAGAACAACCACGAACACAGCGAGAACACCTTCAACGGTATCCGTGGTCATATGAAGAGTGTGTGGCGAACAAATCGCGTCGTGGCAATGCTCGCTAATAAAGGGAAACGCCAGCTCTGGTAGCGACAAAATAATAAGTGCGAAGACCGCTGAAAGCGGCGCCAACAAACTGTATATCAGCGTAAAAAACGATGCTCTCTCAGCTGAAGACTGAGCCATAGAGCGCAGCATTAGCGGGTAAACAAGTGCCAAGCACCAAGACACCGCCAAACTTATAACAGTCCAACCGAAAAGATAATTCCCGATAACCGTGAGCGTATTAGTCATCGCGTTCTGAAGGTAGGCGCTGAATAGCATCACGCATTTCAGAGCAGAGGGGCTCAGATGTCTCCTGATCGATAAACGACATAAAACCGGAAATCATCGGTGCCATTTCACCATCACCAACTTGATCAGCAATTTCCCCCAGCAGCTGGGTAATAACCGCGTTCCTGCTAATGGCTGCGCGATAAAGATAGTAGCGACCGCTCTTTTCCCGAGCCACCAGTCCCTTTCTATAAAGACGCTCCAACGTACTTTGCATCGTACTCAGACTTAAGCTGCTATCGCTTATTGCCTGCAACACGTCCTGTGCCGACAGCACGTCACCCCGCCACAGTATCTTCATGACTTCCAATTCCCGCGCACCCAAGGTTGGCGCTTGCCGATTTTCTCGGCGGTGACGCAATAAGCGTCCCATTTCTGCGGTAAAGGATTTCACAAAAACCGACCCCATATAGGTTTTAACAGTGTGGCGGAGAATAGCGCATTCGACAAAGCGTGTAATTGCCGATGGCATATTCCGTACGCCGTCAATAATAGATATGAGAACATACGATGAAAAGGCTAGGTTGGGTTTTATTAATACTATGTGGCAATCAAGTTATCGCCGCTGAACAAAAAATAGAAACAGTTGAGGTAGAGGGACGACATATTAATCTCGTCGGCGAAGCCGTATCAGCATCAGAGGGTGTCGTCGGCCAGCAGGAAATTTCGCTTCGGCCACTGCTGCGCACCGGAGAAGCACTGGAGCTGGTACCGGGCATGGTCGTGACCCAACACAGCGGCACCGGCAAGGCCAACCAGTATTTTCTGCGCGGATTCAACCTGGACCACGGGACTGACTTTGCCACGTCGGTAGACGGTATGCCCGTCAATATGCGCACCCATGGTCACGGCCAGGGCTATTCTGATCTCAATTTTCTCATTCCCGAAGTCGTGTCCCAGCTAGCCTATAAAAAAGGGGCTTACTACGCTGATGTCGGAGATTTCAGCGGTGCCGGCGGCGCGCAAATCAGCACCACGAGTTCGCTAGAGCAAGGTTTACTCGAGCTCACTTTGGGTGAAGACAACTTTTACCGCGTGCTGGCAATGAACAGCCTGAAAATCGCCGGCGGAACCACCACTGTCGCGGTTGAAGGCAATCGCTATGATGGCCCTTGGTCTGATATCGAAGAAGACCTGGACAAGATAAACGTCTTCCTAAAACACGCCATACCGCTTGAAGACGGCCGGCTTAGTTTCACCATGATGGCCTATGACAACAGCTGGAATAGCGCGGATCAAATTCCCTCGCGCGCGGTAGATCAGGGAATTATTGACGAATTAGGCTCCATCGACAAAACCGTCGGCGGCGAATCAAGTCGCTACAGCCTGAACGCCAATTTGGAGCTTGGCAACTGGATAGGCTCAGCGTATGTCATCGACTACGATCTCAATTTGTGGTCCAACTTCACCTACTTTCTCGACGATGAAACCAATGGTGACCAGTTCGAACAAGTCGACAACCGCACCATCTATGGTGGCCAACTTGCCTACCTGTTAGAGGGCGCATTGGCTGGCCGCACCATGAGTAATAAATTCGGTGGCGACCTGCGGGTGGATGATATCAATGAAGTTGGACTTTATCGCAGCCAAGCGCGTCAGCGACTGGGCGCGATTCGCAGCGACCAAGTAACAGAATCAAGCATCGGCTTGTACTGGGAAAATCGCATCACATGGACTGATTCGCTGCGCAGCGTGCTGGGAGCGCGATACGATTACTATGACTTTGATGTCGACGACAAAACCGGTATTAATATTAATAGTATCGACCTGAGTGACAACGGCGGCACATCAGACGACAGCATTAGCTCTGTAAAAGCCAGCCTGATTTATACCTTTAATGACGAGTGGGAAGGCTATATTTCCGCTGGGCAAGGCTTCCACTCAAATGACGCTCGCGGCACAACGATTCGACTAGATTCAACTGACGGCAGTGTCATCGATAGCGTAGACCCCCTGGTGCGCTCTCTGGGATACGAGTTCGGTGCACGCGGCTTCATCAGCGACCGTATCAACACGTCCATCTCACTGTGGACCTTAGAACTAGATAGCGAACTATTATTTGTCGGCGACGCTGGCAATACCGAGCCTAGTCGCGCGTCAGAAAGAAACGGCATTGAAATCACAGGCTACTACCACTTTACCGACCAGATAAGCCTGGATATCGAGTACGCCTATACGAACTCGAAATTTACTGAATCAGCTCCAGAAGGAAATAAAATCCCCGGCGCCATTAAGAATGTTTTTCAGGCTGGCTTAAATGCTGATTTCAGCAGTGGCTGGTTCGGCAGTCTGCGTGTGCGCCACTTCGGCGAAAGACCCTTGGTAGAAGACGGCTCCGTCAAATCTGACGACAGCACCATTTGGAATCTGCGCGCCGGTTACCGCATGACCAACTGGGTCTTCAAGGCAGATGTTCTCAATCTTAGCGACAGCGACGATCACGATATCGATTATTTTTATGCCTCGCGCTTGGCGAGTGAACCGGCAGGCGTAGCTACCGACGATATCCACTATCACGTCATTGAGCCGCGCACAGTTCGATTCTCAATGGGCTATAAATTCTAATTCAGCCTGCCCTTATGGCGTCTCGGCACCACGAGACGTCACCTTAAGCGACCATAAAAACAGCCGTGGCGATTTCGTAAATCGATACCTGTTCGCCACGGCTTCGCCTGCTATAATTGCCAAAATCATCCAACAAGGACTCATCCATGACCGTCGCTAGCGCACGCCACATCCTGGTAAAGACACAAGACCAAGCCCAAGATTTAAAAAACCAAATTGCCAAAGGCGCTGATTTTGGTGAGCTGGCAAAGAAATTTTCTGATTGCCCATCAGGCAAAAAAGGCGGCGACCTCGGTGAGTTTCGCCCCGGCCAAATGGTAAAACCCTTTGACGACGTGGTCTTCAAAGAATCCGTGTTAGATGTTCACGGCCCTGTGAAAACCCAGTTTGGCTACCACCTGATCCAAACCATTTACCGCAACTAACATTCTATTAGTGGTGGCGCGTAGCGAGGAGCGCAGCCTGCTCTTCGCTAGCAAACTCAATGCTCAATAGATCATCCACCGGAGGCATTGCAGTGAAGCAAACATACACCGGATCATGCCCTTGCCAGAACGTGCACTTCTCACTTCTGCTGCCACTCACTCTGGAAAGCTATCAGGCGCGAAAATGTGATTGCGACTTTTGTATGCAGCGCAATGTGTCTTATTTATCAGACCCTGACGGACAGCTAGATATTTATTCTTCGACCCCATTAGCAAAGAACAGACAGGGCTCAGAGCAAGCGGTGTTTTTAAGTTGCACTCACTGCCAAACATTGATCGCCGCCACCTGTCCTTTTCCCGCCGGACTCAAAGGGGCTATCAATAGCACCCTGATTACAGGTCAAGAACAGCTAAAACCAGCGGTCGATGTTTCACCCAAACAACTGAACAGCGAAGAAAAACTACGTCGTTGGCGCGCCGTCTGGCTTGCCGTCACGATAAATTAACAGTACTTCAATGCATAGAAATTACATCAATACAGCCAGATAACTACTTGATAAAAATAAAAAACCCCGCATTCAATAGTGAAGCGGGGCAAATCGGAGAGAATCAGAGTGTACTGTGTAAATGGGGGCTCACATTGAGCACAGCCCTGACTTGAAATAAATGATAATGGTTATCATTTATAATATCAAGCCCTTCCACGCAAACCAGTAAATTAAACAGCCTCAATCTCTATCAAGACCTCACCCGGTGTCACTCGGTCACCTTTCTTAACAAAAATCTCGATGACTTTACCGGCGATTGGCGCCTGCACTTCGGCTTCCATTTTCATAGCCTCGGTCACTAATACCGCCTGCCCTACTTTCACCGTGTCACCCACGGCAACCAGTACCTCGACGATATTACCCGGCATATTGGTGCTGACATGGCCCGGTTTACTGGCGGACTTGCGACCACTGGCGCCTTCGGCCTTGTACTCATTCAGGGCCTCAAACACCACCTCTTCGGGCATGCCGTCCAGCGTCATATACACATGGCGCTTACCGGCGCCTTTAATGCCCACACCGGTGATGGCGACTTGATAGCTTTCACCGTGTACATCGATAACGAACTCGGTAGGTACACCGCCTTCACTGACTGGTCGAGCTGCCTGCCCGATGGGTTCAAGGACTTCAGGCACCAAAGTGCCCGCTTCGCGCTCGGTCAAGAATGCGCGACCCAGATCCGGGAACATCGCGTAGGTCAGCACGTCTTCTTCTGATTTGGCCAACTCGCCCACTTCCTTGCGAAGTTTTGCCAGCTCGGGAGACAGCAAATCTGCAGGGCGCACATCGATCACATCTTCCGAGCCAATCGCACGAGCGCGCAGATCTTTATCGACCTCGGCCGGCGCCGCACCATAGTGCCCTTGCAAGTACCGTTTCACTTCATTGGTGATTGTCGTGTAGCGCTTGTCGGCCAGAATATTCATCACCGCCTGGGTGCCGACGATTTGCGACGTTGGCGTAACCAGCGGCGGATAGCCGAGGTCTTTGCGCACCGCGGGAATTTCTGCAAACACATCACCAATGCGGTTCAAGGCGCCCTGCTCTTTGAGCTGGTTGGCGAGGTTAGACATCATCCCGCCCGGTACTTGGTTGATCTGCACACTGACGTCTTCGCGGGTAAATTCGCTCTCGAACTGATGGTATTTTTTTCGCACTTCCCAAAGCTGGCTGGCAATGTCTTGCAGGGCTGGCAAATCTAAACCGGAATCCCGCGGTGTGCCTTTTAGGGCCGCCACCATTGTTTCGGTGGCTGGGTGACTGGTGCCATTGGCGAAGGCCGACATGGCGGTATCGATAATATCGATACCCGCCTCAATCGCTTTCAGCTGGCACAAACCGGCGAGGCCCGATGTCATATGGGAATGCAGCGCCAAAGGCACATCAACAGTATCTTTTAGCGCACTGACCAACTCCGATGTCGCCATGGGCGTTAGCAAACCCGCCATGTCTTTAATCGCAATAGAGTCGACGCCCATCGCCACCATGTCCTTGGCTTGTTGAACGAACTTGGCGGTATTGTGAACGGGACTCGTGGTATAGCAGAGCGTGCCCTGCGCGTGCTTGCCTGATTTCTTTACCGCCGCAATCGCAGTCTGTAAATTCCGCACGTCATTCATGGCGTCAAAGACACGGAAAATATCCATGCCGTTGTCAGCAGACTTTTGAATGAAGGCCTCTACCACGTCGTCAGCATAATGACGGTAGCCCAACAGATTTTGGCCCCGCACCAGCATTTGCAATTTGGTATTTGGCAGTGCTTCGCGCAGTTTACGTAGACGCTCCCACGGATCTTCTTTTAGAAAACGCACGCAGGCGTCAAAGGTCGCACCGCCCCAGACTTCTAAAGACCAAAACCCAATAGCGTCCAGCTGGGCGCACACCGGCAGCATATCTTCGGTGCGCAAACGGGTTGCAATCAGCGACTGGTGACCATCGCGCAGCGCAACATCAGTAATCAGAACAGCTTTATCTTGGCTCATCGTCAACTCCTATTTTTTACAGGCCAGCGTGGGCAGCAATGGCAGCAGCCACCGCCAGCGCAATATCTTCAGGACGGCTTTTATCCGAGTACTGTGTCAGTTCGGGGTGGCTTTCTACAAAACTGGTATCGAAATGACCGGAGCGAAAATCCGGGTGTTTTAAAATTTGCTGATAATAGCTCGCGGTGGTTTTCACACCCTGCAAGCGCATATCGTTTAGCGCTCGCACGCCCCTATCCAGCACGTCTTCCCAGGTTAAGCCCCAGACAATCAACTTGAGACACATGGAGTCGAAATACGGCGGAATGGTATAACCGGTGTAAATCGCGGTATCGACCCGCACCCCCGGACCACCGGGCGCATAGTAGCGACTGATTTTGCCAAAACTGGGCAGAAAATCGTTTTTAGGATCTTCGGCATTAACCCGAAACTGCATGGCAAAACCGCGATAGGAAATATCTTGCTGGCGATAGCCGAGCGGCAAACCAGAGGCGATACGAATTTGTTCGCGGACAATATCCACCCCGGTGATCTGCTCGGTGATGGTGTGCTCGACCTGAACACGGGTATTCATTTCCATAAAGTAAATTTGATTATCGGCGAGCAAAAACTCCACCGTGCCGGCGTTTTCATAGCCAACCGCCTCGGCGGCCCGCACCGACATCTCACCGATATAAGCGCGCTGCTCTGGAGTGAGCTGGGGAGACGGCGCAATCTCTATGAGTTTTTGGTTGCGACGCTGGATTGAGCAGTCGCGCTCAAAGAGGTGAATCACATTGCCGTGGCTGTCTGCCAAAATCTGCGCCTCAATGTGGCGCGGATTCACGATGCATTTCTCTAGAAAAACATCAGCGCGGCCAAAGGCCTTGGTTGCCTCCGACACCACGCGGTCGAACTGACGCCGCAAATCCGCCTCGCTGTCGCAGCGCCGAATACCACGGCCGCCACCACCAGACGTTGCTTTTAACATCACCGGATAGCCAATCCCAGCCGCCACCGTCACCGCGTCTTCAACGCCTTTTAAATTCTCTTCTGTACCCGGCGTGACCGGCACACCGGCTGCCGTCATGGCGCGGCGAGCTTCGGTTTTATCGCCCATGCGGCGAATCACCTCTGCGCTGGGGCCGATAAAGGTCACCCCACGCTGGGCGCATATCTCGGCCAACTCGGCGTTCTCTGATAAAAATCCATAACCCGGATGCAAGCCGTCACAGCCGGTCTCCACCGCCAAGGCCACTAATTTACGGGGATTTAAATACCCCTCCAGCGGGTCGGCGCCCACGTTATAGGCCTCGTCGGCGCGCTTAACATGCAGGGAGAAACGGTCGGGCTCGGTATACACCGCCGCCGACCGTATGCCCATCTCGGCACAGGCCCGCACAATTCGCACCGCAATTTCACCGCGGTTGGCGATCAGGATTTTTTTCAACATAGCTGAACTCCCTATTGGGAAGAATGGCTCAGTCCATCGCTGTGGCAATCGCTAAATAGCCATTGCAAAACAACTTCACCGGCGCACAAATCAATACACCTAAAATTACATGCAGCCACCGTACCGAAAAACCTTCTAAATAAAAAATTAATAATTGTTTTGATATGAATAAGTAATTACTTATAGTGGTGCGAACTTGCGCAAAATTTGAGAGCTCAGTATCCCTTGGAAGTCAGCTACCTAAACCGCCTAACCCTCCGCCAGCTGGACGTATTCCTGGCCGTTTGCCAGCACCGCAGCTACTCCAAAGCAGCGCAGCAACTGGCCCTAACCCAGCCTGCGGTCAGCTCGCAAATACGCAGTTTGGAAGATGTCGTCGGCCAAGCGCTGTTTGACTACCTGGGCAAGCAGCTATTCTTAACCTCCGCCGGCGAGCTCATGCAGCGCGCTGCCCGCGATCTCAAGCAGCGTCTGGTGCACCTGGAAATAGAGTTAACTGAACTTCATGGTCGTTTACAAGGCAGTCTCAATATCGCCATAGAATCCAGCGCCGAACAGCTGCTACCAAGTTATATCAATCAATTTTGCCTCCAGCACCCGGACGTCAATATCAGCCTGCACGTGGTTAACCATCAACGCTTGCTGGAGCGCCTGGCAGATAACCTCGATGATTTGGCCATAATGACCCAAGTACCTGAAGGCCGAGCCCTCAGCTACACGCCCTTCGCAGAACACCAATTATTAGTCGTGGCCTCGCCGAACCACCCACTAACACAGCAAAGCGAAAGCCACGGCATCAGCCTTATCCAGTTGCTTGAACATCCCCTGCTGCTGCGCGAACCGGGTTCCGGGAGCCGCCAAATATTCGAATCATTCTGCCGCCAACAAAGCTGTGTGATTCAGTACGTACGCCAGGTGGGCAGCAATCTCGCTATTCGGCAATGCCTGCTCAATGGTGATGGCTGCGCCGTGCTGCCGGCGGCACTGGTCGCGGAAGACATCAGTACGGGCAAACTACGCGAACTTGCCGTAGACGGGTTTCCAATTCGCCGATCTTGGTGCGCCGTGTATCCAAAAGGTAAACACCTAAACCCATTGACCAAGGCCTTTTATGAGTTGCTGCAAACCGGAGGTAACAAACTCTCAGTGCCAGCCACCAGCAAGGCATAGCCCACATCGATCGCTAAAGGGCCCCTAGCCGTCCGCCTGTGGCCGGCAAGAAGTGCAGACTCCGCTTTTAGAAATCCAATATAGACACGTCTACAAAAACAAGGTTTGATAGACCCTAACTACACATCCAAGTCGCAGCATCTTGCAGGTAAGCGCATTAATTTAAATACCAAAGGAACAGGTAATGACCAACATCCTAATCAGCAATATAGAAATCATCCCCGGCAAACGCGTATCTCAGCACCTCGGCTTAGTACTCGGTAGTACTGTTCGCGCCAAACACGCGGGTAAAGACATCTTGGCTGGTTTAAAGAACATCTTTGGCGGCGAACTCGGCGGCTACACCGAATTACTTTCTGAAGCCCGCCAGGAAGCGACGGACCGCATGATCGAGCAAGCCAGGGTAATCGGCGCCAACGCCGTGATCAATGTGCGCTACTCCACGTCCTCTATCGCCGCCGGCGCATCTGAAATATTAGCGTATGGCACCGCTGTTTTTCTCGAGGAAAAATAGCCATGGATGCCCTTATCCAGTTAGGCCTATTTGCAACACTACTGGGGCTTGGTTTTTTCTTTGGACGCCGAGCCGAAGCAAAACACTACCAAAGCATCTTCGCCCGCGAAGACGAGCTGCGCCAAATTGTGGTGTCGACCGACCGCTTTCCCCCGATAGAGTTTATGAATCACAACGCCGCACTCGTTAGCGGCAATGTGGTCATTTCAGTAGATTACTTCAAGCGGGTATCAGCTGGACTGCGAGCGCTCGTCGGTGGCCGTATTCGCAGCTATGAGACCTTGCTAGACCGCGCCCGTCGCGAAGCCTTGCTGCGCATGCAGGAACAAGCTCGCATAGCTGGCGCCGAGGCTATCATCAACACCAAATTTGAAACCAGCCGCGTATCTGGCAACAACAATAAAGGCATTGGTTCTATTGAAGTCCTGGCCTATGGCACCGCCTTATCACCTAAGGCTTTAGAAGCAAGCGCCATTACACTGTGAGCTTCGTCCAGCAAAACCCGAAAATCCCCGAGGGCATAAATACCTCTACGGATAACCCCCTCAAGGAATTCTTTATTTTACTTGCGGGGGTGCTTTTCGTACTTGGCGCAAGCGTCGCCCTTCTGCTGCTATTTGCAAACACATTGGCGCCCCACATCCCCTTTCGTTACGAACAGCAATTAGCTAACAAATACGGTGAATGGTCCAAGTCGAAAACCGAATCCAGCCTCGCCTTGCAGGAGGCCGAAGCCGCCGTGCAAGATCTTGGTCAGCAACTCGCTGCGCAAGCTGATCTAGGCTCAGACATCAGCGTGCATTTCCATCTTCTCGACCAAGCGAATACACCCAATGCCTTTGCCACCCTTGGCGGTCATATCTTTGTCACCACTGGCTTGCTGAAAGAGGTGTCGTCAGAAAATGCTCTGGCGATGGTGCTGGCCCATGAAATTGCCCATATTAAATTTCGACACCCTGCCCAGTCTTTAAGCGGCGGCCTGCTGGTTCAGCTGTTTTTAAGTATTGTCACCGGCGGACAAAATGCCACCGCACTGCAGAACACCACCCAGCAAACAGGCCTACTCACCATGCTAGGTTTTAGTCGCCAAATGGAGAGCAAGGCAGATGACGCCGCCCTCACCACGCTAGAAAATCACTACGGCCACTTAGCCGGCGCCGAACAATTTTTTAGCAAGGTCCTGGCACAACATGGACAGGCACGCTGGCAGGCCTTATTTACTAGCCATCCCGACTTACGCCAACGTATTAACCACATTCAGCGCCGCGCCCAACAGCAGAGTGGTGCTAATTCGGGTGATAACACCGCGCAAGCCACTAAACCACTAGACCCACGGCTGGCGAATTTCGGCGCGTAAACCCCCACTCTAGCACCTCCTGCTCACCACCCAACCACACCCTTGAACCGGAGCGCCACGATTCACTGCGACGAAACAATGAACCCGACAGCCAAGCACCTGTCTGAATGCTCGCAATCCGATCGCTGAGGACACAATGCCCAAATTACGACAAGGCCGATTTGCCGCTCACATATACACTCTGGTCGCCCTGTTACTCGCCCTGGCATCCCCCAGCAACTTTGCCGATACAGCCAAATCCACCGGCACTAAGTATTCTTATAGCGACGCCCATCTCCACATAGTTGATTTCTTTCAAGAGGGCGACCCCCTACCCGATCTCATTCGCGCGATGGACAAAGGCGGGATTGACCACGCCATGATCAGCGGTATTCCACTCATGAAAAAATGGCATGAGAACGAGCCGAAACGACCGCGCTACTACGCCGGTGACGACGCCGGCATGTACTGGTATAGCGCCACCGACAGCTACGTCGCCGAAGCTTATCGCAAGCTGCCCAAAGAACAGCGTGAAAGACTGCATCCGTTCTTATGCGGCTTTAACCCCACCGACAAAAACGCCGACAAACATCTGCGTCAAATGCTGGAAACCTACCCCAACGTTTGGCAGGGCATTGGCGAGGTACTCACCCGCCACGACGACCTCACCGCCCTCACCCAGGACGACACCCCGCGGGCAAACAACGAGGCCATGTACCGTGTATATCGCGTTGCTGCAGAATTCGATTTACCCGTGCTACTGCATAGCAACATCACCTCAAAGCGCGAGCGCAACCCGCTGTATGTCAGTGAAATTAAAGACGCCCTTGCCGCGCACCAAGACGTTAATTTTATTTGGGCGCACGCCGGCACCAGCGCAACACTGCACCGCTATCAAGACAAACTGGATTTCTTGTTAACAGAATTAGAGAAATTGCTGGCTGACCACGACAACCTCTACATCGATTTATCGTGGACCGTTTTAGAGCCCTATCTACTCGACAAAAACCAGGACGCCGCTGCCGGCTGGCTTAAATTGGTAGAACAATACCCGACACGTTTTATGATCGGTTCCGATGCCCTCGGCAGCTACGACAAAATTGCCGCAAGTCTGGGCGAATACACACCCTTCCTATCAGCTTTAAGCAAAGAAACCGCACAGAAAATCGCGCGGGATAACTTCCTGGCACTGCTGCCGCCCAAACCGATTAGCGACAAGCTCGCTAACGCTGACCAAGATAAAGATTAACGCGGGAAAACTCTTCTGATTCCGCCAGATCTGGCACCGTAGTGGCGCGCTGAAAGGCGAGCCACTGGTAGCCATCCACTTGAAAATCCTTGACCCGTGAATCGGCAACCAACACCTTCGGCGCGCGCTTCAAGAACGCATCTAACAGAGGTAAATTGGCGCGATCATATAAAACATCAGCGACCAAGATCAGATCGTATACATCATCATTGGCGAAAAAATCACCGCTATAACGGAGCTCAGCCTCATTCAGTGCGGCGTTAGCGCGGCTTGCGCTAATCGCGTCTTGGTCTAGATCACAGGCAATAACTTCGCTGGCACCGGCCAACTTGGCGGCAATCGCCGCCACCCCAGAGCCGCAACCAAAATCCAGGACCTTTTTACCGTACACCAAATCGGGATTATCAAAAATATAGCGCGCCATTACCTGACCACTGGCCCAGCAAAAGCACCAGTAAGCCGGATAGTTCATAATCCGCTGGGTCTGTTCTGGACTCAAATCGTGCTGGGGAAAATCGGCACTTAACAAATACAAGGGCATTTCCGGCACTAAGGGCAAGACTGTTTCCACCACCTGTGCGGTGGGCAGGAACTCCTGCAACAACTCAGCCAAGGAATGACCCATTTCTATTGATGAAAGCACTTGCTGCAAAGTCAGAACCCTTATATGTTAATACCTAAGGTAAGTATTTTACCGGAATTTTCGGCGCGCGCTTTAAGCGCAACGAAAACAATCGGAGAAGCCTATGAGTAATTTGCCCATAAAGCAGCTGGTGCACGATGTATTATTTCAACTGCAAGACTGCGAGCCCGCTCAGCTAATCTCTTGCCTCAATTGTCGCAGGGCAATAACGGCGAACAATTACCGCACCCGTATTAACGACCAACACCATCACCGCTTTGTTAACCCCGACGGCATTATCTACGATGTCTGCTGTTTCAACGCCGCCCCCGGCACCATCATCAATGGCGAAGCCATGTTGGAGCACTGCTGGTTTCAGGGCTACCGCTGGCAGTTCGCCCACTGTGAGCACTGCGCTGATCAGCTCGGCTGGTACTATGAAAATGACCACAATGAATCCTTCTTTGCGCTCATTCCCAGCTCGCTAAGAACTAAAAATTAAGCGGTCATTATCCGGTATACTTGCGTATTCCACATGCCGCAAGCCATCAACACCCTATGACCGACAGCTCAAGCCCAGAACAGCCCGCTGGCAGCAATGCCGACTTTATTGTGCCGTATTGCAATGAGGCCATAGAGTACCTGCACATTGACGACGACCTACTCATTGTCAGCAAACCCGCTGGACTCCTGTCAGTCCCCGGCCGCCATCCAGACAATAAAGACTGCCTCATTAGCCGAATCAACCAAGACTACCCCAATGCCAGCATTGTTCATCGCCTGGACATGGCCACCTCTGGCCTGATGATTATTGCCTGCCACCCAGACAGCCATCGCGCCCTGAGCCGTTTATTTCAGGACCGCAAAATTTATAAAGAATACCAGTCCGTCGTATACGGCCAAGTTGCCAGTATGAAAGGCTTTATCGACCTGCCCCTCGCCTGTGACTGGCCCAATCGCCCCCGCCAAGAACTCAATTTCGACTACGGCAAGCACGCCCAAACCCACTTTGAACATTGCGGCGTGAACCAAGAGGGTCACAGCAAATTGCGCTTAATTCCGGTCACCGGTCGCTCGCACCAGCTCCGGGTTCACACCGCCAGCATCGGCCACCCCATATTGGGCTGTGAATTTTATGCCCACCCCGCTGCAAAGGCGGCCGCCGACCGATTGCTGCTGCACGCGTCACGATTGCGATTTACACACCCCACTAGCAATACCGAATTAGATATTTCCCTGCCAGCCCAATTCTGGTCTTAAATCCGTATCGGCTAATCACGTTCTCAGTTCTGGGCACCACGCACGCTATTACCACCCCATTATTCAAGAGTATTTCCCCCAAGCATCACAATCGCGCTGTATATGTGATATACCATGGCCGTGATTGACATCTTTTCGCCAAGTACTTCGCAAACGCAGTGAAAAGCACTGCGAATTTTAACGATAACGCTGTCCAAGTAATGCAACGCCCGCGAATCCAAGCTTGCTTCACCCAAAAGGAGTCAAGACATGTGGTTAAAAACCAGCTGTGACCTGTCGTTTAATATTGAAGTACCCACCCCCTTTGTCCTTATGCTCAGGCCCCGCAGTGGCGCCCAGCAATGGATAGCCAGCGAGCAATACAAACTGGTTCCCAGCGTACCCGCATTTGAATTCACCGACGGCTACGGCAATCTCTGCCAGCGCTTAGTCGCGCAACCGGGCCACTTCTCGGTTCACACCCGCGCTGAGGCCAAAACTGCTGACTTTTTAGACCGTGCACCGGGCGCGCCTTTTGTCGAGATTCAGAATCTGCCCGATGCCGTTCTGAACTACCTGCTACCCAGTCGCTACTGCGAATCTGATCGCTTTGGCCAAATGGCCCTAGAAATCACCTACGGGCAATTTTTAGGTTACGACCAAGTGGCCGCTATCGAAAACTGGCTGCGCGACAACATTAGCTACATCCCCGGCGCCAACGACGTACAAGTGACAGCCATAGAAGTTAACGCCAGACAATGGGGAGTCTGCCGCGACATGGCTCACCTCGGCATCGCCCTGTGCCGAAGCTTAAGCATTCCCGCGCGCATGGTGGTGGGTTATTTATATGGCTTACAACCAATGGATCTACACGCGTGGTTTGAAGCCTATGTAGGCGACCGCTGGTACACCTTCGATGCAACCCAGCCGGTTCTCAAAGGAGGTTATGTATCTATTGGCTATGGCCGCGATGCCGCTGACGTCGCCGTTTACAATCAATTTGGACCGGGGGTTTACCCTTCCAGCCAGGTAATTAGCGTAGAGCAAATTAACGAAAGCACCGTTGTAAATTAACGGACACCCGTTTCAACACTGGAAGCACTATGCAGCGCTACAAAATCCTCCATCGCACTTATTATAATTTTTCGTCCACGGTAACCCTTGGGCCGCACTTCCTGCGCCTGCGTCCCAGAGAAGATTACGAGCTACGCATAGAATCGTTTTCCCTCAACATCACACCGAATGCCACCCTGCTCTGGCATCGCGATGCCGAGGGCAACTCGGTCGCCACCGCCACATTCGATACTGCTACTCAGCAGCTGGTATTTGAAAGCGAACTCATCATCCAGCAATACAATGAAGCGCCGCTCAATTTTATGGTTGCCGATTACGCCGTTCACTACCCGTTCAACTACACCCAGGACGATCAAGTCTTGCTCAGCCCCTATATGCAGCTGCCGGATCAAGACACCCAGCAACAGATCAAACAGTGGACCCAGCAGCTGTGGCAAGCAGGCGAAAAAATTCAGACCTACACCGCACTGCAGCGCATCGCCAGTCACATATTCAAAAACTTTACATATAAATTACGCGAAGAACCCGGCGTACAAACCGCCAAAGAAACCCTGGCCTGCAACACCGGTTCCTGCCGCGACTTCGCCCAATTATTTATGGACGCCGCAAAGTGCATGGGAATGGCAGCGCGCTTTGTCACCGGCTATTTGCACGCGCCGGGCCTAGATGCCGCGGGCGCAACCCACGCATGGGCAGAGGTCTATTTGCCCGGCGCAGGCTGGAAGGGCTTCGACCCGACTATTGGCGCCATGGCCGGTACAGATCATATTCCCGTCGCCGTTGCGCGGCTGTCTAAATCGGTACCACCTATTGAAGGGTCATTTATTGGCGAGCCGAAATCGACCTTAGACGTGGGGGTTTGGGTGAGCAAGTTGGCTTAAGCTGCGAGATGACTGTCACCAAACTTAGCGCCACGGTAATCCGCCCAACACTCAACTCCAAATAGCGCTTACCGGGGTATCATGTGTCAGATGAGTGACACACTGGGCCTGCAGCAATTCGGCGCAAGCTATCGCATCAGTCAAGGCGTTATGCTGTCGATAGTAGGGCAAATGATAGCGGGTACGACTATCGGTGAGACGTATAGACGTCCGCTGACGCCCTAATAAACTGCGCCAAATTTCTTGCGACTTGCGGCGACTGAATTGCGCCTCTATCGCCATCGTGTCGATAACCGGAAATTCGATTCCCTCCTGGATATGCCGCATCAATGCAGCATGCAGAAAGCGTCGTTCAATCGGCGCGTGGTGCGCCACAACAATCTTGCCCTGCAAACACCCTAGTAAAGTATCAATTACATTCGAAAAATCCGGGGCATCAGCAACGGCCGAATGGGTAATCCCGTGTACCACAACCGATGCTGTATGCAAGTTAGTCTCCGGTTTTATAATCCAGTGTTTAGACTCGCCGCAACGTATACGACTGATACTCATCGGCACCAAGCCAATACTCACGATGCTGTCGCGGCTCGGGTCCAAACCTGTGGTTTCAAAATCCAAGGCCACCATCGGCACCTCGGCCATTGGCGTTGATGCCGCAATAACGCTCTGTTGATAAAACGCTTTTAATGCCGGGTATTTACTGGTTTTGGCTAGGGATGCGAAACGGCTGGACCAATCCAGTTGCTTGGTCTTTGCCAGCGTTTTTCCCTGACGTGCAAGTTGGTTTTTACCAATGTAAAACACACACGCCCCTCAGTTCACTCGGCCAGGTTGATACCTGAACTTCATATAACGCTGGGCACTACTTAGTATTTGAAACGCTTCTTTAAGATTTTTACGTTCAAAATCGGACAAATACTCTGGCTCAATATTATTGTCTGGCTCGCGTTTTAGCTCGATATCAGAGACTTGATTCCGAATCCTGACCATCGCGATAAACTCAAGTGCGTCGCGTAAATCGAGCCCCCTGCCTGGCGGTAGAATCCCCGCCTCAATAATATCTTCCAGTCGCTCAAAGGTATTGCGTGCCTGTGAACCAACAGCGAGGGCATGCACACGCACAAGGTCGGCAATCGGGGCGGTTCCACGCCGTTTCATATTAATTGAATTGGTCTGACGGCCATCTGTCTCCATGACAAAATCTTTGAAAAATCCCAGTGGCGGCGTTCTGAGTAAAGCATTACGAGACATGCATGCTAAAAACCGAGAGTTTTTAGTCGCCGCTTGTCGTATCAGCTGATTCAGTTCTTTTGCCCAGTTGGTTTGCCCCCAAACGCCTTCCAGGTCGAAGAAAATACCGCTGTGCAATAACGACTCTGCATTAGGCTTCTGGATCCATTCAGTAAAGTATTGCCGCCAAACAGCCAATGGTTGCCGCCAGTGAATATTGCTCGCCATAATATTTCCGCTGCAATAGCTATAACCACAGCGCGCCAAACCGTCACTGACAAAGGTCGCCAGCGCTTTGAAATAGTCATCGTGTAATTTGGGCTCAAAGCTATTGTCGAGTATGAGTGCATTGTCTTGATCAGTGACGATCAATTGCTCGCCTCGCGCCATTGATCCCAAGGCGAGAAAACAATACGGAACCGGTGGCGCCCCCAACTCGGCCTCAGCAAGCTCACACAAACGTTGTTTAAAACTACGTCCTATGGCGGCCATCGCACTGCCAATCATTTTTGAATTGGCGTCCTGATAAACCATTCGCGTAAAGCTCGCCTCCACTTCCTGTTTAAGGGCGGCCAAATCATCAACGCTTTGGGCATTAGAAATACTTCTGACCACAAACAAACTGTTTTGCGATTCGTAACGCAGGATATCGAGGTGACTAATCAGACCAATATGCTGCTCCTTTTTTAGGACCGGCAGATGCTGCACGTTATGCTTGAGCATAAGCATCATGGCATCAAACACAAAGTGGTTGCTCTGCACATAAATCAAGTCGGTGCTCATGATGTCGGCAACCGCAATATCCGTACTCAAGCCCTTTGCAACCAGACGGCTACGGATATCTAAATCCGTCACAATACCGACCACGCTGCCGGACGAGACGTCCTGACCTTTTTCTGAATCAATAACCAGCAGTGACGATACGTTTTCTTCAGTCATTCGAATTGCCGCTTGATGGACCGTTGTTGTACGGGACACAGACACAGGCAAACTGGTAATTAAGGTAGCGACCTTAGCGGTTAATAAGCTGTCGTCGTCTTCACTCTTGGCTGTGGACTGACGTAAACGGGTTAGATCTTCCACTTCGACAAAATCGGCAAAATGCTCAAAATTATCGAATAAATAATTAAATGTTTCCTCACCGATCAGGTAAACCAGCGTGTCTTCCAACGCGGTAACAGGAAAACGAATTGGGCGACTGAGCATCAAACTTTGCTCACCAAAAAAGTCGCCCTCGCCAAGCCGGTTATAGAGCTTTCCGTCACGGCGAAACACTTCTACCACGCCGCTGCGAATCACATACCAATGATGATTGTCTTGCCCTAGCGGCAAAATCGCCGACTGCGCTCGGTAGTATGCGATCTCTACATTGTTCGCAACGCTGGTCAGCACCTCTTCTGGCAAATCAGAGAATGGCGAGTGACGCCTGAAAAAATCCAGAACTTCCGATTGCTCAGCCTGCATGGTCCTGCTCCGTGATGTACTAACTGACGCTGTCTCCCACCAACTCTATTGGCCAAAGACAAACGCCAATCAGCTCGGCTTTTATCTAGGCTCTGACATTAGGCCTTTTACCGTGGAAAACGCCGCCACCAACAGCACAAGGGTAAAGGGTAAGCCGGTCGATACCGCCATAGCTTGTAATGCCACCAAACCGCCACCCACAATAAGTGATATCGCGACCAAGCCTTCAAATAAGCACCAGAATACCCGCTGAGGGGTAGGCGCATCTACCTTGCCGCCGGCTGAAATAACATCAATCACTAAAGACCCGGAATCAGACGAGGTAACAAAGAACACAATCACCAGCACAATAGCGATAAAGGAAGTAATGCCAGACAAGGGTAACGCATCAAGCATGCTAAACAGCTGTAGTGGCAATTCCGCCTCAACGACCTGCTGATAGCCATCCACCACAACTTGTTTGATGGCCGTACCGCCAAATACCGTCATCCAAAACACGCAGGCAAATGACGGAATCAACAGCACCGAAATAATAAACTCCCGCACTGTGCGACCGCGCGAGACGCGCGCAATGAACATCCCTACAAAGGGACTCCACGAGATCCACCAAGCCCAATAAAACGCCGTCCAACCGGATGCAAAATTACTGTCTTCGCGCCCTACTGGATTAGCTAGCGCAGGCAAATAGCTCAGATACGCAGCAAGATTGTCAAAAAAGCCAGTAACAATTAATAAGGTCGGCCCCACAATCACCACGAAAACCAGCAGCAGTAGCGCCAGCATCATGTTTATTTCAGATAATCTTTTAACACCGGCATCCAAGCCCTTTACTACCGAGATCAACGCCAGCGCGGTAATCCCGACCACCAATAGAATCTGGGTGGTGCCACCTAAAGGAACACCAAATAAATAGTGAAGACCAGCGGTAGCTTGAGATGCCCCCAAACCGAGTGATGTCGCCAAACCAAACAGCGTCGCTAATACCGCTAAAATATCGATGATATGTCCGGGCCAGCCCCACACTCGCTCACCCAAAATCGGATAAAACACTGAGCGTATCGTCAGCGGCAAACCTTTGTTAAACGAGAACAGCGCCAAGCCTAAGGCCATCAGCGCGTATATAGCCCAGGGATGCATCCCCCAGTGATAAATAGTTGCGGCCATCCCTAAACGCCGCGAGGCCTCGGCATCACCCACTGCGCCGCCCAATGGCGCCCAGTCAGTGCGCACGCCATTCTCTGAGACAGTTCCAGCGAACGACGTGGAAAAGTGTGTGAGCGGCTCAGACACGCCATAGAACATCAAGCCGATGCCCATACCGGCGGCAAACAACATTGAAAACCAGCCTAAATAGCTGTAATCCGGCGTTGCCTCGGTACCACCGAGACGCACCCTGCCCAAGGGAGAAATCACCAGCCCAATACAAATCAGCACAAAAATATTAGCGGCACTAATAAAAAACCAATCCAGGTTTGTTGTTAACCAGCCGCGAACCCCGCTAAACAAAGGCTCGGCTTGCGCCTGAAAAGTCAGCGTAAGAGCAACAAACGCGATGACCGCAAACGCAGAGATCGCAAACACCCGGTTATGAATATCCAAGCCAAACGGCCCAACACTTATCAAGACATTATCTTGGCCTACTTGATAATCGGTATCTATTGGAGTGACCTGGCCGTCGGGGATCATAGGATCCTTTGTGTCTGTCATTAGACCTCCTTGGAGTGTGTATTTTTTAGAGCGCGGCGCGCTGAGCTGGCTTAGAAGTAATAGCCAATATTGACATTAAATCGATGTTCAAAATCGCTGCTATCACCCGCTGCGCTGCCACCGGCAAAGGGCTGGTTCTTCGCGTACACCCAGTCAAAATAGGTGAACAAACCACCAGCGGCGACTGACACACCAGTGATATTCATCACGGTATTCGCCGTGTTGTCAGATTTATCGTAAACAATACCGTAGTTGTTATAAAACTGAAGGGCCGTCACCGCGCCAAAGTTCACCGCGAGATCGTAGGCGAGATTAAAGGTGCTGGACGTCGCCTCGGCGGCGATAGAGTCATAAAATGAATAGGCCCCAACCGCAATCCGATCAACCTGATCAATGTCGTAGTGGTAATTGCTATGCTGCAACTGTGCATGCCAGTTTTCATATCGGCTACTGGCGTGCAGGGCCCACGCCTGGTAATCACCCGCTCTGCTGTCGCCATCGTGCAAGCCGCCACTCAGGGCAGATACCCCGACTTCGGTGTCAAAACCGCCCTGACTGAAATGATACGCAAAACGACCACTGAAGGTGTTGTATTCACCCAAAGGCTGCGTCGGGTCATCGTAAATCCCCTCACCTACCGCCCGAGCGCCAACAATATCGTAGGAATAACGATCTGAGCGATTGTCTACGTAACCGTCCACACCGCCCAGCTCATCATTTTTAAAGAAGGCTAAATCCAGTTGCCAGTTATCGGCAACACTGCGTTTAAACACCACACCCAGATCAAAATCGTCTTCCAAACCCAGGTAGTAATTGGCGCTGAAAAAGTAATTATGCGAATTGTAAGGGCTATTGCCAAACGGCACCTTAGCAACCCCGGCCTGCACTTGCCAGTTCTGGCTAAATTGATATCCCACATACGCGTACTTAATCGCGGTCATATAGTCGAAGAAACGAATTTCACCATTCAAAGAAACATCGCCGACGACACCGGTGAAATTCACCCTAAAGATATCGAAGTCAAAATCCCCACTCCGATCTTTATTGCCCTCATTGTAAGACGTATAACTAAAATTAGTACGAACCGCTCCGCCTACGGTAATGCCATCCTCAGACTTGGCCGGCACCGGCACGTCGGCGTCTCCTGCCTGCTCACCAATGGCTTCCGAGTTTGAAGCCACACCCACCGTTGCCGCGTCTACTTGCTCTTGCAACTCGGTTAGTTTGCTTTGAAGTTCAGAAATTTGCTGCTGGAGCTTAGCAAGTTCAGATGCCGACATCTCAACAGTTTGCGCATATATCGGGCTAGAAATTACCGTCGCGACAACCGTCGAGGCGAGCAAATTTTTATTCATTATTATTTCCCGTGATACCAAATTGGACCGAATCGTCCCTATCACCATTGATACTAAGCCTGATAAAAGTGAAGCATCTATAGACACATAGATCAACCGTGAGAAAGAAATGAAACGTATTACCTCGCGGTAAAAGCCCTAATTAACCGCAGTTTCCGAACAATATTATCGAAACGCGCTCGTGCTTCAGCAACAAGCAAAGCGACAAAAATGCTACGTTATTGAAGCGAACATCTTGGAAACCGACGATACCCGTCAATTTTTTACGGGCAAAAATCAGCTTTGGATTAGCGTATTTAGTTGAACAAACTGAATTCACTGACATTTTAATTATTTTGCTTTTATAAATTATTCCGCGAAACAAATTACAGTTTCAAAACCTTGCTATCGCCCAGACAGAAAAATAGAGACGTAATAAGCGACGGTCACTGCTCGTCATTTGTGATGAATTTGCTTACCCAAGCCGCCGCTCTACCCACCGAGCAAACTATAGTAAACTCCTGCAATAAACGCCCACAGACCCAACACCAAGGACCCCAAATTGAAAAGTAAGCTTCCCCATGTTGGCACCACCATATTTTCCGTTATGTCGGCCATGGCCAACGAGTGCAATGCCATCAATCTGTCGCAGGGCTTTCCCGACTTTACCCCCAGCGAATACCTGCTAGACCAGCTTAGCTTTCACGCCCACAGCGGCAAAAACCAATATGCGCCCATGAACGGCATACCTGAGCTGCGGCAGGCCATCGCCACCCTCACCCAGGAATGCTATGGCAGAGAGATAAACCCGGACACCGAAATCACCCTCGCCTCTGGCGCCACCGAAGCCCTATTCGTCGCCATTCAAGCAATTGTTAACCCCGGCGACGAAGTGATTCTGCTTGACCCCGCCTATGACAGTTACGCACCGGCGGTAACCCTGGCAGGCGGCCACTGCAAGCACATCGCCCTGCTGCCACCGAGCTACCAAGCCGACTGGCAGCAAATAGAAGCCGCCGTGTCGCCCAAGACTCGACTGATCATCGTTAACAGCCCCCACAATCCCACCGCCACGGTGTTCAACGACGGTGATTGGCAGGCACTCGCCAACTTGGCAGCAAAACACGATCTGTTCGTGATCAGCGACGAAGTCTATGAGCACATCGTCTTCGACCAAGACCGCAACAGCGCTCACCGCTACCCCGCCCTGCGCGACCGCACCTTTGTGATTTCATCCTTTGGCAAAACCTTTCACGCCACCGGCTGGAAGCTAGGCTACTGTATTGCCCCACCAGCACTGAGTGCGGAGTTTCGTAAAATTCACCAGTTCGTGACCTTCACCAGCTTTACACCGGCACAATACGCGGTAGCTGATATGCTTAACGAACACAGCGACCAGGTTCACGGCCTGGGGGATTTTTATCGCGACAAGCGCGACTGCTTTGTGAATGCCATGCAAACATCGCGCTTTACTATGCTACCCAGCGCCGGCACCTATTTTGCGCTAGCCGACTACAGCGCCATCAGCGACAAAAACGACGTCGACTTTTGCGAAGAGCTAACCCGCGAACACGGCGTTGCCGCAATTCCGCTGTCGGTATTTTATAAAACGCCGCCAAGCAGCCGCATCATCCGCTTCTGTTTTGCCAAGCGCGAACAGACGCTATTAGATGCCGCCGCTAAACTCTGCGCCCTGTAATTAAGCCTTTTTTAAGAAGAAGCACTACGATGAAAATAGCCGCGCTACAATCCACCCTTTACTGGCAAGACCGAGATGCGAACCTCGCCTACTTCGGCGACCTAATAGAGAATATTGGCACTGCTGACGTCGTGGTCTTACCGGAAATGTTTACCACCGGCTTCTCTATGGCACCGGAACACATTGCCGAACCCGCCGACGGCCCCACGTTGCACTGGCTGCGCGACATGGCTCAGCAACATCAAATAGCCATTTGCGGCTCCGTCGCCGTTCAGGAAAATAGCAGCTACTACAACCGCTTTTACTGGGTAAGCCCAGAAGGCGAAAGCCACTACGACAAGCACCATCTATTCCGCATGGCCGGAGAACACAAACACTACGCGGCGGGCATGGAGCGCAAAATAGTCGAATACCAAGGTGTTAGAATCTGCCTGCAAGTCTGCTACGACCTGCGCTTTCCCGTGTACTGCCGCAACCGCAACGACTACGACCTACTCATCTTTGTCGCCAACTGGCCGGAGGCCCGCCGCCACGCCTGGTCGTCACTACTCACCGCAAGAGCGATTGAAAACCAAAGCTACGTTATTGGTGTAAATCGCGTAGGCGAAGACGGCAACGGCATAAACTACAGCGGCGACAGCGTCATCCTGGATTATCTAGGCCAGCCCGTGGCAAACGCCACCGCCAACATGCCCGCGATACTCAGCGCCGAAATCTCACTGCCAGATTTGCAGGCCTTTAGGGAAAAGTTTCCGGCGCATTTAGATGCGGATGGGTTTGAGTTGAAGTGATGGAAGCATTGCCCAGTTCGCTGTTCGCCTATACCAACGCGCACCACAATTTTGCGAGACATTTTCGGCGAAACGAATATTCAGCGTAAAAGCGAGGCCACTCATTATTTTAAAAAACGCTTATCAAATGATTTCTCACTCTAGGTAGTCGGCCCAGAGCCTTCAACAACCCGACTCTAATTCAACGGATGGCTGCAGTGGGAATTCAACCCAGAACAAGGCGCCGTGTCCAGGTTCCGATTCAAAACCTATTGATCCTTCCATATGTTCGACCAGCTGCTTTGTGATCGCCAAGCCTAAGCCTGAACCGCCTTGTTGACGAGAATCTGAGCCATCCGCCTGAGAAAACCGCTGGAAAATATTTGCTCTAAAAGCCCAGGGAATACCACTGCCTTTGTCGGATACTTCAATACGTACATTATCGTTTATTTTTTTGACAAAAATATCTACCACTTCATCCTCTGGTGAGAATTTTATGGCGTTTGATATCAGATTTGCGAATATTTGCTGGATTCGTATTGCGTCTACCCGAACAAGAAGATCACTTTCTATGGCAGGATGTAATATCAAATCAATTCGCCGACTACCGCCATAAGGACGCATACTCTCTAATGACTGAGCAACAATTGGTGCTAACTGTAGGTATTCAAACTCAAAATTAAGCTTGCCAGCGGTAATTTTTTCCAAATCCAACAGATCATCTATCAATAGTTTTAAGCGCTGACTATTTGTATATGCGACAGCAATTATTTGCGAGATGGAATCTGAGACCGGCCCAAACACACCACCTTGAACTATATCTAGACTCCCGATTATCGAGGTGAGTGGTGTGCGCAATTCATGGCTTACCGTTGAAATAAACTCCGCTTTCAAATTAGCGAGGCGCTTGCGTTCAGTTATATTTTCAGCAATTTCTAAATAGCCGGTTATCTCCCCCTTAGCAGAACGTATCGTCATTACCACCAATGAGACTAGCAACTGATGGCCGTCTTTGTGGATATATGTCCATTCATTCGTCTCATGGCCATCTATTTCAGATTTAGCGACGAAAACCCGAAAGCCGGTAATTACCTTACCAAATTCTGCACTAAGCTCCCTACTGCGTCTTTCTACCTCTTCAGAGGAATGCAGAATAACCGGGGTTTGCAAACCCACCATCTCTTCTGATTTGTACCCCAACATCTGCTCAGAGCCTTTATTAAATATAGTGATTACTCCGTGGATATCGGTAGCAATAATTGAAAACTCTGACGCTGACTGCAGTACTGACTGCAATAAGTCATTGGTACTTCCTAATTCACTGTACGCAGAACGCAGCTCAACCAAAGCACTTTCCGCGCGATCTTTCTCTACTTGCACCTGCTCCATCAAATCATCTTGGCTAAACACAAGTGCAAAAGACTGAGTAGTGAGAAACGCTCTGATAACGCCATAACTCAGCAGTATGAAGCCTGTAGCAAAAATAATATGAGCGAACCACCACAGATGATTCCATGGCAAACTTAATAAAAAGGCAAACGAAGATTGAGCAAAAAACAGCAGTGATACCGAAAATATTGTCATTAATGGCGAGTCCAGCTTCCGCCGCCACACAATTACTATGCACACTACCGCAATAAGAAGAGCAATAATCTCTAGTATCTTTTGCGCATTAGGCGCCCACGGTGTTGAGGCTAATATATAAACCGCAGCATTAATCAATAGAACTATCGAAACCCAAACGACCCAGCGCCCCCGTCGCTGGCCGTTTTCATCACTCAGTGACGGCTTACCATAAGTAAGTAGACCAACAAAAAAACAAGACACCATCGCCAAACGACTAACTGGGCCATAAAGCACAAACTGCCAAATATTTATTGACGAAATTCGGGTAAAGATACCGTGACAAGCATATATAAGAGTAAATGCAAAAAAACCAAGCGCCAGCCAACGGGAAAATTGTTCGCCAGAATGTCGAAAACAAAGCCACGCTATTGCAGCAATAAAGCCGCTTTGAATAAGTGCAATGACAATCGCAAGCTCGTGATCGCTATGACTATGAAAAATCAACTGAGAGTCTTGATAAATATACAGATAAGCGGTGGCAAATATTGGGATCAAACTTAGTGCGATAACAATCAAAATAGCGTAAGCAGAACTCAAACGACGAACTATGCCGGACGCTCTACTATTGTGCATAAACTACCTTTTCAAAAACTTAACCTAGCAAAGTGGAAAACTAAGCAAGGTAACGCGGGGATCGAATTTTCGATCCTGGTATCGCTCTGGCTTGGTCGATTTTTGGGCTAATTATTACTCGCAACGATCATTCACCAAAAACCAAACAGCAGCAAGACGAAATCATCACAGTCTAACTAGGTATAAACCCATATAGGCCTATCGGAATAATTTAAGATTTAAAAAAGAATAATTATATGCGTAAAAAATGAAGTATAAGATAAAAAGGAGGCCCCATTGCTATTAGCTGGATAGCTCCAGGGTAAAAGAGAATCACAGGTATATACAGCGACCGTACGGTATTTTTCGCCTACCACTGTTCATATCAAAGATGCTCCTTCGATTGCCTTAACAACCTTCATATATAATCATTCACCCTCGTACTCATGGCCCGCAGAAACATCCATAGCAACGCTACATCGGACAAAATACTGTTGGCATACCTTGGCATGTGCACCGATAAACACCTGCTCCACCTAAACACGAATCAAATCCCCTCAAATCCTTGACTCCCCGCCGTCAGAGGGTATGCTTTGCGCCGATGTTTCAGGTGCCCGCGTGTGTTTCTGCACACAGAGGTGAAACGGGAAACAGGTGCGCGCTGCTAAAAAGCATTGCAATGCCTGTACTGCCCCCGCAACGGTAAGCAGAGATGATCAGTTCAGCTGGCTTTCACACAAGCTGGCAGCCACTGCGTTTTACGTGGGAAGGCGAATTGATTGCGCTGATGTTATCAGCACTTTGTGAGTCCGGAGACCGGCCTGAAATAACAGGATGAGACCTCAGCATAATGTCACGAGCGAAGCCGAAACGAGGCAAAAATCAGCGCAGAAGCGGAGTTTGCTGTTGCAAATGAGCATTTTAAGCTGCTTTTTAACGCGGTATTGGCAAGCGCAGTAATTATGCTAAGGGCTCAGGATAAAACGACGGGGTGTCGAGACTTGCTTCAGCCACGGCTGACGCCTGCCATTCCGCGTTTATCAGTTAATCACCTTATTAGTCGTATGCGGGCGAGCTACGGCGGGATGCATTTCTATGTTTAGTATTTTATCGGCCACTCATTTCCCTAAGCTCGGGAATAAGAAAACCACGTCAAGCTCATTCACTTTTTTGCTCGCTGCGCTGCTCAGTTTTATCTGCGCGGGCAATAGCCATGCGGCAACAGCCACCACCTTAACGGCCATTGTGTCTGATCGATCTGCGCCAACGCTTATCGCCGGTGCCCACCAAGTCATTCAACACAATAACGATGTGCAGATTCGCATCCGCACAGTTAGCCAAGTGATTGCGATGGAAGACGAGGAGTTACAGAACCTCATCGCCAGCAGCCAAACCTTGTTGATGATCGCGGTATTTGGCGAATCGGTAGATCGACTACTAAACCAGCGCTTCCCCGCTACTCAGCTGCGCACGGTTTTGCATAGCGACCGCAAATTAATGGCGCTGCAACGGGATCGCAACGGCGATATTTTTGCCAAAGAGATACCGGAAGAGATCGTCGGCGACCGCGACGGTGTCATCACCGGCGACGCCCTCGCCGCCAAACAAAAAGCGGCACCGCGCTATGCCGACTGGCTGCAGGCGCGCTCTTACTGGGTGAACCGCTCGGTGGACAACACCGCCAAGTTATTTAATTTTATACTCAGTGCAGGCAAGCAAGCCGCACCCGCCACTGAGGTTGCGCCCCTTCGATTTGCGACTTATAAAAACGAGACAGCCAACTGGCTGAGCGCTGACGAACTCAGCAAGGCCTTAAGACCGATGCGTCGCACCTTATGGATTCTCGACCACGACGGTGGCGACATTTCTGGCGACTGGGATTTGCACGAGCAGCTCTGCCAGACCAAGCACTGGCAGTGCGTGTCGATTTTAGCCGGCTGGGGTGAGCCAAGTGTGAATGCCGTTGAAACGATTCACCGTATTATGCGCGGCCCCTTAGCGGGCACACCGGCAGCGATTGTCACCATACAGGATTTTGTGATCGGCGGCGGTGAAGGTCGCGAGACGGTCACCCAGCTACTTGGCGAATTAAACTTGCCAGTATTAAAAGGCATACGCCTCAGTGAATGGTCAGAGGCCGAGTGGGGCTTGTCACCAGAGGGTATTCCCCGCGACTCCGTGCACTACCGCGTGGCCATGCCTGAACTGCAAGGCGTGTCGCAACCGCAAGTATTAGCGTTGGCCGAACCCACCGGCATAGACCCGCTCACCGGCGGCAGCGTGTACCGCAGTAAACCACGGGTAAACGAGGTGGAGCGCCAAAGCCAGCGCTTGGCGCGCTGGATGAGTTTGCAAGAAAAAGCCAATGCCGACAAACGCATTGGTGTGGTGTATTACAACCACCCACCGGGTCGCCACAATATTGGTGCCGATAACCTCAATGTGCCGGACAGCCTGTTAGAAATGCTGCGCGCTCTAAAAGCGGCTGGCTATAAGACCGGCCCGCTGCCCAAAGACGCCGAGGCATTACTAAACCTATTACAAGCAAAGGGCGTGAATCTGCCCGATGATCGCGCCGCGCTGTCGGCGATGGCTGAGCAAATCAATACCATTAGCGCCAAGGACTATCAGACCTGGTTCGCTACCCTACCGAAGGTTGTTCAAGCCGAAATGGTGAACGGCCCACTGGGCGAATTACAAGTGTGGTTGCAAGAACAAGTTAACGCTGCATCGGCCTTAGGCTCGGTGACCGAGCGCCAGTCGCGCCTGGCCTTAATCAGC
>TARA_R110001592_G_scaffold5807_5_pt1 | contig 31101 bp, 46 predicted proteins | sample TARA_R110001592 | Tara Oceans TARA_R110001592 (sample SAMEA4398387) | marine metagenome | biome: Polar Biome; feature: [SRF] surface water layer (ENVO:00010504); material: water (ENVO:00002006), including particulate matter (ENVO:01000060) such as... | depth 5 m | reverse complement strand
CTTGAAGACCAGCTGCTTTTGCTAGTTTTCCACCCCATTGACCCATACCCCGTTCAAGCTTTTCCTTACGATGGATCTGTTCATCATCTAGTTCGTAAACTTCTTTAAGTATCTGTCTTATGTACTGTCGTAAGTGTTTCATAGTGGACTCCAAAGCTCTTCTCGTTCGGCATCATAAACCGGTACGCCAAATGCTAGAGCGGTTAACATAATCTGCTTGATCACACCGATGGCCTCCTCTTCAATATCTTCTTTAGTGCCCTCAATATAACGCATACCATCGATTGCGTGTATCTCATCGAAACGGGTGAGAATAATACCGACCGGCTTCCAATTGTCGACTAGAGCTTCGTTGTTGTTTCCGGAAGGATCCCACATGGATTGATCTAAAAGATAGGGAATTTTCTTTGCCACCATTTCGGCATATTCGTTTCCACGTTTAAGCTTACCGTAACGACTGTAATCCTTTGAGACTAGTGGACGTTTGTTTCTACCTGATGATTTGTCTCTATGCGCAACTTCTTCTTCGGTTCCTTCTTTACCAGCACCAAAATCTTTGTGAAAGCCAGTATAGAGGTTGTCTTGATCGTTTGAAGCCAGTGTTATCCGACCTTTGATCCATAAACCATAATCAAGTGGCCAATCAAAATCTTCACCTGGAAGTGTCATTGTTGCAGAGAGCTCGTCTTTGCTTTTTCCTTTTAGTCCTTCCATCGCATAAAAATCGCCGGTCCAATGAACTGTGTCTAGTGTTGCCAGCCACTTGTGGTCTGCATTTGCATTGAATGCTCGCTTAATTGCTTTGCCGCCACCCTTTCCAGGATCTCCGCCAAAGAATGGCTGACCCTTTTCACCGAATTCATCATCTGCAGCTGCAAGATCGTGGACAAAACCCATCGGATCTTCTGTTAAAAGTTCTCTTATGTATTCACGTAGTAGTTTCATGATATCTCACTTGGTCTTTTAATGGGTAGGTCAAGGTCGTCAAACTCTTGCGGCACGGCTGTCGATTTGCTAGCAAAATTATTGTCTCCAACGATTAATGCTACTGCCTTCCAGTTATCGACGAGTGCCTCATTTCCAAACATTCCTATTTCCGATCCACGAGGGTTCCAGTCTTCTTCATCGAGAACGATGGGCTTCCATTCATCGATAACCGACGAATCGATATACTTCGGTTGTATCGCCTTTTTCAAGCCTTTATTTAAGCCGGAAGACTTGGTTCTCTCAGAATCTAAGTGTGCTAAATAATCGCCCATGTTTCCATTATTAATATCATCCATGTCATTTGCTAATAAAGATATATGACCTTTTATCTGAAGGCCGTAATCTCCATGGCCGCTGTCCTGAACCTGTCCTGGAAGATACGCTGCACAGCTTATTTCGTTTTTGTATAGTTTCCCTGAAGAATAATTGTCCAAGAAGTACATTATCTCCTCTGGGGTTCTGGCCCAATGGATTGTTACTAGCGAATTTGTGAAAGCTGTATCGGCATGTTTGTGGAACAACTTCTTTAGCGTTCTTGCAGCATCAAAGTTAGGTCCATTAGCACGGACATCATCACGGAAAGCTATCCTTTCCTCCGTAGACTTTGGCCAGTCTACATTATTCGTTAACTCTAAAGCTATAGCTTGACGTTTAGCAAGGTCTTCTGTAAGGAGTTCTCTTATGTATTCACGTAGTAGGTTCACCATACATCCTCTTCTTTTAATATTAAGCCTTCAGCTTGCAGACATTCTATTGTACTTAAAGATATTTTCCTGTATGCTTTTGTCATAGGTGAAGCAAGATAATCTTTCTTGAAATCTGGATCATAGAAATGCCAATTGTCACTAACCATGTCAGCCATTTTTTCTTTCGCATCCTCGGTAGCATTCTGCGCAAAATGTTTTTTCCAATAGTCTTCCGAATATTGTCCCATAATGCCGCTCATGAACGATTCTCTATGGGCATCATCATCTTGGGTAGATGTCAAAAAGTGCTCTTGTTCTAAATATCCTTCTTCAGTAGGAGCTAAGTCCAATTGCTTCTGTTCATAGTTACTCGAACTCATAAAGAATCTCCACATCTTCATAGCAAGAGAAGATACTTCTTCCCCATCGCACGTGAACCAACCATCAGCCTTAGTGATGCTTTCAATTGCAATATCATAGAGTAGAGCGCCGACCCCTAAAGATCGATACCTGCTATCTATTTTTGATAAGTTAGTAACATATACGCCGTCGACATTTTGAATGTCAGCACCTAGCCGACCCAAAGACACGGGTTCGTATTGCTCCATAAGATACATTTCCACTGTTAAATATCCGGATGCGTCTTGTATATCAATATAAAATTTGATGTTTCTATTTTTACATTCTTGGATGGCATTAGAAATAACTGCATTCGTGTTATCACAAGCGGATTCTATTATTAGCTGTCTTATGTATTTACGAAGAGATTTATACATGATAAGGATTAATTCCAGCTGAATGGTCTGTTACATCTTCAATTTCTTTTAATTCCGGGAATTCTTCCATAAGGAAGTTTCGCACTTGCAAATGCAAGGTTATCGCTGAAGAAGCGCAGCCTTGGCAGCCACCGCCTAATTTTAAATATAGGTGCTTGTGCTCTTCGTCAAAGCTGTCGATTGTAATATATCCGCCATGACTGTCTAGCGCTGGGTTAATGTCGTCATCAACAAATTTCTGGATCTGTTCTTGTGTCATAGTTTTCCTCCTAAAGTGCTACTGATTTTGGGCTTTCCGGTTATCTAATAGCTTCGTTTAACATCTGCCTTATGTGTTGTCGTAATTGTTTCATTAGTATTTCTCCTTAAAAAAGTCTCTTACAGCAAACCCTAGATGCTCGTCGTCTAATTCTCTATAGTCTTCTTCAAGTTCAGAAGCAAAATTATAATGATTCCCGACTAAGTCAGACATGTTATCGCTAGCGTATGAAGTATTATAAGATATATTCAAAGCGTGTGTATCGTTAATTTCACCATCGACATTATCAATTAGATTAGGCTCGTTTTCCATTTTCCATTGGTACCAGGCATCCGACGCGTCGTCCATATCCCATTCCTCATATTCGTAATCTTCAGCCATCTTCTCAATCCATTGAGTGACCTCTTCCCAGTATTCATTCCCGTCCATATGTCTTAGATCTTCCAGACGCCTAGGACCTTGCTGCTCGAGCCAATCTCCGTATTCTTCCGCATACCAATCCTCGAAGAAATCGATGGCCATCTGTCTATGCAGTGCCGGTAAGGGTGATCTTTCCCAGGCTGAGCCGTTGCCTTGTACCGTACAGTCATCTTCTTCTGTAGTAGTATAATTGCCTTCTGGATCTAGGAGGAGTTTATCGACGTTGGATCGATTATTAGCATAACGAGACCAAACCTTCCTTGCATCACCAGATACTTCAGATCGATCTGACGTCAAACCATGGGGTGAAACCGACATTACTAAATCATATAAGGTCGGTCCATAGCCTTTTTCAGCAGCCGATCTGATTATTTCCCAAGCCTTGTTGCACTCTCCATAGCCAGCATCCGGTACTCTTGCCCGGATTACTGCTACGGTATTATCAGTAATAGCTTCAACAACAGTATAGATATCGGTCTCGGGACCTAGACTAGCGGTTATATTAGCAATTGCCTCGAGGGCTTTGACCTTGTTGTACAGAACAAAGTTTAGTTCTGTACCAGACGAATATTCTGCGTCATCATACCAAGAAGTCCAAACAGCCCAGTCATCGGTCAGAGAGCTAGGCGATACCATGGCCTCAGCAAGTAGTACTCGTCTTATGTATTGTCGCAAGTGTTTCATTTACAATTTCCGCTTTTGGTTAATTCTTTAATTCCAGACGTATCCCAAACACACCCGGACGCGACGTCCCATGGGTAATACCAGTCGCCGTCGTCAGCCATTCTCTTACTTGAAAGATAAGGGCAGATCTCTATTCCGGCATAATGTTTTGAAACCTTAGGCCAATCAATCATTTTGTCAAAACCCTTCGAACCGTCTGGATCGTATGGTGGATTAGTACTATACATCTTATAGAATTTCTCAAAATGGTGTTCATCTTGAATAAAAAGTATTTCATAATCATTCAAGATAACGTTATATGAACTATCATATCGATTAGCTCCACCAGTCAAACCGGTTGCGCAGAACTCCTTCCAGTTTGTAGAGCTACCGTCTTGGCACTCGTACCAAAGACCGGCTGGTTTGTTGCCAACCTTTTGGGTATACCCGCTAATCTGCGGTACTTCGTCTTGGCGAGTGCCTTCTCTGGAATGATGAATCCTCATCTTACTTCCGCCCTCGAGGGGGAAATAACTTTCACTGATTGTTCGTCTTATGTATTCACGAAGTAACTTCATTTTACCAGTCCTTACAAGACCAGTATCCTGCTGTCATATTATCTTTTTTCGTGTCACAAGAATGCCGGCTTCTGAAATTTGCTCTATTTTTTGGTTTGTCGCTGTTATTTCGCATGTTCGCGTCGCCAAATTTAACTAATTTTTCTTTGCCGTCTTTGCATGCTTTAACAACTTTCTGTTGTTTGCCATGGCCTGTTTCTCCCTTTCTGATATAACGAGGCTTATTACACTTCATTTTATCTTTGTCAGGGGTATCAGCTTCATCTATAAGCAAATCTTCTGGAGCTTCAGATTCATCTTCTTTAATCTTTTCACAGTTGTTAACTCTTTTCCCGGGAGTGGTAGGGCTTTCTTTTGTTTTAACTCCGGATTGTGCGCCGGGAGAATAGCCATCCCAACAATCCGCTTCTAAAAGTATCTGTCTTATGTATTGTCGTAATTGTCTCATAATAGGTTCCTAATTAATCTATCCTTCGATTTGCCAGATCGATCGTATTTATCGATAAAATCTAGAATTGTTGTTTCTTCATAGCACTTCATACTTTATAATTTCTCCAGTGATACCGTTTTCTATTCATCAAATAAACTGTATCATCGTGATTCGAGTACGCTTCTTGTTCAAAGGGAATCTGCATATATGCAACTGAACCGTCTCTATATTTTATCATTCCAAATAACCAATACGCAAAGTATAGTATAATAAAACCAATAATACCTAACTCGATATACTGCTGCCAATGTATGGTTTCATGACGCTTAGTAGCTTCTGACATTTCTCCGCGAGAAATAACAAGAGGACCTAATGTGATTGCGCCGATATCTATTGGTGAAATATGCGATAACCATATGGGAAATTTGCTATTTTCTATAAACCATGGGACGGAAGACTTCAGGTTAATTTTCTTCATTGCTAGTACCTGTGAAAGTTGCTATATATAATTATATTTCTTTTTTGTATTTTATTATGTTTTAATCTAAAGTATACTGTTTAATGTCAATATACGACCGCTAAACCTTCACTAATTAACCATTCGTTGACGTTTTGATCGTCAATAAATATAGTGCCCAGCCATCTTCCGTATTTGCCTTTTTTATCTAGTTGTGTTTTTATTATAACCCACTTAGATCCTATTTTCCCTCTGAGGGCATCTCGGGATATTAAACCCTTTTCTCTTTCTTCGCCGCGCACCTCAGGTGTATTAACCCCCAATAGACGGATCGATTGATTTTTTAGTTCTATACCAAATCCTAAATCTATATCGACACGGATTGTATCTCCGTCGTATATTTTCCTAACCAGCGCTCTATATTCGTACATACTACAATTCCTTTTCCTATGTATATATATATGTGTTTTATGAGCTATCTTCACAAGGCCGGTAGCAATAATTACAGTTATAAGAAATTATAACTTGTTAATTAATATTTTTTGAGTAATGCTTTATTCTTTTTAACATTTCTAAGAATTGAGACTTAGAGAAATCAGCTTTATTTTTCTTCATGTTTCTAAGCGAAGGAGACATCTCTAGTAAACGTTTAAATTCTTTTGCGTTAATTAAATCGATTGATTTAGTTCTCATCACCGCAATTAAGCTATTGATTAAATTGTTGGCCTCAGACTTCTTCATATCACGTCGGATTTCGTTTGCAATTTGATGAGAAAACGCCTCCATTTCAGAAGGGCCGTCTTCTTGATCAAAAAAGAAATACTCCGGACCTGAACTTGCAACGTTTCCGTCTTCATATATCTTTTTAAACTTGTTCCATACTTCTTTGCTTGGGTTACCTTTGGCATATTTCATAAATTGCATATAGTGCAATAGCTCATGAGATACTACTTCATACACTTTTTGCGCAACATTGCCAAGCTCGCTTAATGTTTCACCTTCATCCATGGAAGCTAACACTAAGCCGATATTGTGAAGTCCATCATACCAGTATCGGGCGCGCTTGACTACCTTTTCGGCACCCTCACTCGGCAACGTTGGTATCATCTCTACTATAATCTCTAATGATATATTCCCGGTGGGTGGAAACATTATGTCGAAATAATCATTCAGTTCTTCTAAAAGAGTTTCCTGAGCTTCAGATGATAGCTGACTGTATTCTGTATCATAATCGCCGGCTGCATCGACATTCATAAAGTTTCCAGACGCCAGATGACCCTTGAGCATAGATATATTTTTTTTCGACATCTGGTTAAACCTAGATTCGGTAATTACCTCTCTTATATATCTACGTAAACTCTGCACTGTATAACCTTATCTGTTTCTCGTGGTTAGGGTATAAACTCTATTATTCTTAAGGCTTAATTTTTTCTATAACATGTTTATCTTGCAAGGACAAGGCACGATAGAATTTTATCATAATCGATTTTGTTATTTTCGACATTTCTTCTTTTGTTGCAGAATCTTTAAGTACTTTTTCTACTTCTTTTTTAACAGACTTTGCAAAGTCTTTCCCAACCACTCTTTCTATTTCCTCGCTAGCTATTTTTTTCGCTTGCTTCTTTGCAATTCTCTCTATTTCTTTTTTATCTGATTTAGTTAACTCTTCTAGAAGAATTGCTCGAGCAGTATTTCTTATCTTTTTTATTGAATTCATTGTGTTACCTCTAATATTCTCTTCAGTTCATCTGCATGATCACGTTTGATATGGCCTGGAATTCCTGTGTTTTGAATTGCTAGCTTGTATTTTCTTACCTGTCTAGATGACGGATTGTTTGATAGATTGTGAATTAAATCAGATATTTTTACTATTGCTGCCAATTTATTTTTAAAAACATGCGATATGTATTGTTCGTATTCTGGATGCTTAGATTTGTCGTGAGTCATATGATCTAAAGCTACTTCGATTTCTGTTAAATCTCGAGGATCTGATATGCTTCCTCTGATATATCCGCGGAGTTCTTCTTCAGTAACGTGCCCTAGGCTTGGACCATCCTCAATTGAGTCATGTAGCATTGCCAGAATCTGGGCTTTATAATTATCAGGATAATATCTTTCAGTAATATCTTTCACTTCAAGAGGATGGGTAATGTAATCAGTACCGTCTCTTCTTTTTTGACCCATATGGGCTAGTCTGGCGGTGGCTTCTATATCCTCAAAGTCCTCCCGAGAGATTTTTTCGAGTATAATTAATTTTTTAATATACTCTCTGAGAATCGACATCATCTCTATTCCTCTAAGACGGTGAACCAATTATAATTTTCGTTGAAGCTTTGCCATCAAATATCTTTGTGTACCACCCGAGCACGGATTTAAACAGCGGCGGTGCCTTTGGATCTGGATGAGCACCATGCCAGGTATATTGATCTCCAGCAAGAAGCTGGGCAACAATTGCAGGATCTTCAACCGCTGGCGCACCTCTACTTAGTAGCGCATATGCCGGTTTTCCGCTCACTTCGCCCCACCAATTACCAATACCGCTAATATTCCCTCCGGTGCTGCGCAGCTCTGCAGATTTGGCTTTGTAAGCCGATGCCGCGGCTCTTGTACCATCGTTAGCAGCGCCGCCAAATTTCTGACCTCTTATATCTGGCTTACCCAAAAGAACTACGTCAGCATCCGGATCTGTATCGATATCTGCAGCAACCCAATACTTGTATCGTTCTAAATCGCTAGGCTCTTTGAGTTTAAAATGGCCGCCTATAGATTTGTATGTCTTCTGAACCATGTCGAATACTTGGTCTCTTATTGCATCACGACGTACATCACCTTTATCTAGCAATATCCATTCCCCTTTTGGAGAGTCTAAATTTTCTTTTAAAACTTTTCTTATGTAATCTCTTAAAACGGTATCGTTCATAACCTTTACTCCTTAATTAATTTTTTATCTTTTTTATATCGATGATTTTTAACGGTGTTGATATATACTCGTTCCATAGGGATGTTCTGGTTGAACCGTCGCACGTTTCGAGCTCGTAACATATATTGTTTAAATCTTTTCCTGGATATTCTAACCGATAAAGATTCACGGCACGACGACCAGAATCTGTTGCAAAAGATTTTATATCACTTCGAAATCCGGCGCGAACATTTCCAATAAACTTAATTATATATATGCTTTCTTTCCGGAAAAAATCTCTTTCTGCTACCGTAAAAGACGATATATCAAACCCACTTCCAGACGATATTGCTGACTGTATTCTATCGATGCCAGCCTTGGTTGTATAGTGCAACATAGTTTTTGGGTTCCATGTTGATCCATACAACTGATATGTTAACTCTTCATCAATTAAAGCATATGGCTCTAAATCCCCTCTACTATAGAAGTATGCAATTTTTAATTTCGATATATCTTTAAAATAATGGCCGAACTCTTTTTCGATTGCCCAAAATCTATGATTAACAAAATCTTCTATAAAATCAAGTATGTTTTTATAAGTAAGAAGATCATATCTTTTGACTTCTGTATTCATTTGAAAACCAAAATATTGCGCAATTAAAGAAATAAATTCGTTATAGTCTTCTCTGCTACAAATTTTAGGGTGTTTACAACTTTTCTCCCCGCCTCTTGTATCGAAGCCTTTTTTTTGCAATCGCAGCATTTTTGTAACAAAAACATCCCACTCTTTAAGTGTAAAAAATGATTTTGTTGGCTTAATATACCCTAAAACTCGGGTTTCCGCTAGCACACTTTTAACAGCTGCTCGGATTGATATAATGTGTTTCTTATTGATTGGCATATAACCCACTGATTTACGTATATATGATAATAATTATGCAGATAGTTTCGAAACGGCTATAAAATATAAAAAAAGGGGAACCCTTAGGTTCCCCTTTACACAAAAACTTTAAAGACTTTTATACCATGTCATTTTTCTGTGCTAGCCACGATGGAATCTGCAATGATCCATTGATTTTCTTAAGTTGAGAAGTTGGCAACCAAATGTGTCTCGAGTCCCAAAGCAATTGAGTCCCCCCACCTTTAACCTGCAGCACACGGGCGCCGGTGATGTCGATCCAATCACTAGATCTAGGGCTAGCAAACGACTTTTTCTTATCTTCTTTCAGCAGACTTGTTCCTTCAAAATCTGGTTGGAGAATATGTTCTAGCTGACGCCAGTGAAATGCAGCAACATGTTGAGCCAATTCGACTGCAGTAGAGAATTCATAATTTCTAGTTTGTCGATTAAATGCAGCATCTGCTCGACGATGTGACAAACACTTCTTTTCCCAACGCTCCTCCATAGATTTAGCGTCCTTTCCAGTCGTCCACTGCCACAACCGGCGACCGGTTCGGGAGTAGGCGGCGCTGAAACCTTGACCGTTGAGATGGTTTGCTGTACCAGCGGCTAGCTCGTCAGAAGTTTGCAAATCTCCGAGAAATGCTATTGCCCCATTTAGAATATCAACGTTGCGAAGAGCTTCTGTGATGTTATCCTTAGTATGTTCAACACCAGACGTTTCTTCATTAAAAACTGCTGACTCAATGTCACGATCGATAGCTTCTGAAGCGTCTACATCCTCTTTTAGGTAAATGTCACATTCGTGTGTGTCATCCGGCAAGTAAGAATCCTGGCATGTTTGACAAAGAATATAATTATTTGTTTCATGGCCTACTTTTTCTACTGGTTCCAGACCCTGAAGCATATAGTTTGTCATTTCCGATACCGGAATATCGTAAATGCTAGAGGTTTTTGGATCGATCATTTCGATTGTGTTCATGGTGACTCCATTGAAATTAATTGAACTGCAAGCGTTTTGTCTTACATATATAATGTATCACACTCTATGGACAGCTACACAGGATTTTAAAAGTTTATTTTGCAATACCCAGTTCCCATTCATAACAATCGATTACAGTACTGCTTAACAAAACAATGTATCCCGGCTCAACCCCAGGATGGGACTGCCATACTCCTACTATCAATCCGATCGGGCCGTCCGGCAGCAAATGCCGCCATTTTTTTACTGGGGCTCTATATATTACTAGATCGCCGACTTTCATTAAATTATCTTGTGTATAGACTTGCACAGTCGACTTAAGTTACATATGTAATGTATTCTACTCAGACGCACGCTGCATGGGGCTTAATATTTAAAAAGAGCCGGCACTTTCGTACCGACTCTCTCAAAAGAAAGTGCTGTTTTTTAACGACCGGTTAGTTCCTTCCAGTTTTCGTTATTTGTCCATGGACCTTCAACATCAACTAGATTATCGAATTGACGTCGGTAGTTTCCCTTAGGTGTCTTCCGAAGCTTCCACAAAGCGTTACGACTGTTTTCAGGACCGACAACTGGAGCTAGTATATTCGAAACTAGGGTCGTATCGTAGTATGCCGTCAACTTATCGAAGAAGTCTTTAGGGATAACGGTTCCGATCAGATGCTTATAGTCTTTTTGAGAAGCGAATGTACCGTAAGATTCCTCAACCTCATACCCTAGATCTTCCATTAAAGCGCCCAAAGCATTGAATGTCATCTCGTTAGGATGGTTATCAGCGGCTCCAGTCTTTTCATCATAACATGGTGTAGATACCCAGAACACAGATTCATCATGCATCAGATCGCGACTACGCTCCAAGAAAGCACGTGCTTGCCATGGTTGTACATGCTCAATCACTTCTAGACAGACAATAGTGTCGAACGTTTTATCTTCGCCAAATTGATGTGTTAGGAAATCTGCGCGAGCATGAAGGGATACATTCTTAAGAGAATTCGACTTTCCGCTTAGGACGGTATTAGCTAGCCGGGCGGTACCGTTTTCCTTAAATCGGTCTGCAGCTTCGAGACCTACATATTCAGCGCACTTTACACGGTTACAATGCATGGAATTAAGAAGTTGAAGCTCTGGTCCGCAACCAATATCAAGAACTGTTGGTCCAGTTCCGGAATTTAACTTACGTGTCTTGGTCGACAACATATACTTTCCTACCACATGAGAATATCGTGCTGCATGAGCAATATAATCGCGATGCAATTGTACACGTGCCATGGCTGTTTCTACGGATAGATGGGTACGGTTAAAATCTTCTCGATATCGCTTAAGCTCTTCTTTGTTAATCGCCTTAGTATTAATAACGGTTGGATCGGTTGAATCGGTAGTGGTTTCTGTGATGTTGGTCGACATAAAAGCTCCTGTTGTTTAGTCTTCTATATTATAACCATACAACGAAAGATTTACATGTAGAATTTTAAATTAATTAAATTAATTTATCTTTTAGGGCCAATTGCCCAATTGATCCAATCTTCCATCGTTCCGCCTTTCGAAGAACCGTCAAACATTGAATATGTTTCGTTAATTAATTTGCCTGACCTATAAAACGAATCGTTTGTCGATTGACTTTGCTGTACTTTTGCAGGAACACCAGGGATGTCAATAACCGGTGCTTTAATCATTTCTGTTATATCCATACCTAATAACCCCTGTGTAACGCCGGCGGAAGCTCCCGGGGCATTAGGGTCATTAAACTTGGCTTCAATTGCCTGTTTTAAAGTAGTAGGAGTAAAAACCCTGTAGCCTACTTTTGTACAAATTATTATGTTTGTACCTTTAAAGGCAACTTCTGGGTTAATGGCTTTTAAATACTCTGTTCTTATATTGGCTTTAAGTTTGTTCATGCTAAATGCTCCCCGATTATTAATGACACCGGCAAAGAGCGGTAAGCTTTTAATGTTTGAGCCTGCTTTCTTGCTGACGAATTCATTAATATGTAACATATTAAAATAGTCTTCCAGCGTTTCGGTTCGACTCCGTGGAACTTCACCTCTGGTAACAAAGTCTCGCTCATTTTTTATATGGTCCAGAATATTGTCGTATACGGATATCCATAGATCGTTTAAAATGAGCTGTGTCTTAGCCTCGTCGCCACTCGCAGCTGCCATGATACTCGCTTGGGATGTGCTCCATATGTCATCGGAACATTTTTTACATCCAGAAACTTGGCCAACGTAATCGTCAAACCGTTTTATCTGATCCGAGGTCATCCGCTGGTTTTCGGCGTTTGGATCATCACTTACAAGGATGTTTGTTTTATACCATTCAATGACTTTAGCGGCTGTGTATGTTGCTTTTTGGTGGTTTTTCATATTCGTTATTATAGCTGTTAAAGAATCTAATGAATCAAGAATTTGTCCCACTAATACCGCAGCAGCAGATCTACCTTTTGTTCCGGATCTAAAATTAGGTTCTTTTACTTCGTAATTTGCGGTGTTGATAACATCGACAAGATCGATACCTGCTGCAGCTCCAGCTGCGCCAATTGTAACAAAGTTAGGAAAAATAGTTGCAGCTAAGATTTCTCCTCGTCCAGCATCACCGTCTTTCATATCAAATATTTTTTCAAGATCATCCGGAGCGGCAACACCATTACGAGTATGTATCTTGGGTTTAACACTGCCGTGAATAGCGCTGTAGGCTGCAGCCCATGTTTTAAATTCTCCTGGTGCGATATAATCTTCTATTGATGCTTTTTGTGCATCTGTAAAAGAATCGTATATTCTTTTTGCTGAATTTTTTTGTTCCCCTGTATAATATTGACCTTCTACAACAACCTTTGCAATTCTTAGGTCTCTTACATCAACAATCACGGATAATGCTTGGCCTTTGATAGTGGCTGTCTCGTGCCAGGCAAGAGCCCCTTGATTGGGATTCCCAGATTTTTTATAAAATTTTCCAACAACAAAGTTATATCTATCAGCAGTCTTCCCGACCTTAAGAATCACGTTTTCGCGGAATGGATCTGTCTCATCAACTTTGAAATATAGTCCACCGCCCTCAATAGCCTTGGTGATAGTACTAGCGTCTATTTCAGGACTATTCTCATCCATTAAAAAGCCGGGTGTAAGCTCGACAGGGTGGACAGACTGCAGAGCCTTAACACCGGCGTATTTAGTCTTAAGGGCCTGGTTCTTGCTTGCCCCGCGAATAGCGTTTTTGGCTTCAGAATCCAGTTCCGAATATTTGTCTTTTGTTTTAAAGTCTTGATGTAAATTTGCTAATACTGGGTCGTTTTTCACGGCTTGCAGGCGTTCATTGTATGTGGTTTTTTTCTGTTGATTTGTTGAAAACTCAACAGATTCCAAATCACTGACAAAGTGCACCTTGCCTTGGAATTTACCGCGGTTCCCGGCAACGTAATTAAAAATTGATCCTGGTAATACATCTCCGACTTTATCTGTTTCGAGTGTTCGACTGTCAATTGCTTCATTCAGACTCGAATATATCGAATTAATTAAACTATATTTTTTCATATTTTCGTATCCATGTCTTTTATTTTAGTTTTCTATTCGATGTAGTTTATATAGTATATAGTCATGTGCAGATTGTACACGGTCTTCTGCGGTAGTAATTTTATCTTGCACCCATTCTGGAAGATCATCACCATCATCGAGTTGGTCGTGAAGACTTTGTGCCATTTGAGCTAGTCTAAATAGTTTTGCCTTGGTCATTCGCCCTTCATGAGAATCTGATTTTTCGTTTCCATAATCCATCATTCTGCCTTCTTGTTCGGTATGCTCTTCTGGATAAGAATCTACAACCATCCCTAAACTAACTGGTGTATCAGTCTGTACAGCCGAACCACAGGATTCTTCTAGCTTTTTTATTGCTTCTTCTGGGTTTTCGTTAAATAATATTTCTAATAACTGCATAACTCAATATCTCCTACAAGGTATGTACTGTTGGTTTCAACTACATGGTTGTTGGTGTATATTTTATAGACTGACTTATTATAACCAAAATCCCACTGTGCTTCTATAATTATACCAATATAATCTTTTTTTCCAATATTTATTACGGATCCCCACCAAACTAAATCGCCGATACGCATGCCATTAAGACCGGTTATGTACTGATCCGTGGATATTGCATAATCATAGTGTGATGACATATCTGGTAATCTCCGCTGCTATTAATAATAGTACACAATCCGCTTCCCTTGTAATCAACTAATAAACCTATTTTCCATAGATCGCCGGCGTTTTCTGGCTTCATGAGGAAAGCGATCGGCGTTTTCGTGTAGTATATAATTGATCCGATTTTTATTTTCTCAGACATTTTCCCTCCGCATCCCATAACGGAGTTATTATTTGAATATTTAAAGATTCTACATTACCTAAAAATAGAATATCCCACCAAGCACCTACGAAATCAATAGGCGATGTTTCTTTCATAACTAAACCGTATACGATGCTAGTATGGTTTGTTGACAATGGCATCGTCGGAAAAGGCACAGCTACAAGATCTCCGGGCTTTGGAAACCATCTTTTTTGTTTTTGTTGTTGCATACAATGTTTATGATAATGTTAATTTGTGTTAGACTCAAAATCCCCCTCCCTAACAAAACTTATAATAAACTTACTACCCGATAACCTCACCAAAATGCAACAATGCAGCTTGAGATACTCGACTGAGCTCTCTAATACATTAACAAAAAACTAAACTCTCCACCGCTTTGTATGCAGTCCCTTAAAATATAAATATGCATATAAAACAAAAAAGCCGCTCAGAGAGCGACTTAAATCTTGACAAGACTTTGTTTAGTGTCAGTATATTTTTATTTTTACTCCAATCCAAAGTCCCAGCATTGCTTGATTCACATGTTCGTCTAACAACATATGCGGAATTTCCCAACGAAGAGGCATTTCTTCTTTTGGACTGTCGGTAACAATAGTTTTTGCCGGCAATCCCTGAACAGGATAACAATCTCCCTGTATACAATTTCTAGGTTGAGATTGAACGTTTAACGGCTCCTGAGCCTCAATTGTCTGCACTGATTGCTGCTTAATCCAGGTGGTTTCAAGTGTCGATGTCTTTGATCCGCGCGCGATGATTTGCAACTCAGGATCGTATAAAAATATTTCTATTACTATCTGATTTGAATCGATCGTAATATATGTTTCAATCAAATAATGGTTGTTATCGAAACTACATTTTTTTGCATCGCGAATATAGTTGCAGTTATCCCATACGTAATTAATCGTATCTTTATTATATACTTTAAAGTTATTATGATTTAAACTTAAAGGTTCATGTCCCCCAGTTCCATTCTGTATTTGCGCATTACGACTATGCATTGAAGCGTACCCAAATACAGAATAATCTCCTATTACCGCCTCGATTCCCGGAGCCGCATTCTTAACTTTTGTTGGAGCTATATATACTTCAAAATCTTTATTAGCTTCTACAACAATATGACCTTCGGCCAATTTAGGCTCAGCTAGACTTACGCCTATAAAAGCCAACAACACCATCCATAACATAATCCATTATCCCCCTAAGGTTCGAACTGATTATAAGATTAATCGATACGCATAATATCCGATATTCTCTCTTCAGTTTTTGTACCATCATCCCATTGAACAATTATTCTCCAGGAATTTGTTGCAGTTCCATTCGTGAAACTAGTTTTTACTTTAATCGGTTTAAGATGAACGACGTCGCCTTCTTTTCCAATGTTGTGGAACAAACTTACTCTGTTACCTACTTTAATCATACTATCTCCGTACTGAATGGCTTAATAATACCAGTTTCTTGAGAAACAGTAAACACGTCGACTAAAGCTTTTGCAAATGATTGTGGACATCCGACACCAATTTGTTGCATTAATGGCTTTAGAGCTTGCAATGTGGAATATGGATCTTGGCAAACAGAATCAGCAACCTTTGAGTAAGTCTGTGCGCATTGCGCCGAATCAACTCCATTCATGTCGCTTACTTGTCTATATAAGGTTTCTGGATCGTACGATGTTTCGTACATTCCTTCGTCGTTAATTGAGAATTTTTCTTCTTCGCAACCGCATTCTTTTAACCATTGTACAACATCTTCTCGAGACCAGCTTTTGTTTGACATATCAATTTTCCTATCAATTATAATACAGTTTTAAATATTTTGTTGATTCACTAACAATAAATATGTTAGGAAGATGATAAGATATATATTAATCTAAAATATCTAAATTAATTTTGCGCCAATAAAACCTTATAACTAAAAATATGGCGGCTGAAATTGCAGTCATGGTCCAAAGAGCGGTGTCTGGGAATGGTATTTCAAAATAACTTGTAATTAAATAACTAAACAAAATAGCAATTCCGATTTCTTTTTTATTTTTCATTCATTCCCTTTAGGCTTCTAGAACCAAAATTGTTTGCATACTAGCCAAGATAGTTTCGTTGTTAGATAATATTACACAATGAGTATCCTTTCCTGGATGGATATGGATCTCTTGAATATGTCCTATTTTGGGGCCTTTAAGATCCCCCCGATAATCAGAATCGAAAACCAGTACTAACGACCCTATTTTAGGCTGTATTGCATCATTGTTTAAATCTTTTTTTATATATATTTTAGTACAAGATGCTTTGCTCGTTTTAAACAACCTCCTAGAATATCCAGTCATCGGCGCAACCACCAGCTCGTGCATGCCAATAAAACAAACTTTAAACACGTCAGCTGTCATTTTCTCATTATTTTCTTTTTTAATACAGCCAGTAATTACTACTAAATCTTCCTTTTTAAAATCCACGTTTATTCTCCCTAAGCTGGTCGCCCTCGGATATAAATATGGATATCCTAAACTGTTACAAAATATATCACAGCCTAGGCCGAAGAAAACGAATATTTTGTAACAGTTTAAAGATAGATTTTATACTAAGATTTTATTCTAGGATCGGCCTTGTCCGCGATACCGCTTCCGGTAAAGCTTAGACTTTGTTGAGCTGTTTGGACCTCCACCTTTATTACCATACTTCGTCCTAGGAGATAATCCCTGTCGGGTCTTCTTGGGTGGGTTATGATTAATCTTATTATCGTTCTTTCCTCGAGTTTTAGCCATGTTGTCCTCCTTTTTTGTTTAAAACAAATCACGCTAAATTGGCTGGGGCAGCAGGACTCGAACCTGCAACGGCCGGGGTAACAACCCGGTGCACCTGCCAGTGGCGCTTCACCCCAGTGATTATCTTTTATTTACTTATTGAATTGATAATCTTTTTCTTTAAAACTTTATGAAGCCCTGGATTAACCCTAAGAGCGTTTGGCATCATTGTGTGCCTTATGTAGTTTCTCATATGTTTCGTATCGATATTACTAGGGTCTTCTAGGTAAGGGACATCTTTTCTTTGACACCAGTTTTCGAAGACTTTCTTTCTAGTGATTAGAAACGGCCTAATATATTGATCACGGATTCCGGGAATTAATCTAGCTTCCCCATGCATTGAAGTAAAGAGCCAAGTTTCCGCAACGTCGTCGAGATGATGAGCAGTAACGATAGGCATGTCTGACGGGATTATAACTGAATCAAACCAAGCGTAACGTTTATCACGCCACCATGCTTCTGCAGATACGCCAGACGGCATTTCTTCTTTGTTGTACCCCTCAATACATGCAATATTAAAGTGTCGACAATATTCACGAACTAGAGCTGTTGCGTTATTTGCAAACTCCCCAGTACCATGATTATAATGAAGCACAGTTACGATTCTTCCGCGACGAAGAAAATCTAATACTGCCATCGAATCAGCTCCGCCAGAAACAGCGATTGCGACATTCTTGGGTACAGCACAGTTGAACTTGAACACTATAGACTCGTTGCAGGGTGTTTGCGTCTTGCTTACATAGATAATATACATACAGGACGACTAATGTACAGGGCTATTTATTTTTTTTCCCGTAAGTATATTCTAAATCATTACACATTGCCTTAAGCTCACCTAACCTCATGCATGCTGACCATAGTTCCTGTGCATAACGTAGCACATCACTGTTTTTGCTATAATGATGATTAATTCCATTGTCAGCGACTTTTTTAAGTATGTCATCAGATGATTTTATTAGGACCTCTGCCCGTTCCTTTAACCTAAATAGAGTCGTCATCTGCATACTATGTATTTTTTCTAATGTCGCCTTTTCACTTTTAGTCAGCCTTCTTTTTCTCATTCTTGCCGGCCTTTCAGTTCTGCTTTATAAATCCTATCTCTAAGGTTTGAAGATGACCAATTGTGCTTTCTAGAATTGAAGTGCACTTTCATGCTCAGATCGTTGCCAGTAAAGTCTTTCCCCTTCCAGTCTTCGCCTATTATTCGAATATCAACCCTTCCAGTTTCCCACATGTTGTTTAAAATCTGGTATAATTCTTCTTCGGTACCGTACTCTATAATTTCATCGACCCACTTTAAGGATTCGAGCATTATCTTTCTTTCTTCGACTGACTGTATTGGCTTGTTTTTATCTCTACGATCTATCGAAGGATCTCTCTGCAATCCTATTATTAGATGGTCGCAAACCTCTTTACACTCTTTGAGCATAAGTGCATGTCCGGTATGTAATATGTCAAAAGCACCGCATGTGAATCCGACTATATTGTTTTTTTCCATAACTTTTCCTTTAAAGGCTGCCCCTCTCGGACTCGAACCGAGGACCCACGGATTAACAGTCCGTTGCTCTACCAACTGAGCTAAGAGGCAATATGTTTATAAGTAACGAATATTTTAAACGCCGTTTATTTTCCAGTTTTCCCACACAAAATAGAAATCTAGAGTTTTTTGATGAGTTGTATTTAATCGATCACAAATATTTAAATATCGGTTATAGAAATTTGGTATTGGAAATTGTGCATGAAATTGAATTTGAAGATTTTTGCAAATTAAATGTATGCCATTATCTAACATGCATTCAAGGAGATCGTATTCTCCTCCTTCTATATTTATTTTACACACATCAACTGATGAGATGTTGTTTTCTTCTAAGAACGTATTTATGTTTTGCCACTGTATTTCTATAGCTGACATGTCAAATCCTTGTCGACCATGCAGCGAATAGTTATCACCGGATCCCATTGCGGAAATCATTGTTTTATGAGTTTTTGATGACAATCCAAAATTATGAACATGCATATTAGGATTGTTTTTGAATTTTTCTTGCAAGTCCGGGATTAATTTTTCTTGTATTTCAAACATATGTGAAGTACCACCGTATTTTGCGGTCATTATTTCAGACCATTCCCCTTTGTAGGCGCCTAAGTCAAGAAAGGTTGGGTTTTCTGAAATCGGACCGGTATCATAATATTTTGGACCATATTCAAATCTTCTTTTTTCTTGACCAAGCTTCATATACATCCAATCTTCTTGCTGTTGATATTTTGGATTAAAAGTATGTTCTTTCATTTTAAACTTCCTTATTTTAGATTTAGTTCTTATTATTCTATTGTGACATATAGTATTTATATTAAATTATTATAACCGATTTGTAAACGGGTATCCCTTAAGGTATTTCATCCATTTATGATGTATATCATTTTTACCAATTGCGTGAAACAATTCGAATTTTGGCTCTCTTGGCAATATCAATGGTACCATTCCAGCCTCTCTTGGGAGCTTGTTTCCTTTTTTCTGGTTACACTCAATGCAGCTCGTTACAATGTTCTCCCAAGTCTTTGGACCACCTTTACACTTAGGAGTGACGTGATCTAGTGTTAGCTTGTTTTTTGAAAAATATTTTCCGCAATATTGGCATGTATAACGATCTCTCCATAATACATTTTCTCTATTGCATGTTAGAGCTGACCGTCTTATTGAAACATACCGCTTGATTACAATCACACATGGGACCTCCCACTCGTCGTGAGTTGATTTAAATACTGTTCCATCATATGATTCGATCATCTCTGCCCGATTCATCCACACCATTGAGAAGGCATCGAATGCATCGATAACCTCAACGGGTCTGTAAGAACTGTCTAATTTAAGCGTTTGCATGTTTAAATCTCTTATACAACTATATCGATCAGATCATAGGTTTCTTAAATCAATTTCTTCCCATTGGCCGTCCCAATTAGTATATCTTACTTTCGAAATTTTTGATCTGATTAGTTCCTGCATACAATGACTGCACGGTCGTGCCATAGTCCATTGGGAACTACACTTTTTAAAACGGATTACCTCAACTTCGTCACCAGGTTGCGCAAACCTCAGCACATTCATTTCTGCATGCATGTGAGATCCCCAAGTTCCATCCTTGTACTGCCTTTTAAAGCGGGGATGAGTCTTGTACGTGTTCTCTCCAATCTTAACCGGCCTTCCTCTACGAAAAAGAATTGCAGCCAGGTGATAGGTTCTTCCGTTGCTAACTGCTAGATTTTCAGCTTGATAGTACACATGCCATGATGAGCACTCCTTTGTTCAGGTTATATCATATTATACTTATATAATCAATGATTTACAACATACTTTATGAAACCGTTAAAATAATTTGAGAGGTCCCGGATTACCCCGGGACCTCGACAAATCTATGCTATAGAAACTAACTCAACTTGAAAAGTTAGATCTTCGCCAGCCAATGGATGATTAAAATCCAGTGTCACCGTTTCTTCTTGCTCGGATATAATCGTTGCTGCAAAATCTTGACCGGTAGCATTCTTACCGGTAACTGTTTCTCCAACAGTTCCTTCAAATCCGTCTGGGAATCTGTTTTTTGGAATCTCTTGCACTGCAGCATCGTTTTGCTTTCCATAAGCTTCGTCTGATGGAATAGTAAATTCTTTTGATTCACCTTCCGTCATACCGACGACTGCGGTTTCGAATCCGGGAATAACTTGACCTGCCCCAACTTCAAATCTAAGTGCATCACGATTTCGTGAGCTATCAAACTCTGTACCGTTATTTAGGGTGCCTGTGTAATGTATTATAACTGTGTTACCTATTTCTACTGTGCTCATTTTTTCTCCTTTTTTCAGTTGAACATCTGAATTTTATAAAATGGAGCGGAAACCGAGACTCGAACTCGGAACCTCAACCATGGCAAGGTTACGCTCTACCAATTGAGCTATTTCCGCATATATAGTGATGTTTTGTTTGTCTTGTGTAATTTGTGTAGTTTCATTTTCACAAGTATTAATTGCTGGTTCGTCGATGATTTCCCACCGGTGATTAAAATCTGATCTTTTTTGCTTGAATGTCCTGCCAATGTCATCACCTGAAAGCAAGACAAACTTGACCATTCCAATGATTGCTACTGATTCTGGACATTCAGGGTCTATGTCCCTGTGGTTGTATATTGACACTACCTGACAAAGGTTTCGAACCGGTGTTAGTTTTGCGCCATGTCTACGTCGACATAAAGTTCCTATCTTGATCATCGTGACACCACCTGTTCGCATCGATCGATGAATTTGTCATGGGGGTGTTGATTAATCATTTTTAACTCCTTTAAATTGAATTTTAGCAGAAGATTTTAGATAGCTTTTGTTTCCTCACGTCTATAACCCTGCAATTTTTTTATAAGGTTTTGCTTCCTTAAAATGGAGCCACCTGTCGGATTCGAACCGACGACCTGCTGTTTACAAGACAGCTGCTCTGGCCAGCTGAGCTAAGGCGGCATCATAATTTGTTTTTTGTTATAGTACTGCTGCTACTATTAAAGCACATGTTGCAACTATTAAACAACTACCAGCTATTTTAGAATATTTAAGCCACTTTTCTAGCTCAGATACCTTTGTTTTAAGTAAGTTGGAATCGTTTTTGAGTAGTTTTACTTCTTCATGAACCGCATTATGAGATCCTACTAACTCTGTTAGAGTTGCTGTTAATTCTTTAGTCGTCCACGGTCTTTGTTTTGTTGTCATTTTAAATCTCCTAATTAGTTTTTATAAATGAATATTATCTTTTAGCATAGCCCGAAACCATCATTAACGAATTCGAACTTAATCGATTCCCCAGGTTGAAGGAACTTTGATTTTGTTGCAGCCGTTGTAGCTGCATCTGGGTGAGTATATTTAGTCGGTTCTGACAGTTTTTCTAGTTCATCAGGTGGTGTTTCTAAGTATTCATCCCCATACCAGGATAACAAACCGCCTATTACAGCTAAAACACTTCTAGCAACTAGTTGTGCCTGGTGATTCTCTAGGTCTTCAGGTTGACCCAAGACTTGGAATTTAATTTTTTGCAAATTGAAAATCACTGTTATAATCGGAACATCATGTTTATCTGAGATTAGTAATCCATCACAATCACCGACAACTGTACAATCGACGTGCGGATTTTCTTCGAGTATTTCTTTGATCAGATCGACAAACTCATCGATTTCAAATATGTTTTCAAAATTAGCGTCTAATCCTTCGATTAACGCTTGTATCCTTAAATCCGCATGCTTCATCACAGTTAGTGTCCCTTTTTGATAGCGTCATTGCATATATATAAATATATGTATTTTTGTCCATATGTACAGGACGATCTTAAATTCTTTTTTCTAGTTTTCTTGTTATAGTCTCTATCACATCTGACACCGCAGCTGGATACATGTCAGGCCATAGTGAGTGCAGAGCCGCGCGTAGAGCACCCATCTGCAACAGGATGCAGTAACTTATGGATGTCTTGAAGTGCGCGTAGAACGTCATCTCTGTATCTTTAAGATGTTTAAAATATTTCATAATGATATGATCCTATCGGTATATTAAAAAAGCCAGGGCATGATGTAACATGCCCTGGCTTAACACAAATTTAAGGGGGAGGGGGAGAGTTTGTGTTTTTATTTAAAACGCTTATTCAGCGCCAGTGTCCGGATCTTCACTAGATCCAGAATCTTCGCCTTCAGAAACTTCTTCAGCTTCTTCGGTTTCTTCAGCTTCTTCAGCTTCTTGCTCGGTACCAGTATCTTCTTCCTTATCTCCACAGGCAAAGAGTACCCCTGCGGTAAGAGCGAAGATGAGACTCTTCTTCATAGTCATATATATGTTCATTTTGTTTCCTTGGTTCCAATAGTTTCAACGTTGTTTGTTTCAGTGTTATTGTCATTGTTGACGGTATTGTCATTGGTGACAGTGATTTCAGCTTTGTCTTCAGTAGTTACAATATCAGCATCAGCTTTCAAATTAGTAGTTACTTTTTCCTTGGTGCTGTTTTTTGTTGATGTAACAACATCCTTTTCGTTAATAATTTCTGTTGAAGGAATATTTTCTGTAGTTAATCCCTCTGTTGATGTTACTGTCGTCGCTTCATTTGAACATGCTAATAGAAATAGCACTGTAGTAATACGCATTGTGCGTCTCCTTGTTTATTTGATATATACTATATCTTAGGTTTTTTGTGTGTATAATATTATTAGATTTAAAATTCTAATCTATTTTTTAAGTCCATAATATTACCGGTATATATTACCCCTATACTCTCTAATGTACAATTATTGATCGTTGTTCGTGGTTTAAATTACCTAAACCAAGCTTGGATTAAATAATCCCTCTGGTACGTGCATTGCCTTAACATCTCTATTATCGATCCAATGATACTCCCATCCCTCTTCGATTCTAGGTTTGTTATAAACAACATATTCAAAAGGAAAACCGTGTCGACACAACCACTCCTCAGTTTCTGGAGCGTGTTTGTCAGTTCTAGCTGTAAAAAATACTACCCTATCGCCATTCTCGATTAACGTCTCTACATATTCCAGTGCACCAGGAATCGGTTTCGCTGTTACAAATAATTCTGGTGTTTCATTTGGGATATCATCACAGATTGTACCGTCGATATCGATTAGCCATGATGTTTTCATGTGGTGTTTCTCCTATTTTGTATTCTTAATAATATGTTTCTATGTGTCTTTGTATAGATTTATTTTCTGCTGCCTAGTCATTTTTTTAACTTTATATTCTTCCTTCGAAGCTTCTGATCTTGTCCCTATCAAACGAGAATAAACTAGTTTAACCGGCCTTCTTGATCTAGTATACTTTGCACCGCGATTTGAATTGTTATGTTCATTAACACGACGGTCTAGATTTGTTGTAATCCCAGTATATAAGGTGCCGTCAGAGCAATTTACAATATAAAGATAATATACGCTTAAGCTGATTTTTCTGCCTTTGACTTTCTTCTTATCATTAATCCTAGTAAAGAAGAAAGTACAACGAAAATCGATTGATTGCTTTGGACTGAGGAACAGCCGTTTTTAACAGGTACATCAGGCTCTGAACCTAAACTCAAATTTGAATTCGAATCTCCAGATTCAGTCTCTTCTTGCTCTTCTTCGATATCAGGTTGTACAGCTGTATCCTCTATGTCCTCTATAACCTCTTCCTCTTCTTCCTCTTCGACTTGTGGCTCCCAATACGGCTGACCAATTGTCATGCTCTTAAGTGATATGCCTAGTTCATGACGGAACGGATCATACCATCCAGTATCAAAATTTCCAACGAAGTTAAGACTGTCTATAGTAAATGGCTCTCCTTCTGCAACCTGTACAGCTAAAAAATATTCGTGGTATGCGGATTGTGTTTCGCGCTCGCCTAAATTCAAATACATGTCCCAAGCCATCAGATCTGCTCTACCATCTACGAACATATCCCATTCATACAAGGTTACCTCGTATTGTGTTCGAACACTATATTCAGTAGAGAGATACCCCTTTACTTGTACACTACCCTCTGCTTGCACCTCGCCATCGTCATTTAACTGGTATTCTCCGTGAGCCATGGCAGCGCCCTCCGAAGAAGATCCAATTCCATATGAATTCTGAAATGTTACTTGTCCATATGCATCAATACCATAACTTTCGAATGGTACAGACCAGTCCCAACGAAATGCGCCCTGCTCGCGTTCTGCGTCCGTCAGTGCTTCGACAGTTAAAACTGGATATTCACCCCAATCTGACCATTCATCTGCCCAAAGCTTGCATTGCGCTCCGCGCGCCCAGTCCCAGGGTGCGTAATAGCAGTCGTGTCCTGGAGTAGCACGCGTCTTGACCACGGCAACATAAAAATCTGTACCTCTGTCAACCGACGATTGGAACCAAAAAAACTCCACGATGGCGTCAATCGTATTGTCATGAGTATCGGAATTACCAACGTAAAGCGTATTTCCCTCAAAGAACGCGTACGGAAACGTGTCCTCACTGTCAGCAATTGCAACGCTTTCCTGGAACGTTACGTCCCAGTCTCCCTCTAAAATTGTTGCTCCGGTATACGAAGTTTCGCTTGAGCTCAAATCCTCTCCGTAAGCACCAGGTGAGTAAGATAGCATCAGGCCAGTTAAAAATCCAGTTATTTTCATTAATTTCTCCAAAATGGTTTTAGGTTTTAGCTGAACTACTAGCTAGCTAATATTAACCTTTAATATGGTGTCCGGACAAGGATTCGAACCTTGCAGTCTTCAACGTTTGTTTATATAAAACTGCCTGCCCTACGTTGAATATTTCACCCTTAAAATACCGGACGATTGCACTATATCGTTTTTTACGTTCTTGTCAACTGTATCGCTCTATCCACACCCACAAGAATGTTAACAAAAATATTAATAAAACCACGAATGATGTAACAAACATGAATTAACTCCCTGCTACCAATTAACACCCGTGGTTACTGCACACCGCCAATAATCATTCACATCTGGTATAAATACTAGATGAAGTGGAACGCTAAGACTTCCAGCCGGCTGTGTCCAACCAATTGCTGTTACTAAGTGTATCAAGTTGCCGTCATCAGCAGGATCGACAGGTGCTGCGTTAACACCTACGCCTATTTGAAGCTTCCTGTTAACCTCAAAACCTACCAGAGCATTTGCAGATGGAATAATAAGACTTTGTTCGAGACCACTGATTGTAACATTCTGAATGAAAAGAATATCTAGCCAGTCTCCACCAGCCATTGTTTGTTGCATCTCAAAACCGATAGCAAACATGTGTGGACTACTTAGACGTGGATCATCGTTTATGGCCGTCTTATCTGCGCCTTTATTTACATAATTATAGCCAAAACGTAATCCCTTTCGATATGACCACGATAATGGAATAGACTTTATATCCTCGTAAGCAACCGTCGAAGTTGCAGTAGCCTTGGTAGTCTCTGCTGCTAAGGCAGTAGTAGAAAGCGAAAGTCCTAGTAGACATGCTAAAGTTTGTTTAATCATTTTTTCCCTTGTTGGTTATAATTAATTTAAATATTTTACACAATTTTTATAAGGTTGCGTTTCCTTAAAATGGTACACCAGACAGGACTCGAACCTGTGACCCTCCGCTTAGAAGGCGGATGCTCTAATCCAACTGAGCTACTGGTGCAAAACGAGGACGTCGAATATTAATATGGGACAATCAATTAAGGCCTACTTCCCTAGGTGGCCTCCTCTCCGATCTATTTTAGACGACCGGTAGCCTCTTGTTTATCACGTAAATAATATAATAGTTACCATAAACTCTGTCTGTTACCTGAATACTGACAGCACAATTAATCTAGATTAATCGTTAATTGTAGACGTCTTAACCGTTTCGTTAAGAGTCTGATCTAAGAATCGTACCATCGCCTTCGCTTCCTTAACAGACATGGTCAAACCCGCAGTTGGAGTACTGTAATAATCATCGTCAGATCGAGTCTGAATCGTTACAGTGTTTGCTCCAGCAACATGAGAAGTGGTGTTACGGTTAACAGAAAAATTGAAACGCTTAGTTGACTTAGAATATGATTGGCTCATATGGGCTCTCCGTGTTTGTTTTGTTTGTTTTGTTTTTTTGTTTTTGTTCGTATTGAACTTATATATAATACGCCATGATGGGACATTGTACAGGGTTATTATAAATTAAATTCTGATATTATCCTCTCTTTGCAAATACTAATTAAATCTAGCATTTTCATGTTTTTCATCGCTATTCTGTGTATAGAATATATTGCTGGTGCTGCTAACATGATGTGTGCTCCGGCGATATATTTCTCAGATGGCTTAATCACATCAATAGAATAGTCCTTTGCCCAATAGGTTATATCTGCTCTAAACATTTGATTTTCGTGTTCAAATTCTAAACGATGCTTTTCCCATGGAATCTTATTCTTGTTTGACATATTAATCCTACTTAACGTATACGTTGTTAAATTGTTGTGTGCATCTGATGAATGTAGTGCATTTGCTTAATTGCTTAAGCGATGGCGCGCCGACATATGTACATGTTGATCTAATCCCTCCTAGAATATTTAAGGCTGTTTTTTTCACATTTCCTTTATACGGTATTTCTACAGTTCTTCCTTCTGAGGATCGATAGTTTGCTACTCCTCCGCTATGTTTATTCATGGCAGTTTCTGAACTCATTCCATAAAATTTTACAACGTGCTTTTCCTCGTACTTTTTTCCTAAACGGTCTCCATATTCTGTAGTCTCATATTCGTTTTTATCAAATATCTTTATTTCTACAGTCCCGCCTCCTTCATTGTGACCGGCAAACATACCACCCAGCATGACGAAGTCTGCGCCGGCGCCGAATGCTTTGGCTACGTCTCCTGGACATGTGCAACCACCATCAGCAATAATATGACCACCCAAACCATGAGCCGCATCGGCGCATTCCATGACGGCAGACAACTGAGGATATCCTACTCCCGTCTGGATACGAGTCGTACAAACTGACCCAGGACCTATGCCTACTTTAACAATGTCTGCTCCGGCAAGTATGAGTTCTTGCGTCATATCAGCAGTTACCACGTTTCCAGCTATTATATTGATTTTAGGATAATCAGATCTTACTTGTCTTACAAAATCAACAAAATGCTCGGAATACCCATTTGCAATATCTACACAAATCCATTTTAGACGGTGTTTGTTAATTACGCTTTTTGCTTTAAAATACTCTTCTTTGTTCGTGCCTACACTAATTGCAGTAAATTCACGATCAATTTTCGAAATATTTTCGTCCCACTGTTTTTCAGAAGCTTGCTTTGTTATACATGTAAACATGTTTAAAAAGCTTAGCTCGCTAGCCATATTAAATGTTCCTACCCCGTCCATATTAGCAGCCATAATCGGAATGCCCTTCCATGAACGATGACTGTTCCGGAACTTGTATTCACGATTCAGATCCACTTGCTTTCGACTTCTAAGAACCGACCGTTTTGGTCGGAACAAAACATCTTTAAAGTCTAGCTTTATTTCTGATTCTATACGCATGTTAGTACCGGTACTCTTCGGCCTTGTAAGGTCCTGTAACGTTCACATTTATGTATTTAGCTTGAGTCTCTGACAAGGTCTCGAGATCTGCCGATACATGTGAAAGGTGTAATCTTGCAACTTCTTCGTCTAATATTTTAGGCAAAGTATATACTTTTTGATCATAATTGAATCCGTTATTATACAGTTCTATCTGAGCTAAAACCTGATTTGTAAATGAACAAGACATTACGAAACTTGGGTGACCTGTTGCACATCCTAAATTAACTAGTCGACCTTCTGCTAGCAAAATTATTTGTTTTGTAGGCCCTGGAGAATCTGGTAATCCAGTTGGCATGTAATATACATCAACTTGGGGTTTAATATTTTCTTTTACGAAATTCTCTTCAAGCCATGCAACATCAATTTCGTTATCAAAATGTCCTATGTTACATACAATCGCATTATGCTTCATTTCTTTAAAATGTAGCCCAGTGATGACGTCTTTATTACCGGTAGCAGTAACTATGATATCCGACTGTAGCACAGCTTCATTCATTTTCATAACCTGAAATCCATCCATTGATGCTTGAAGAGCACAGATCGGATCGATTTCGGTAACTATCACTCTACAACCTGCAGACTTTAGAGAGGCTGCTGATCCTTTGCCAACATCACCATACCCTGCGACTGTTGCAACTTTACCAGCCATCATGATGTCTGTCGCTCTACGGATTGCGTCGACGCAACTTTCTCTACATCCGTACTTATTGTCGAACTTAGACTTAGTAACGGAATCGTTAATGTTTATTGCCGGGAAGGGAAGAGTCAAATTTTTAGAAAATTCATTTAAACGCAGTACTCCTGTTGTGGTCTCTTCTGTTACTCCAATAATGTCAGCGCAAACTTCTGGATATTTTTCAATAATATGTTTCGTTAAGTCGCCGCCATCGTCAAGGATCATGTTAGGCCGTGTCCAATTTCCTTCGTGATTATCAAACTTAAGTACTTCATCTAAGCACCATTCATACGAAGATTCAGACATTCCTTTCCACGCAAACACTGGAATTCCTTTACCAGCAATATATGCCGCAGCATGATCCTGCGTTGAAAATATATTGCACGTCATCCATCTAACTTCTGCTCCCAATTCTATAAGAGTATCTATAAGGACCGCAGTCTGAATGGTCATGTGTAAACAGCCAGCAATCTTTGCGCCTTTAAGTGGCTTTTCTTGATTCTCATACCTTTTTCTTAGCGTCATAAGGCCTGGCATTTCTGCCTCGGCCAGCAGGACCTCTTTGTGACCCCAGCCTGCTAGCTTGATATCTGCTATTTTATAATCTATAAACGATTGATCGATTTGTGTGCTTTCCATTTTATTTCCTAGTTTTCTAAATGATGGCGATATTTTTTAAAGAGTTCGTTTCTTTCTTCTAAGTCATCTAAATATTCTTTTGGCAATTTACCTATTCCGAAATATTTTGATTCTGGGTTTGCAAAATACCAGCCGCAGACAGCGGACTTCGGAAGCATTGCTAAACCTTCTGTTAATTTAACTTCTGTTTTTGAGATGTTTAACCAATTTAGTATCTTTATTTTCTGAGTGTGATCTGGACATGCTGGGTACCCTGGTGCTGGGCGGATCCCGCTGTAATCTTCGTTGATAATCTCATCGATTGACAGCTGTTTATCCGAGTATGCCCACAGCTCGTCGCGGACAAGCATATGTAAATATTCTGCGGTAGCCTCTGCTAAACGATCTCCTAATGACTGCATCAATATTGATCTATAATCATCTCCTGCGGCTGCTAGCACTGCAGTTCTTTCTTCTACTCCTGACACCCATACGGTAAAACAACCTAGCCAATCTTCATCATGAAGGAAATCAGCTAAGCTTAAGTTTTTCCCAGCTGACTTTTTCATTGACTGACGAACGAAGTTAAATGTAGTTGAATCGTTTTCATGAAAAACGGTAACGTCACCTTCAGACTTTTTGCACGGGTTAATTGCGACAGCTCCGGAGATTTTAAAATCTTCCGACTGTTTGATTAACTCAAGCATCTCGTTAGCATCATCAACTAATTCTCGGCCTGGTTCAGTAAGATTTAAATCTTTTGGCTTCATTCCCCAAGTTAGTGCAAACGGACGCCAGTCTATTAACTCGATAATAGCTTCCTTTTCTGTTTTCGAAAAAACCAATATCTTTTTTATGTTTTCAGAAACCGGTTTTACTGCGGGCTGTTTCAACGTGTACTTGTTCTCTTGTGCATCTTTAAGTTTAAACCGCGCTTGGGGCTTTTTAATTCTGTTTTTTCTAATTTCTTCATAACTTAAATTAACAGCCTTCATTGTCTGTTCTTTTTTTGTTAATACTGCATTAACAGCTGACACTGCTGTTGAAGCGTTTGAGACGTATAAAGTATTAGGATAGTTAGGCGCGATTTTAACAGCGGTATGTACCTTGGAAGTTGTTGCACCTCCAATCAAGAGAGGCAAATCCATGTTTTCTGATTTAAGTGCGGCAGCTACTTTTCTCATTTCTTCTAGTGAAGGTGTGATTAATCCGGATAAACCAATAGCGTCGACGTTTTTGATTTTAGCTTCTGATATTATCTTCTCTAAAGGTACCATAACTCCCAGGTCAACAATTTCATACCCGTTGCACTGCAAAACAATTGAAACAATGTTTTTTCCAATGTCATGTACATCTCCCTTAACAGTAGCCATTAAAATTTTTCCCTTCGAAGAAGCTTTTTCACTTTTCTCCATTCTAGGATTTAACCAACCAACCGCTTTCTTCATCACACGTGCTGACTTAACAACTTGCGGTAAGAACATTTTACCAGATCCAAACAGATCTCCAACTACGTTCATCCCGTCCATCAATGGTCCTTCTACAACC
>TARA_R110001592_G_scaffold89970_3_pt1 | contig 31108 bp, 27 predicted proteins | sample TARA_R110001592 | Tara Oceans TARA_R110001592 (sample SAMEA4398387) | marine metagenome | biome: Polar Biome; feature: [SRF] surface water layer (ENVO:00010504); material: water (ENVO:00002006), including particulate matter (ENVO:01000060) such as... | depth 5 m | reverse complement strand
TAGCCTTTTCACAATTACTTAAAGTTTTTATGTTAGCGCTTGTAAATAGACTATTTTTTAGTCTATTTATCGGCCTTTTTGTCGGTCTTTCTGAGCTTAACGAGAGCATTAAAGGGACCCGAGGCTACATAAATCATAAAAGCACCAAAAAGAACCAAAGATGGCTCCAATGCAATAACCGCAAAAACCAAAACCATCATAAGCAATGCCGTAAACGGAACACTCTTCTTCATATCAAACTCTTTAAAAGAATAGTATTTCACATTACTCACCATAAGCACGCCTGACGCAGCCACCACAACTACAGTAAGCAGCGTTAAGGCCATCGTTTGCTCATAACCATGCGTAGCCCATACAAAGCCCGCCACTATCGCTGCCGCAGAAGGACTAGGGAGACCTATAAAATAACGCTTATCAACCACATCAATCTGCGTATTAAATCTCGCCAGGCGCAACGCAGCACCAGCCACATAAATAAATGTTGCGATCCAACCAACATTCCCCAGCGTCTGCAGATTCATTGTAAACGCAACTAATGCCGGCGCCACTCCAAAAGCAACCATATCAACCAAACTGTCATACTCTGCACCAAATGCACTCTGAGTATTTGTCATTCGCGCAACACGGCCATCCAAACCATCCAGAATCATTGAAATAAATATTGCAACAGCAGCATTATCAAAATGCCCATTCATCGCCGCAACAATTGCGTAGAAACCTGAAAAAAGAGACGCCGTTGTAAATAAATTAGGCAGAAGATAAATACCTCGACCTAGCTTTGATTTATTCTTTTGAGAAACCACACCGTCAACATCATCAACCTGATCCATATCTTTAGTTTGCTTATCCATTTTATTTACTCGCTAAACAAAAAAGCCCTCAAACCTTTATGACTTGAGAGCCTTCATTTACTATCCAACAAAAAACTGATTAGTTTTTAGACTTATCTACAATTTTGTTGATCCAAGGCATCATGCCACGCAACTTCTCACCAACCTGCTCAATGGGATGTGCCGCATTATTTCTTCTATAGGCAGTCATCGAAGGGTAGTTTGTTGCTCCCTCTGAAATAAACATTTTGGCATATTCACCATTCTGAATATCTTTAAGCGCTTGACGCATCGCTTTTCTGGACTCTTCGTTGATCACCTTAGGGCCCGTCACATACTCGCCATACTCAGCGTTATTAGAAATTGAGTAGTTCATGTTCGCTATACCACCTTCGTACATCAAATCGACGATAAGCTTTAATTCATGCAAACACTCAAAATAAGCCATTTCCGGCTCGTAACCTGCTTCCGTTAAAGTTTCAAAACCCATCTTAACAAGCTCAACCGCACCACCACAAAGTACAGCCTGCTCACCAAACAAATCAGTTTCTGTTTCATCTTTAAATGTAGTTTCGATAATACCCGTTCTACCACCACCCACACCACTAGCATAAGATAATGCCAATTTTTTAGCTTCACCTGTTGCATCTTGATAAATAGCAACTAAATCAGGAATACCACCACCTTTAACAAACTCTGAACGTACCGTATGCCCAGGCGCTTTCGGCGCTATCATAATGACATCAAGATCCGCTCTAGGTACAACTTGATTATAATGAATAGCAAAACCGTGCGCGAAAGCCAAGGTCGCACCTTTTTTCAAGTTCGGCTCAATTTCGTCTCGGTATAATGTTGACTGAAACTCATCAGGAGTCAAAATCATAACAACATCTGCACTTGCTACTGCGTCAGCAACCGACTTAACAGCTAGACCATGCGCCTCTGCTTTAGCAACTGACGATGAATTTGACCGCAAACCTACTGTTACATTTACACCAGAGTCTTTCAAGTTACATGCGTGAGCATGACCCTGAGAACCATAACCGATAATTGAAACTTTTTTTCCTCTTATAATCGATAGATCACAATCTTTATCGTAATAAACTTGCATGATTTTCCTCTAAATATCAGGCCAGTTAACTGGCATTAATTTTAATCAAAAAAGATAAACCTAAAGAGCCAGCTATAGACTCAGAACCTTCTCACCTCGAGCAATCCCCGAAACACCAGTCCTAACAACCTCTAGAACACTACTTTCGGCAATCGCACTAATAAAAGCATCAAGCTTTTCACTACTTCCAGCCAACTGAATTGTATAGACCGAGCTACTAACATCAACAATCTGACCACGAAAGATATCAACAGAACGCTTAACCTCAGCCCTCTGAGAACCTGACGCTTTCACCTTCACCAGCATCAGTTCTCGCTCAATGTGAGCACCTTCCGTCAAATCAACTAATTTTACAACTTCAACCAGCTTATTTAGCTGCTTAGTAATCTGCTCTATTACTTTATCAGAGCCTCGCGTTGTTACCGTCAAACGCGACAAGGAACTATCTTCAGTAGGAGCAACAGTCAAAGTCTCAATATTATAATTACGCTGAGAAAACAGACCAACCACTCTAGATAAAGCCCCCGGCTCATTCTCTAACAAAACCGAAATAATTCGACGCATATCTATGTCCTCTCCGTCTTGCTAAGCCACATATCTTTCATAGCACCCTTTGCAATCTGCATAGGATAAACATGCTCTTTCGGATCAACATAAACATTAATAAAGACCAAACGATCTTTCATTGCGAAAGCCTTTTCCATGGTTGAATCCAACTCACTCAACTTCCTTACCGTCATACCTACATGACCATAGGATTCAACGAGCATCTCAAAGTCAGGCAAAGAATCCATATAGGAGTGAGAATGTCGAGCCTCGTAATTCATGTCTTGCCACTGTTTAACCATACCCAAGGATTGATTATTCAGAACAACAACTTTTACATTAAGATCATATTGTTTACAGGTAGAAAGCTCCTGGATATTCATCTGAATACTCCCTTCTCCTGTCACACAAACAACCTCTTCATTAGGGTAATGAAGCTTAATACCCATCGCAGCAGGCAAACCAAAACCCATGGTCCCCAAACCGCCGGAATTAATCCATCGATTAGGCTTATCAAACTTGTAATATTGAGCAGCAAACATTTGATGCTGACCAACATCAGAAGTGACATAAGCATCACCCTTTGTTGCTCGATATAATGCTTCGATTACAGCCTGAGGCTTAATATTATCCTCAGTTGAAAGCTCATAACGACCGCCATGCCGTTGACGCCAGACATCAATTTCCCCCCACCAGTCTGCAATAGCTGTAGCATCAGGAACGACATCAGACTCAGCAATCAAAGCAAGCATATCATCAAGCACAGAACCAACTGGACCGACGATAGGCACATCCACTTTAACTGTTTTAGCAATATTGGCAGGATCAACATCAATATGAATAATACGCGCGCCCGGACAGAATTTATCGGTACCGTTTGTCACCCGATCATCAAATCTTGCACCAACCGCCACAACAAGATCTGCATGATGCATTGCTTGGTTTGCCTCAAAACTACCGTGCATACCTAACATGCCCAAGCTATTCTTTGCAGTACCAGGATACCCCCCCAAGCCCATTAAAGTATTCGTAACCGGATAATTTAGAGTTTCAACTAAAGTAATCAACTGAGCAGAAGCCTTTCCAAGAATAACACCGCCACCAGCATATATAATCGGTCTTTTAGCCGCCAACAACATATCAACCGCTTTCTTAATCTGTCCAGAATGACCTCTCATTGGAGGAGAATATGATCTCAATTTAATCTTTCTAGGATAGATATATTCAAAGCGCTCGTTTGGCGCGGTCATATCTTTAGGAATATCAACAACAACAGGCCCAGGACGACCGGACTCCGCAATATAAAATGCTTTTTTAAGCACCTCAGGAATTTCAGATGGATGCCTGATAGCCATATTGTGTTTAACTATGGGCCGAGACACCCCCATCATATCAGTTTCCTGAAATGCATCTTCCCCTATAAGCGTAGAAGCAACCTGACCACACAGAACGACCATCGGAACTGAGTCCATAAAGGCCGTCGCAATACCGGTAATAGTATTGGTTGCTCCAGGCCCAGATGTAACCAGCACGACCCCTGCCTTACCAGATGCTCGCGCATAACCATCCGCCATATGAACAGCAGCCTGCTCATGACGTACTAAAATATGTTCTACTTTATCCTGACGAAACAGCGCATCATAAATATGCAGCGCCGCACCACCAGGATAACCGTATATCTTTTCGACACCCTCGTCTTGCAAAAAACGAGTAATCATATCGGCGCCAGATAATAGCTCCACGATAAATACCTTCTATTAATAAGTGAGTTGGAAGCTTAATCCGAGTTAACACTTACTTCTTTTGGAAGCATACTGGATATAATCTAGCGAACTCTATATAGCAAAGCGGCGTGGAGTTTCGCCCAACACTGTATGATTTATGAGATACAATACTGCATTCACTACTGCCAGATTTAACACACAGGCAAAAAATTCGCTCGGGGATACTATTAGCGTATTTAAACGACTTTTGTAAAACCCTAGAAAAAGCAACCAACAATTCTGACACTTAAATAATCAGAGTCAACAAGAAATACTAACTTTTCCTTGGTTTAAACAATATTTGGACGATTTTAAGGCTTTTCTTCTATCTTAGTTTATAGTTAATAGGAATTTGCCACTCATTAGAGGATTCCAAGAATATGCCCAAACAAACTTTATGCGCAAATAAACCCAACCTCAAAACCCAGCTTAGCATCTTAATAGTACTCATAATCAGCCCTTTACTTTGCAATGCTGAGGTTTACAAGTGGGCTGATAAAAATGGCAACATTCACTACTCCGACATAAAACCGACTGAGACACCTAGCGAAAAACTTAACATCAAGTCAAGCACCACAAACAACCAAAGCAAAGAAAGAGAATCACCCCAAAGCGCCGCACAAAAACTAGATGAAAGAAAATCAAAAGAACTTGAAGCTCAAGCTGAGAAACTACAAGCCGAAACTCAAAAAAGAGAACTACGCGCCCAATGCGAGAGCATAAAAGACAAGCTAAAAACCCTACAAGAACATAACCAAATTAAAATCAATGAAAATGGGAAAGTTCGCCGCCTAAGCTCAGAAGAAATAGAAGAAAAGAAACAAGCCTATAAAGAACAAATAAACACACAGTGCTCCAAATAAAAAACAAAACACAAGACATAAAAAAAACCGGCAATTGCCGGTTTTTTTTATGTCAGATAGACGCTATTTTATATCAGCAACCGTTTTAAGCGGATAATGTGCTGGGTAAGCAAATTTAGCCACGCCTGAATCAACAGCAGCTTTAGCAACGGCAGCAGAAACATTACCTAATAAACGCTCATCAAGCGGCTTAGGAATAATATATTCTTTACCGTACTCCAGGTGCGCACCACCATAGGCATCAATAACATCTTGAGTAACAGGCTCTTTTGCTAAATCTTTAATGGCATGAACAGCCGCCACCTTCATTTCTTCATTAATTACTTTCGCCCTTACATCAAGCGCGCCTCTGAAGATAAAAGGAAAGCCCAATACATTATTAACCTGGTTAGGATAATCAGAACGACCGGTCGCCATTATCAAATCGCTTCTTGCCGCTAAAGCAGTTTCTGGCTTAATTTCAGGATCAGGATTAGAGCAAGCAAAGATAACTGGATTTGGAGCCATACGCATCAAATCTTCAACTGGCAACAAGTTTGGACCAGACAAACCAACAAATACATCTGCGCCATCACAAGCATCAGAAAGTGTACGCTTATCCGTATCATTCGCAAACATTGCTTTATACTGATTCAGGTCATCACGACCAGTATGGATAACCCCCTTACGGTCAAGCATAAAGATGTTTTCTGATTTCATACCGCAACTGATAAGCAGCTTCATGCACGCAATTGCAGCTGCACCCGCCCCCAAACAAACAACCTTAGCGTCTTCAATTTTTTTGCCCTGAAGCTCTAGAGCGTTAATCATACCTGCTGCAGTAACGATAGCCGTACCATGCTGATCATCATGAAATACAGGAATATTACACTGCTCAATCAGAACCCTTTCAATCTCAAAGCACTCAGGCGCTTTAATATCTTCCAGATTAATACCACCAAAAGTATCTGCTATACGCTTAGTTGTATCAATAAATGCTTGAGGACTTTCAGCATCAACCTCAATATCAAAAACATCGATTCCAGCAAAGCGCTTAAACAACACGCCCTTACCTTCCATAACCGGCTTACTAGCCAACGGACCTAAATTGCCTAAACCAAGAATTGCTGAACCATCAGAAATGACAGCAACCAGATTTCCCTTAGCCGTATACTTATATGCATTTTCAGGATCTGCCGCAATTTCTCTAACAGGCTCAGCAACACCTGGACTATAAGCTAAAGCCAAATCCCTTGAAGTCGCGGTAGGTTTAGTAATTTCAACACTAATCTTACCTGGCCGTGGGTTTGCATGATAATCGAGAGCCGCTTTTTTTAAATCTTCTGACATTATATTGTACCGTTTAACCATGAATTGTAGACATTAAGCCTGACATTTTAGGCAAATTACATTGCCCACCCTTTAAAGACATTATGATATTGCAAATTGACTGTAAACTGTAAACAAACAACTATCATAAAGACTTTTAATGGCACTTCTCAACTACAAATAAACATATATATCAAAACACTTATTCTTTAAGAGTAGATGAAAGATCAATCAGCTTACTATATTTAAGCTCCACATTAAAAAAGACAAAAAAGAGCGTCATGCGCTCTTTTTAATGTAATCTTCGAAGCAAAACATCTCTTAGCTGCTGATTCTGCTGCCAAAACGCTTCTTAAACTTATCGATACGACCGCCTGTATCCATTACTTTCTGCTTACCAGTATAAAATGGATGACATGCAGAACATACGTCTAGAGTAAGATCTTTACACAGCGTTGAACGCGTTTTAAAGACATTACCGCAACCACATTTTGCTTCAATTTCCTGATATTCAGGATGAATACCTTCTTTCATGACACACCTCAAATTAAATTATGCCGCCACTGAATATTGCCTTATTATATTTCAACAAGCACAAAAACAGCACCGCACAAGGAAAAACTTAAGCCATTTCTTAATTTTGAGTTAGCTAACAAAAAACCAATATAAAGCTTCAGCCATTTTTAAGACGGCGAATATTAACAAATTAAACGCAATTAGCAAGTACCGTTTCAATCAAAAGGAGAATACTCTAAGATTAATACAGAAATTTCCTATTGAAAGTAATCATGATTATATCTGTCGCCATCCCTGTACCTCTTTTTAAAACCTTCGACTATCTTGTTCCTGAAAAGGCCACAAGCTTTTCAAGTGAAGCTATTCAAAGCCTAGACCCTGAAATTGGCATGAGAGTTCTCGTACCATTTTCTGGAAGACAGTTAATTGGCGTGATAATAGAGAAAAAAGCAAGGAACACGCAAACAGTAGATAAAAAATACACGATCAAGCATGCCATTGAAGTACTGGATCAAGAATCAGGCTTTCCTCACAACTTATTTAAACTTATTACATGGGCTGCCCACTATTACTGTCACCCTTTAGGCGAATGCTTCCAAACCGCCTTACCGACCTCACTTAGAAAGCAAGCCCACTCAAACAAAACTGATGACACCATCAGCATAATTAAGTGGTTTAGAACAGATACGCCTTTTAATAATCACAAAAAAGCACCTAAGCAAGCAAAAATTTTAGGCCTATTTCAAAACCAAGCGAATGGCTTATGGCAGGATTCTTTTAAACTCTTAGGCATTACTGCCAGCCAACTAAAAAGCCTAGAAAAAAAAGCCCTTTTACGACACGAAAAAATAGACCCACTTAGCGCCCATACACAACAGAACGAGCATATTGATGTAATAAAATTTGAACTAAATGACCAGCAACAACATGCATTAGAGCGCTTATCCAAAAATACTGAGGCCTTTAATATTCATCTTTTGCACGGCATAACAGGCAGTGGAAAAACTGAAGTGTATATCGCCAGAGTCAAGGAAACGTTAGCGAAGAAAAAACAAGCGCTTATATTAATTCCAGAAATCAACCTGACACCTCAAACACTTGCGAGATTCCAATCTCAACTTAATACTCCCATAGGCCTTATTCACTCAGGCATGAGCGAGAAAGAAAAACTCACCATGTGGCTATTAGCCAAGAATGGTACTGCAAATGTTATCATAGGCACTCGATCAGCCATCTTTACGCCCTTCAAGTCTTTAGATCTGATCATAGTCGATGAAGAGCATGACTCTTCATATAAACAAAATGATGGTTTCAAGTATTCCGCTCGCGACTTAGCGGTTAAGAGAGCCCAACTGGAAAACTGCCAAGTTATTCTTGGATCAGCAACACCTTCATTAGAAACCCTGCTAAATGCCAAGCAAAAAAAATATCACTATATACCACTAACCAAGCGAGCAGGCTTAGGCGAAAAACCCGAAATATATTTGATAGACATTAAAAGCAGAACACTCTCTAATGGCTGCTCACAACCTCTCTTAGATAAAATAAAAGTAGAATTAGAACAACACAACCAGGTCATCATTTTTCAAAACCGCAGAGGATACTCGCCCACATTACTCTGTAATAGCTGTGGCTGGATCGCCCTATGCCCGCACTGCGATGCCCGTCTAACGCTCCACAATAATCCACCTCACCTTCACTGTCATCACTGCGACTTCAAAGAAGCGATACCTCACTCATGTAAAGCTTGTCACTACACGCAACTGAGCCCATTAGGAACGGGCACTCAACGAATAGAACTAGGACTCATAAGCGCCTTCCCTGAAACAAAAATCATTCGAATTGATCGTGACAACATAAAAAAACAGCAAGACATGAAACAACTTGTTGAAGAAGTAAATCAAGGCGAGCCTTGCATTCTAATTGGCACTCAAATGCTAGCAAAAGGGCATGACTTTCATAATGTCACCCTGGTCGCCATCATTGATGCGGACGCAAGCTTATTCAGCTCAGATTTTCGAGCATTTGAACAAAGCACCCAGCTTTTACTTCAGGTTGCCGGCAGAACAGGCAGAGGCAATAAAAAAGGCACTGTCCTGATACAGACCAAACACGCTGAACACCCTCTTTTTATTCCAATTTTGGATAATAACTATGATCTAGCTGCAAATAATGAGTTAGCAGAAAGACAAGAATGCGAGTTGCCGCCTTACAGTAAAATGATTTCTGTCAGAGCCGAGTCCAAGTCCCAACAAATAAACTTCGAACAACTTCAACAAATTAAACAAGCGCTTTTGAATCGACTAATCAATTCCGCGGACATTCAATTATCAGGCCCTCTTGAGGCTAGCATGCCTAGAAAAGCAGGCATCTACAGAGCCTACCTTCACATATTTACCACAAATCAAGCTATTAGATATACAGTACAAACAGAACTACCTTTATTATTAGGAAAACTGAAAAATAAGACAAAGATAATGATTGACGTCGATCCTCACGAATACACATAAAGTCTTTTCATCATCGTGATTTTGACCTTATGTATTCATTGTAAGAGTTTCAATAAGCTCGCGAATCATAGATAATACGCGACAATTATTTTATCTACTTAGCATACATTCTTGGAATCACATGAAAGAACTTATCTCTGAACTTGTTCAAAACGCCATTACACAGCTCAGTGACACACAAATAATTCCTACTGAACTCAACTACACAATAAATATAGACGCTAGCAAAGATAAAACTCATGGTGACTTTGCCTCTAATATCGCCCTTGTGTTATCCAAACAAGCAAACATGGCGCCTAGAAAACTAGCAGAACTTATTGTTGCTAAGCTTTTCGAAAACAAACACGAGAATATTGAAAAAGTTGACATAGCAGGCCCTGGCTTTATTAATTTTTTTGTGAGTAGCGCAAGCAACTTTACGGTTATTCAAACAATACTCGAACAACAAGATCAATTTGGTCGTGCCGCACAGCCTAATGGTAAGAAAATTCAGGTTGAATTTGTATCGGCGAACCCTACTGGCCCTTTACATGTAGGCCATGGTCGTGGTGCAGCTTATGGCGCTTCAGTCGCCGATTTACTAGAAGCGGTAGGCTTTGACGTTACACGAGAATACTATGTGAATGATGCCGGCCGACAAATGAACATCCTGGCTGCAAGCGTTTGGCTTCGTTACCTCGAAAGTTATTTCCCTTTGAGCTTTCCTGTAAACGGTTATAAAGGTGAATACATTAATGAAATATCTTCCGACTTAAAATCTAAATACAGCGATCGTTTTTTAAGAGCATCAGAAGAGGTATTCAGCCAGTTACCTAAAGATGAAAATGAAGGTGGCGACAAAGAGCTATACATTGATGCTCTTGTGTCAAAAGCGAAGCTGCTACTTGGTGATGATTATGAGATCGTTTTTAATCAGGGCCTGAATTCCATCGTTGATGATTTCCGTGACGATCTGGAAGGTTTTGGCGTTCACTATCAAAATTGGTTCTCTGAAGCATCAATAAGCAAAGATATAGATTCAGCATTAAGCAGATTAGATAAAAATGGCCACTTATATGAAGAAAACGGCGCCCTTTGGTTTAGATCAACACGCTTTGGTGACGATAAAGACCGTGTTGTAAAACGAGAAAACGGTGAAACGACCTACTTCGCCTCAGACATTGCTTATCATTTAAATAAGTTTGAACGCGGATTCGATAAAGTCATTAATATTTGGGGTGCCGACCATCATGGCTATATCCCTAGAGTCAAGGCGGCCTTACAAGCACTTGATATCGACCCAGACAAATTAGATGTTAAACTAGTGCAATTTGCTATTTTATATAGAGGCAAAGAGCGTGTTCAGATGTCCACCCGAAGTGGCTCTTTCGTTACACTAAGAGAGCTTCGTGAAGAGGTTGGCAAGGATGCAGCCCGATTCTTTTATGTGACTCGCAAAGCAGAGCAGCACATGGACTTTGATTTAGATTTAGCTAAATCTGAAAGTAAGGATAATCCGGTCTACTACATCCAATACGCTCATGCACGAATTGCCAGCGTACTGAGAAAACTAAACGAACAAAAAATAAGCTATAAGCCCTTAGAAGGAATTAAAATACTTTCCTCAATAGCTGAAGAAGGTGAAATAAACATGGCGAAACTCTTAGCGCTTTACCCTGAGCAACTTAATACAGCGGCCAACAATCTTGAACCTCATGTACTTACTCATTACTTACGTGACTTGGCTAGCGAATTCCATGCTTATTACAATTCTAATAAAGTGCTTGATGATAATAAGCAAATTCGAGATGCTCGAATTACCCTGAGTATCGCCGTCAAACAAGTCCTTCAAAATGGCCTTCAGTTACTAGGTGTTTCAGCGCCTGAGGAAATGTAAACAAGTTTATGACTCAGGATTTTGCAAAACCCAGTACGACAAGAAAACCCGGCCAAACCAAAAAGAAAAATGGACATACGGATCGCCCACATACGCGCGATCCCCAAAGTAAAACCAAGCGAAAAAACATCCCCATAATGCCTGAAGCAAAACCAAAATCGCCTAAACGGCGTGCACTTTTTATTCTGACATTGCTTATTCTACTTGGAGTATTTGGATATGGACTTTATCTGCTTCAAGCTGTTCCAGAAACTCACTCTGTCCCCACCGAAGATACTAAGTTACAGGCAAAACCTGCAATTAAAACAAGCCCCACTCAAGCAAAAGAGACTGAGAATAGATTTAACTTTTACGACCTGCTGCCTAATCATAAGGTTATTGCCCCGAAAGTAGATGCCTACCAATTTAAAGAAAAGTCGGCTCATGGTGAATATTATTATATTATTCAGACGGGCTCTTTTCGAAACCTGAAAGATGCAGAACGTCAAAAGGCCATGATTGCATTCCAAGGCATCAAAGCCGATATTAAAAGCGTAACAAACGAACAAGGCTCGACCTGGCACAGAGTTTCAACAGGCCCATTCTATAATCGAAGCAAAATGAACAGTGCTTTAGACAAACTGGTCTCAATGCAAATTCAGCCACTTGTTAAAAAAATTAAAAAATCTTCTTAAATTTCAAAAACTAATTCTTGAAATACTTAAGCAAGCCACCATATAGCTTGCTTAAACCTTTTTTATTGCCTTTGGCTAAACTTAATCTTCCAAAGGCTAATTTTCATCAGACTCAAGTGAACTTAGACGTTCAAACTTTCGATGTTTCACTTTGGAGAATTAAATGACCACCATTTTATCTGTTCGCAGAGAAGGCGAAGTTGCCTTAGGCGGAGATGGCCAAGTATCTCTAGGCAACACTATTATGAAAGGCAATGCCAAGAAAGTCAGGCGCTTATACCACGGCAAAGTCATTGCCGGCTTTGCAGGCGGAACAGCAGATGCCTTTACGCTCTTTGAGCGTTTTGAAGCACAACTTGAAAAACACCAAGGTAATCTTCTGAAAGCAGCCGTTGAGTTAGCAAAAGACTGGCGAACAGACCGCGCACTCAGAAAGCTCGAAGCATTACTGGCTGTTGCCGATGAAAAACACTCTCTTATTATTACCGGGAATGGGGATGTGATTGAACCAGAAGATAGCCTTATCGCTATTGGTTCAGGCGGCCCTTTTGCACAAGCCAGTGCGCGCGCTCTAATGGAGAACACAGATCTTTCCGCCGAAGAAATAGTCCAGAAAGGGCTCAAAATAGCATCAGATATCTGCGTTTTTACCAACAATCAATTCACCATTGAACATATATCTAAAGCGACTGAAAAGTAAACATTAAAACCCCAACAAATTCATACTCTCGCACCAAATAGAAAGTAGACATTATTATGGCAAACATGACACCCAGAGAAATTGTTCACGAATTGAATCAACACATTATCGGACAAGATGAAGCTAAAAGAGCGGTCGCTATCGCATTAAGAAACAGATGGCGTCGCATGCAGTTAGAACCCTCTCTTCGCGAAGAGATCTCCCCAAAAAACATATTAATGATCGGTCCAACCGGTGTTGGTAAAACAGAAATAGCGCGTAGATTGGCTAAACTTGCAGACGCTCCATTTCTCAAAGTTGAAGCCACTAAATTCACTGAGGTGGGTTATGTCGGAAGAGATGTTGAATCGATTATCCGGGACCTTGCTGACAGCGCTTTAAACATGCTTAAGCAAAAAGAAATGAAACAGGTCGCACGACGAGCTGAAGATGCTGCAGAAGAACGAATCCTTGATGCTTTGCTTCGCCCTGCACGCTCATCTGGTGACTCAGACAACACGCAAACAGAAGAGTCATCAACTCGTCAGATGTTTCGCAAGAAGCTTCGTGAAGGAGAACTAGATGACAAGGAAATTGATATTGAAGTCAGCTCATCACCTGTTGGCGTTGAAATAATGGCGCCTCCGGGTATGGAGGAAATGAGCAATCAGCTGCAAAACATTTTTTCAAGTATGTCTGGTGATAAAAAGAAAACCAAGAAGCTGACAATAAAGGATGCATTTAAGCGCATCAAGGATGAAGAAGCCAGTAAACTGATTAATGAAGATGACATTAAAGCGAAAGCTATCCATGCCGTTGAACAAAATGGCATTGTCTTTATTGATGAAATAGATAAAGTTGCCAAGCGCTCTGAAAATGCATCTTCAGATGTATCTCGTGAAGGCGTTCAACGTGACCTGCTACCTTTAATTGAAGGCAGTACAGTTAATACTAAGCTGGGCGCTATAAAAACAGATCATATTCTATTTATAGCTTCAGGAGCATTTCACTTATCCAAGCCTTCAGATTTAATTCCAGAATTACAAGGCAGGCTGCCTATACGCGTGGAATTAAAAGCCCTAACACCGTCAGATTTCCAAAAAATATTAACAGAACCAAATGCATCGTTAATTGACCAGTATATTGCCTTAATGGGTACAGAAGGTTTACAACTAAGCTTCAGTAATGATGCGCTTGAGAAAATTGCGCATATTGCCTGGAAAGTGAACGAGAAAACTGAAAATATCGGCGCTAGAAGACTTCATACAGTATTAGAAAAACTCTTAGAACAAGTCTCTTTCGATGCCGGAGACACGCAGCTAGATGACTTCAAAGTAACAGCCGAATATGTGGCAGAAAAACTAGATGCTCTTTCAGAAGATGAAGATTTAAGTCAGTATATTTTATAATTAGCTCTAATCAAAAAGAGCGCGTTTAAAACAAATAAAACACAAGACATATGCGCTTTATTTGTTTTAAACAGAAGTATTTATCTACTAAAAAATAGAAACCACTTTGTTTGTCAGCTTCTCAAGATAGCTATCATTAGTTTTCTCTATAGAAATCTTTCTGACATTAGTTTGATAGCTGGGTAAAGCTGCACCATACAAACCTGTGCTTAAAGTTCTCGTCTCATCATTAAGAATATCATGGCGCAAACGAATTCCAGCAGGCGCCAAGAGCAGCTCTAACTCTTCAGCTCGTGCCCTTAACGAAGCACGCGTTAATTGATAAGCCTGCTCACACATCATTTTTCGAGTATTAAAACTGAAAACACTCGAAAAAAGTAAGTTTGCATCATTTCTGACTGGTTCAAATAAAATGACTTCTTTATTCGGGTAATCACGCTTAAGGTACTTCAAGCCAGATTGCAGACGCGAATGAACCATGGTTCGATAAACTTGGGATATAACATTAGGCATACCTGATTGGCTCAATTCGTGACGAGACATTGTTCCAGAATCGACCGCCTGCGAAACATCAACCGGCACAACAGGATTGATTGCAAAAACAATATCAGCACCATCTTCCATTGCCACAGTCGTATGCATACCTTTATTTAGCGTCCCATCCACATAAAAGTGATCGTCGACTTCAACCGGCTGATATAAGCCTGGAGAAGCCATACTACATTGAATCGCTTTAGAGATTTGAATGTGCTGCAAGCCATCTGAACCAAACCTTACCGTCTCACCTGATTCAAGATCAGCTGCAATAATAATTAAATTCTTTCGCAACTGTTTAAAATCGTTTGTTCGTCCAATTGCGTTATAAGATTTAGCAAGATACTGATGAAAGCCTTCATTATTAAATATGCCAGAAGGTACCGCCTGTGCCAGCGCCGTTAAAGACTCTAAAATACTTTGATCATTTGGATGACTTAATAGATTCATCCAAGCTTTAAACAGGATTTTAGGAATGGCCTTAGCCCGCTGAAAATACTCGGCAAAAGCAGGCTTATAAAACACTTCCGGATGAAAAGGGTGAATATCGGCTTCATTACGCACAAAAATTCGACACATCTGTGCCGGAGTCATTTGATTCGCTAAATTAGCCGCAACAAAAGACCCTGCATTAACACCCACATAAGTATGTAGATCATTTAAGTCAAGCCCATCTAAGGCTTCATCTAGAGCCCTTAAAGCACCAATTTCGTATATGCCGCCTAATGGTCCACCACCACCAAGAGCCAAACCAAGCTTGAGGTTTGTTTTATTTTGCAATGTCTTATCAGACATTATGATGACCTCACAAACATTAAAATAATTACCACTGACACTATGCTTAATTTATAGAGTGTTCACACTAATCAAATTCATGCTTAAGATTTAATTTCTTCAAGAATTTTTACAGGTCGTAAATATCGAGAAAAACCAGCCTCTTTAAGAGCAAAATTAAGCGTACTTTGAACAATATAAGGAGAATCCAACTCTAGAACATTCTCTAGTAGTCTCTTTGCCCAAGCCAAATCAATACCACGAATCACAGACTTTACTTTTAATAAGTTAGATGCATTCATTGAAAGAGCATCATAACCCATCGCCATCAAAAGAACGGCTCCAGCAGGATCGCCAGCCAACTCACCACAAATGCTTAGCTGAATTGACAGCTCTTTCGCATCCTTGGCGATACTATAGAGAGCTCTTAAAACTGCCGGGTGAAATGTATGATACAGAGAGGCAACACGCGGGTTATTTCGATCCACTGCTAACAAGTATTGCGTTAAATCATTTGAACCAACTGATAAGAAATCGACCCTGTCAGCAAATTCTTTAACCTGATAAACAGCTCCTGGCACCTCAATCATCACACCTATTTGAGGCATTGTGACATCAAATCCCTCTGCACGAATTTCATGATATTCACGGTAAATAAGATGCAAAGCTTCTTCTATTTCATTCACGCTGGAAATCATGGGCAGCATGATGCGCAAATTATCCAAACCAACACTGGCCTTTAACATTGCTCGCATTTGCACCAAAAAGATTTCTGGGTGATCCAAGGTAACGCGAATCCCGCGCCAACCTAAAAATGGATTTTCTTCTGTGATTGGAAAGTACGGCAGTGATTTATCACCACCGATATCAAGTGTTCTCATGGTGACAAAATTCGGAGAAAACGCCTCTAACTGCTCCCGATAACAAATTATTTGTTCTTGTTCGCTCGGGAAACGTTCATTAATCATAAAGGGCACTTCAGTTCGATATAAACCGACGCCTTCAGCCCCTTGATTGATAGAGCGAACAACATCTGTCATTAAGCCCGTATTAACCCAAGCAGATATCACATGACCATCTGTGGTTTCACAAGGTAAGTGCTTTAACTTCTCGAGACCTTGATCAAGAAGCTTTTCTTCTTCAACTATTTGCTTGTAATAGTGTATAAGCCTATCTGAAGGGCTAACAAACAGTTCACCATTATAGCCGTCAACAATAAGGTCTTTGCCATCCAAGCGATTAAGAGGCATATCTAACACCCCCATTATCGTTGGAATACCCATTGCTCTAGCTAAAATAGCCACATGAGAATTACCAGAGCCTTTCACTGACACTAAACCTAATAGTTTATCTCTTGGCACCTCTCCAAGCATGGTGGGGGTCAATTCATCACTAACCAAAATGGTATTTTCAGGAAAGATTAGCTGTAATTTCGAATCTTTTTGCAGATAAGAAAGGATGCGTCGACCTAAGTCTTTAATATCAACAGCACGCTCACTTAAATAAGCATCATTCATCTGCTCAAAATGCCGCGCATACTCACTGATGATCATTTTTAAAGATGTTTGTGCCGACTTGCCCGCCTGTATTTTGCTTCTGACTTCTCCGGCTAAGGCATTATCATCGAGCATATTTAGATACACATCGAATAAAGCCTGCTCTTCTGGTCGAAGCTGAGTGGAAAGACGTTCACCCACTTTCTGTATATCCAAACGAACAGACTGAATAGCATGTTCAAAAAGTGCTATATCCTCTTCAATATTTTCAGTATCTCTATCTGGCACGGCATCAAGGTTAGCCATCGGGAAAATAACAACACTTCGGCCAATTGCAACACCGGGAGCACCGGCCACACCTCGAAAAGTAATATCCTGCGCAGCTTCGCCGGTTACGGTTTTAGATTCCATTGCTCGGGTTATTTCTGTATGAGCAATGACACTTGCTAACTGAGCAGATATTGTCACAAGAAAGGCTTCTTCACCTTCATCAAACTGACGACTATTGCTCGCCTGCTGAACAACGATAACCCCCAAAACCTTTTTATGATGGATGATGGGGACACCCAAAAAGCTTTCGAAGCGCTCTTCCCCCGTCTCAGGAAAATAACGATAGCGCTCATGTTTCTGAGCATGTTCAAGATTGATAGGCTCTTGACGAACCCCAACCAAACCGACCAAACCTTCTGAGTATCCTAGGCTCACACGTCCAACGGCATCCACTTTAAGGCCTTTTGACGCTTTCAGAATGTAACGGTTCCCCTCAACATCTAAAATATAAACAGAACAAACTTCTGTCGACATTGCTTCCTGAACTCGGCGCACAATAATATCGAGCGCCTCATCCAAGCTTGTTGCATTATTTACTTCCTGAACAATGCTACGTAGTACACTAAGCATCTATCGACATCCTTTAGGTGAGCCTGGTCTTATAAATTCATGTTTGTGACAAATTACTTTATAAACCCGTCAAATAAACACTCATCATTTAAGATAGGAACCACATTGTTTAAATAAATCAGTAGACAATTCTTTCATTGCCCGTCGGTAAACTTCTCGCTTAAAAGAAACAACCTGCCCTAAAGGATACCAGTAACTAACCCACTGCCACTGATCAAATTCAGGATTAGCACTTCTATTCATGGAGACCATAGAGTCTTCACTATGCATACGCAACAAGTACCACTTTTGTTTCTGCCCAACACATAAAGGAAGTGAGTTATGACGAACCATTTTTTTGGGCAAGCGATAACGCAACCAGCCCTTGGTTTTGGCTACAATTTCAACATCACAAGCCTGAAGCCCTACCTCTTCATGCAGCTCACGATATAATGCTTCATCAGGAGTTTCGGTAACCTTGATACCACCTTGAGGAAACTGCCAGGAATTTTGTCCGATTCGTCTTGCCCATAACACTTCATTGAATTGGTTAGCGAGAATAATTCCGACATTCAGCCTAAAGCCGTCAGAATCTATCACTTTACAATTCCTTTAAAATTTATATTAAATACATTCTTCCAGAATTTACCGATTTCGGCAAACCTAGTTACCTGTAATTGATTCATATTTATCTAAATTTTAGACCAGATCAGGATTTTTTCACCTTAGTTCTGATATCCTCTTAATACTTATCTCAATTATCTGTTTTTATAGGGGAAATTTTGTGGCTTTAGCTATTTTTGACTTGGATAATACTCTATTAGATGGTGATAGTGATCATGCATGGGGTGAGTATCTTGTCGAGAAAGGGATAGTTGATGCAAAACTATACAAACAGGCAAACGATCAATTTCTAAAAGACTACCAAAGCGGACAATTAGATATACAAGCTTATCTTGAGTTTGCTTTAAAGCCCTTAGCAAATCGCCCATTATCTGAGCTTAACTTACTTAGAGAAGAGTTTTTTGAAACTAAAATCAAACCCATCATGCTTCAAAAGGCCTTTGAGTTACTAAAGCTCCATAGAGCTAAAGGTGATTATTTACTGATAATTACGGCTACTAACCGCTTTGTGACAGAGATTATTGCTAATGCATTTGGTGTTGACGACCTCATCGCCACTGAACCAGAAATGCTTGGAGAGCGATATACGGGGAAAGTTGCAGGCGTTCCGAGCTTCAAAGAAGGTAAAATCACCCGATTACATGAGTGGCTGAAGGGTAAACAATATGAATTATCGGGCGCTTTTTTTTATAGTGACTCGCATAATGACACCCCATTACTTGAATTAGTCGACTTCCCCATTGCTGTTGATCCTGACGATATTCTAAGACAGACCAGTCAAACCAATAACTGGCCAATCCAATCTCTCAGAGACTAAACAAAATGTCAGATCCCACCATGTTTAGACCCCTACTATCTATTCTAGTCCTTTTCTATATTTTTTTAATTTCTGCATGCTCAGACTCACGCGATAACAACACAAGAGATGACTCTCGAAACACCAATGAAGCTCTTCTATCATCACAATCAGAACAAACGGAACCTTCCTCAAGCATAGAACTAGACCCAACAAGGTCTCTGTTTATCAATACAGTCGATGAGCACTTCTCTGAACTGCTCAATGAGAGCAAGTACTTACATGAAAACTTAATGGCATTTACCAAGAAACCTACTCAAGAAAGCCTTCAGAAAACGATCCAGCACTTAGAAAAAACACACGCCCTATTTATAAGTGGCTATTTTTTAGATACTTGCTGCTTAATATATACTCCCCCCCAAGTTCAAGATGAAAACGTGACAAACTCCATTAAAATTAAAACACGCTTGGACCAACAACCTTTATTGCCGGGCTATTTAGACGCCGTAGAAGGCTACCCCTTTAGTGGTTTAATTTATGCCGACATTCCCATTACAGTTGAAAATATGGCACAAGAATTCCAACTTGGTGACACGGCCTATGTAAGCTTGGGCTTCCATGCCTTAGAACTGATTCTTAAGGGCAGCAATCTGAAACGAAAAGTGAGTGATTTTTCGACGCTAACAAGCACCTCAGATACCAGTTCGGCGCCCCCAGAACTGAGAAGAACGCTTTACGCCATGTTGCTTGCATCTGAAATTAAGAAAGATATTTCGGCATTAAAACAAGCCTGGGAAGCCAACCTTAAAAAGCAACTTCAACAAAGCACTAGTGCTCAAGCAGAAGCCTTCTTTGACGCGCTAAATGTGAAGATTGAAAAAGAGATTCAAGATCAGAAAAATCAAGATGATCACTTCAACTTAGAAAGCATCTCTCTCAAACAAACACTTCTAGATAAACTGGCTTCATTAAAAGCTCTAAATCAAGCAACAAAACTAAGCAGGTAATACCCGAACAAAGATGGCTTTTAAATAATCCGTCTCTGGAATAGCAGGTATAATCGGATGATCCGGCCCCTGACCACCTTGCTCAACAATTTGCAATTGCTTCTCTAGTGTTTGCCCTGCAAGACTCACCGCTTTCACTAGAGCGCCTTTAGATAAGTGCATAGAGCAAGACGCCGAGACTAACAAGCCATCTCTACCGAGCAACCTCATAGCCAACTGATTCAAGCGCTGATAGGCCAATTCACCGGCCTTCTGATCTTTTCTTCTAGGAATAAACGCTGGAGGATCTACAATAACAACATCGAACCTCTCATCCATTTCTTTGAGTTTTTTACATACTTCAAGAACATCACCTTCAATACAATCAACCTTGTCTTGAAGATTATTTAGTTCTGCATTTTTAATGACATAATCTAATGCCAAAGTAGAACTATCGACACAGGTGACAGACTCGGCACCAAATGCTGCAGCTTGAATGCCCCAACCCCCAACATAGCTATATAAATCAAGAACACGCTTGCCTTTAACGTAATCTTTAAGGCGCGCACGATTCATTCGATGATCATAAAACCAGCCGGTTTTTTGACCCGCAACAATCGGTGCGAGAAATTTCACGCCATTTTCAGTAAATTCGGCCTCTTCAATTTCTTCACCTTTGGCACTTTCAATATACGAGACCAAATCTTCCGGACCGCGCATTTTGCCATTATTCTTAAAGATAATATTTTTCGGTCTACACACTTTTTCTAAAGCCGCTACAATTTCAGCTTTTAATGCCTCCATTCCCACTGATGAAATCTGCACAACATAAACATCCACAAAACGGTCAATCACTAATCCAGGCAGGCGATCACTATCACCAAAAACCAAGCGATAACAGGGCTCAGAGAAAACCTTTTGTCTTAAGGAAAGTGCCACATTTAAACGGTGGGTTATTAAGGACTGATCCATTAATTGTTTAGGATCACGACTGATCATTCGCCCCGCAATCAGTGAGGCCGGCGACATAAATGCTGTCCCTATTACTTTATCAGCCTGCGATTTCACTTGAACTTGCTCTCCAGGCTCAAAAGACTTAAGTGGCGTTTTTTTTACATCAATTTCGTTGCTGTAAATCCATAAATGGCCTTGTTTTAAGCGTTTTTCGGCGCCCTTATTCAATTGTACATATTGCATTGTTCACTCCATTATCTAAAATTTGCGCCTTAATATTTTGCTGCGAGTATAACAACTCAGATACCAAACCGTGTATATATTTCACATAAATACCATGGCACTTTGCATAAAGAGCCCTACAATTAAACAATCAGATAATAATTCTCTTAACACATTGAATTGGAGCAGTTTGGTCATGGCTAACCAACTTTCGCAAGAACAAGTCTCAAAAATACTTCAGGGTATTTTTGTTCCACCTCAACCACAGATACTGGTTGACTTGCAAATGGAACAAATCATGCCTGACCCTGACATCATTCGAATAGCCAATCTGATTGCTAAAGATGTCGGTTTATCTGGCACCATGCTGAAATTTGTCAATTCCCCCTTTTACGGGCTCAGCAATAAAATAACCTCAATTGAACAAGCGGTGTCTTTATTGGGCATCAATACCGTCGTCAACATTCTTAACGGGCTGGCTATTAAAGGCCAAATGTCAGATGAGAATATAATGGAATTAACCACTTTTTGGGATACAGCCAACGACATAGCCCTGGTTTGTGCGACTGTCGCCAAAAAAGTTGGCTTTCCAAACCCGGATGAAGCCTATACTTTAGGCTTGTTTCACAATGCCGGCATTCCTCTTATGATGAAGCGCTTTGAGGGTTATTTATCAGAACTGAGAAATGCTTACGGAAGCACTTATAATCGTGTTATCGACTATGAAAACGAGAAGTTTAATACCAATCATTGTGTTGTTGGATACTACATGGCCAAGTCATGGAACTTACCTATCCATCTTTGTCTGACGATCGCTGAGCATCATAACACCAAACAAATATTTGACACTAAAGACGGCAGAAACCAACTTCAGAAGACCCTGCTTGCCATCTTAAAAGTCTCTGAACATATCTGTGGAAATTACAAGATATTAGGGCACCAGAGTGTTGACGCCGAATGGGAAAATAGCCATAAGGATATTCTCGAACACCTAGGCCTTTCCTCCTATGATCTAGATGATCTTAAAGAAGCGTTTATTGATATGGGAATCACCGTTTATTAAGGCCAGAATAACGCTTATTAAAGCCTTTATTCGCTTGAAATCGCTAGGTTTGAGGAATTCCCCCCACCCTAACCCTCCCCTTAGCAGGGGGAGGGAATGCTTCGTTTTAAGCTGTGTATGAGACATCCAATTCTCGAGCTGCTTTGACATCATCCAGACGTCTTACAGGCTGAGTAAATGGTGCCCCTTTTACCATTTCAGGAGAGTTTTCAGCTTCCTTCTGAATTGCAATCATGGCTTCGACAAAGCCTTCCAACTCATCAATTGATTCTGTTTCTGTTGGCTCAATCAAGAAACATTCTGGAATTAATAAGGGGAAGTAAGTGGTCGGTGCATGATAACCGTAATCGAGTAAACGCTTGGCAAAATCCATTGCATTAACACCCAGGTTTTTAGCTTGCTTACTTAAGGTAATAATGAACTCATGTGTTGCCCGTCTATCTTTATAAGCCAATTCAAAACCTGCATTTTTCATTAACACAGCCATGTAATTAGCATTTAAGGTAGAAAATTCACCCACACGGTGAAGCCCTTCACGCCCCAGTAATATCGCATAAATATACGCCCTCAAGATGATTCCCGCGTTACCCATAAAGGCACTTAAACGGCCAATTGATTCAGGCAACTCATCTTGATCAATCCAGTGATAGCGTTTTATCCCTGAATCATCTTCATCACAACCCGCAATCGGTGTTGGCAAGAAAGGCAGTAAACGCTTACCGACAGCAACTGGCCCGGAACCTGGACCACCGCCACCATGTGGTGTTGCGAAGGTTTTATGCAAATTCATATGCAATACATCAAAGCCCATATCGCCAGGGCGAACCTGACCCAGAATGGCATTTAAGTTAGCGCCATCGTAATATAGCAAGCCACCCGCATCATGCACTGTTTTTGCAATTTCTTCGATTTGACGCTCAAACACACCACAGGTTGAAGGATTTGTCATCATAATGCCCGCAGTTTGAGGACCTACCGCCTCTTTAAGTGCCGCTAAATCAACATCGCCATTGGCTAAGACCGGAATCTCTTTCACCTTATAGCCACACATGACCGCAGTTGCCGGATTGGTTCCATGAGCCGCTTCAGGCACAATAATTTCTGTTCTTGCATGATCATCGCGGCTTTCATGATAGGCCTTGATCATGGCGACACCGGCAAATTCACCTTGCGCCCCCGCCATGGGGCATAAAGAAACACCGGCCATTCCAGTGACTTCTTTTAGAATATTCTGCAAGTCATAGACGCATGCCAAATAACCTTGGCTATGTGATTCCGGTGCAAGTGGGTGCCGATTGAGAAAACCCGGTAAAGCTGCAGCACGCTGGGCACCCTTAGGATTGTACTTCATGGTACAAGAACCCAAGGGATAGAACTGGGTATCAATTGAAAAGTTTCGACGTGATAAATTGGTAAAGTGTCGAACCGCCTGAAGCTCGGAAACTTCTGGCAATAATGCTGGCTTTTTACGCAGCATGGATTCGGGTAAATCTGCAATATCCGCTAGCTTCTTTGGCGCTTGGGAAGTGGCAAAGCGACCTTGACTACCCTTCTTAAATATCAACATTCGCCTTTTACCTCTCCAATTGCACGAATTAACGCTGCCTTGTATAAGGCCAAGTCATTTTCAGTTTTAACTTCTGTGGCACAGACTAAAATGCAGTTATGTAAGTCAGAACCAAACCCACTCAAATTAAAACCACCAAGAATACCTTGCTCTGCCATATCGTCTAATACTGCCGCTGCAAAACCTTCTTTGTCACTTTCCAACTGAATAACAAATTCATGAAAGAACGCGTTATTGGTTCTGCTTTTTACGCCAGCTACATCTGACAAACTGAGCAATAACTGACGTGCATTCTGATGGCTAGATTTAGCCACACGAGACAAACCTTCAAAACCAAGTAAAGTTAAGTAGATAGTTGCAGCAGTGACTGCCAAACCCTGATTAGTACAGATATTTGATGTCGCTTTCGAGCGACGAATATGCTGTTCACGAGCCTGAAGCGTTAAGGTAAAACCTTCCTTTCCTTCCAAATCTAAGGTACGACCAATAATTCGACCTGGCATCTGACGCACCAACTTCTGTTTGCAGGCAATAAAACCAAAATATGGCCCACCCGATGCAAGCGGAATCCCAAGAGCTTGACCCTCGCCTACGGCGATATCGGCACCATTGTGCCCCCACTCTCCGGGAGGATTAAACAGCGCTAGCGCTGTTGGGTTTACCAACCCGATTACTAGCATATTCTTGTCTTGAGCCCAGTCAGTCAGTAAATCAACAGATTCCAAACCACCAAAGAAATTTGGCTGAGGTATAACAAGCGCTGCAAAGTCTTCTTCTGCATAGGCTTTCAATGCGTCCATATCAACAGATAAGTTTTCAGGATCAATCGGCATCACTTCAATTTCAATACCTTGATTAGACACAATATCTGTCACAACTTTCTGGTATAAGGGATGAACCGTGCCGGCAAATAGTACCTTTTTACTTTTTGATTTCCGGTTAGCACGAATACTCATCAATACCGCTTCTGCTAAACCAGACGCACCATCGTATAAAGAAGCATTAGATACATCCATCGCCGTCAATTGGCAAATCATGGTCTGGTATTCATAAATAAGTTGCAAGGTGCCTTGACTCGCTTCCGCCTGATACGGCGTATAAGCAGTGAGAAACTCTCCTCTCATCGTGACATCCCAAACCGCCGCAGGAATATGATGTTCATAGGCACCGGCACCAATAAAACACAATGCGCCTTCATCTTGCTGAGCACGATCTGACAACAAGCGCAGCATATCCATCTCACCTAAACCATCCGGCACACCGACTAGAGGCTTGGCACGAAGGTGGGAAGGAATCTCATCAAATAGATCATTAATAGACGCAACGCCAATTACGTCTAACATTTTTTCAATATCTTGTTCCGTATGCGGAATAAAAGGCATGTCTTACCCTCATAAAATCATAAAGCAGAGAAATAATACTGAGATATTTCTTTAAGAAGCGGCTTTATTTAAAAAATAAAACCTTTGAAGCACTGTTAGATTTTTAACAGCGTAATCAAAGGTCTTGAACAGCAGTTTGGCCTAAGCTGTAAGAATTCAATCAAAAACTTTTTGAATCAATGATCTTCGGACTCACAAACTTCGGTATATTCTTCGGCACTTAAAAGGCTAGATAACTCGTCGGCATCAGATATCTTCACTTTGAAAAACCAACCGTCATCATAAGGGTCACTATTAACTAACTCTGGTGAATCTTCCAAAGCATCATTAATTTCTATAACAGTCCCACTAATAGGCGAAAATATATCAGAAGCTGCCTTTACCGATTCAACCACACCAGCTTCATCACCTGCTGCAATAATGGCATCAACTTCAGGTAACTCTACAAAAACAACATCACCTAAAAGATCTTGAGCGTGATCTGTAATACCAACCGTTGCTGTTTCGCCGTCTTCCTCAAGACGAACCCACTCATGGCTAGATAAATACCGCAATTCACCAGGGATAATACTCATGCTTTAATTTCCTCAAACTAGAATGAACAATGTTCAACACTAAATGTAAATTTACTAAAATGCTTTCTTACCAAAACGGACAAAAGGTGGTTTTACAATTTTCACATCAATGTGCTTACCACGCATATCGACCTGACAAGCCTCCGTCACAGACTGAGAAACGCGAGCCAAGGCAATCGAATAACCTAAAGTGGGTGAAAAACTACCACTGGTAATCTCCCCTACTTCCTCTCCATTGAGACATACTTTCTGGTGGTCTCGAAGCACACCACGGGTTTCAAGCACCAAGCCTACCAATTTATTTGGTACACCGGCTGCTTTTTGCTTCATTAATGCATTTTTTCCGATAAAGTCACGCGCATCAGAAAAAGATACTGTCCAGGCCATATTAGACTCTAGTGGCGTGACACTTTCATCCATATCGGAACCATATAAGTTCATACCGGCTTCTAAGCGCAAGGTATCACGAGCACCTAAACCACATGGTTTTACGCCAACGTCAACAAGGCCATGCCAAAATGCTTCCGCTTGCTCATTTGGGAGTAAGACTTCTAAGCCATCTTCTCCGGTATAGCCTGTTCGACAATACATCCAAGTGCCTTTTTCCAAGCCTTGGAAAACCGCCAAACTTTCAATCAAAGCCGCATCATCAGCTTTTAATTTCTTCACTGAATCAATGGCTTCCGGCCCCTGAATCGCAATCATGGCAAGATCACTGCGTTCTTTCAACTCAACAGCAAAGTTTTCTGCCTGTTTCGCCATCCACGCAAGATCTTTTTCTCGCGTGCCGCAGTTTACGACAACTCTATAGTTTGAAGAAATAGAGTCTGAAGGCATACGATAAACAATTAAATCGTCAATCACGCCACCCTTGTCATCTAGCATTCCGCTGTATAAGGCCTTGCCATCAATTAATAATTTATCTACATCGTTTGCTAATAAATAACGCAAGTATTCTCTGGACTGAGTTCCTTGGACATCAACAACCGTCATATGCGAAACATCAAACATGCCGACATTTTTTCGCACAAAATGATGTTCTTCTATTTGAGAGCCATAATGGATAGGCATATCCCAGCCACCAAAATCTACAATTTTAGCGCCGGCTTGTTGGTGAGCCTTAAATAAAGCGGTTTTGAAACCCAAGAGATTCTCCTTGTTATGCTTCGAGCTTAAGCAAAATCACGTTAATTTAGATGATTTTGAACAAAAAAAGACAAAACGATAAATTCGAAAGCGGCATTTTACATGATTGGTTGCGTGAAAAACCACCTATAATTTTTAGGCGAGAAGATTGCGTTGAACTTATTGCAGAATGAAGCGAAGATTTTTAAATCTTAAAACAAAAACTTAACATACATGGCAAAACCGATGCATAGTCATCGAAGGCATGACTCCCGCCATGCTGTATCCAGACACTAGCGCCCTCTAGATAAGCAACAGCCTCCTGATAATTTAATACCTCATCATCAGTCTGAGTAAGCACCATCGTATATCTATGCTGAACAAGGGGCCGGGTCGCCAGAGACTTCAAATCATCCATATGTGAAGATTCAATAATATAGCGCTCACCCGTATACATATTTTGGTTCTCACCCAAATATTCAGTTAAAAGATCATAAGGACGAACGGCAGGGTTTATTAAAATAGCTTTCGGGATATTGTCAGCTTGGAAATAATAATTCTGAAGATAGAGACTATAAAAACCGCCAAGCGAGCTGCCAATAAAGCCCAACAAGCTTTCTCGCCCTTGCTCCTCAACCAAGCGATGAACTAGAGAAATCGCATCCAATGGTGCGGACGGCAAAGCAGGAACAATGATTTTTATGTTCTGACCTGCGCTTTCTGAATAAGAGTGAAAATAATCTATAGTAAGTTGCGCTTTTTCAGACTTCGGCGAGCTATTGAAGCCATGTAAATAAATCAGATATTTCAATAACCCGTACTCTTGAGATCTAAATCAAACTTAAAATCATTTGCCCGATAAACACGCGTTTCAATTTGGCCATTCGAATGCAGACTTAAACAGCGATAGCCTGGTGCACTATTTTCGACAGCAAAAGCAGCAGATTTCGGCATAAATTGAATACAAGTAGAAGGCGTTGCAAGCAAAGGAATACCATGTCGCTCTGACTGCCATTCTTGGTGAATGTGCCCCCACAAGACACCACGAACATTATCAAATTTATCTAATACTTTAAAAAAATCGTCACGATTATGCAGGCCAATCTTATCCAACCAAACACAACCAATATCAACCGGGTGGTGATGAAGACAAACCAACGTATGAAGATCAGGACGTTCAGAAAGGGTTTTTTCTAACAAGGCCAACTCATTTTCTGACAACTCGCCATGAACAGAGCCTTTTACAGCGCTATCTAAAAGCACTAACTGCCAATGCGCAAACCGATAAACTTTAGAAAAACATTTTTTATCAGCCAGAGCGACTGTCATTATTTGGGTATCATCATGATTCCCCGAAAACCAACCAGACTCGGCACATAAACCCTGAGTTTTATCTCTAAAGTACTGATAAGCCTCTGTAGAGGCATCTTGTGCAATATCGCCACTTGCCAGCAAATAATCAGGTGCTGCATGCTCATTTGTAGCAATATTCTTTGCTATAAGAGACAAAACAGCATCAAGACTATCACGCGTCACCACACCCAAGAGATCACTACCTGCGTCTTTAGTTAGGTGAGAATCTGTTATCTGCAAAAGATTAAGTATCTCGCTACCTGCGTTCTTATCCATGCTCATGCTTCGTTCGGCTCTATCTCGTTTAGTTATTAAGAAATACAACTCTGGTTCAAAACAAAGATTGTATTTCTAAATCAAATACCAGCTTTTCATTTATTCTTCATTTATTCTTCATTTATTCTTCATTTATTCTTCATTTATTCGATGTATGTTATAAGAAAAGCGCAACGCTACGTTTAATTAGATTAAACTATTTTAGATATCGTTCTAGCAAAACCTATTCTGCTTTAGTTTTATCAGAATCAGCCCAGAAATAATATCGCCTATCTTCAGTTTGTTTTGATAAAACACTCACAAATTATTAGCAGGAAACGGACTCTCTCCGCAATAACCATAAGTAATACAGAAATTTAACCACTCTGCTAGAAATACGTTCAGTTGGTTTTTTTCATCTGGTAAATGCATTTTCTGATTAGGATAGAGATTTACACCCTCTGCCGCTTGACGTCCATGCTTACCAATGACTTCTGCAACCAGAGCATCATGATACAAGCGAACCAGCATTTTTGGATTATTCACCCATTTTCCGACTGCAGCAGTCTGCTCCAATAAGAATGTGTCTGTATAACGCCCCGTTTCAAGCAACTCAATCTTAACAGCTCCAATAAAGGCTTTACCATTATGCAGATTGAATTTCATGCAATCACGATCACCCATTACTTTGATCAATTTAAGCAAGCGGCTGTAATTTGTTTCATATAAAGCCCCTATTTGTACCAAGTCAGGCACATAACGTTTTCTCATTGCACGACTCATATGATTTGGGGCGTCCACTTAGCATCTAACTGAGTTTTATTCAACAATAGCCATTGCAGAGAAATAATGGCAGCCGCATTATTGATCAATCCTGAATTCAACATATCTATAGCAGACGCCAATTTAACCACATGGACTTTTATATCCTCATTTTCGTCTTCAAGACCATGGATGCCACCCACGCCTATACTGTCTACCTTTGCACAATAAAGGTAGACCTTTTCAGTTGATCCGCCAGGAGATACCAAATATTCCATGATAGGTTCTAGCTCAAGAAGTTCCAGATCAGCTTCTTCCTTAGCTTCTCTTGTTGCCACATTTTCGGGTGTTTCGCCTTCTTCGTTCATTCCGGCGACCAGCTCAATCAGCCAAGGTGATTGATTTTGTCCGATAACAGGCGCTCTAAATTGTTCCAATAGAACAACAGTCCCTTCCACCGGATCATAAGGAAGTACGCAGGTCGCATTACTGCGGATAAAAATCTCTCGCTCAATTTCACGACTCCAAGTGCCATTAAAACGCTTGTGCTTAAAATGATATCGGTCTAACTTAAAAAAACCGTCATAGCAGGGTTCGCGCTTACTTAGCACAAAGTCCTGGGAACCAAATTGTTGTTCAATACTGCCTTTAATCAATGCACTAGTTTCCTCTTTCTCTAGGTCGGAAATATCTATTAATTTCCTCCATCCTAAGCCTTAGGTTTTAGGAGCAAAGCAAGATTACGAATTTTCAGTCTAGAGTTATGGGTAATTTTTGTCCATAATGCTGAGCCATTATCTATTTTTAAATTTAACAAGCAAAACCCACTTGTCACATAACGCGGTAAGAGTTACATGAATAAAAATTTTAAGATCATCCTTTCTAGTTTAGTCAGCGCAATTCTTGTGCCTACGCTCACCTATGGTGCTGACTTGATCAGTCTATATCGTGCCGCTGAATATTACGATGCAGACATTGCTGCTGCTCAATTAGCTTACGAAGCGGAGAAAGAAGGAGAAAATCTATCTCTTGCCGGCTTACTACCCACACTGAATGCTTCCGTCAGTGCAGCTCACGTCAATTATGACGGACAATTCCAAGACAAAAACATCTACCAGACTAAAACCTATGTCGTATCTTTAACCCAAGCGATTATAAACATGCCTTCCTGGTATGCACTGAACTCTTCAAAGCAAAATACCCTTAAAGCGAAAGCTGTTTATCTTGCCGCTGAACAAAACTTAATCCTTAATGTCTCGAGCGCTTATTTTACAGTATTAAGAGAACAAGAAAATCTCCGTTCAGACCTCTCTCAAGAAACGGCCTTTAAAAGGCAATATGAACAAGCTAAGGAGCAATTTGATGTTGGCTTAATTGCAATCACTGAAGTACACGAAGCACTTGCTTCCTTTGATAGCGCTAAAACAAATCGAATTAGATCTGAAGGCAATCTAACCATTGCCAAAGAGAATTTGTCACGCATAACAGGTGAACCCTTCACAGGCCTTGACACCTTGCAAGACAACTTCCCGATCGTTATGGATGAAAACCAATCTGCCGATCAATGGGTTGAGTTAGCCTATCAATTTAATCTCGACATTAAAGTAGCAGATTTCACACTTAAAACCTTACAACAAGAGCTTAAATCCAAGAAAGCACAACATCTGCCCACCCTA
>TARA_R110001592_G_scaffold24536_1_pt1 | contig 31114 bp, 28 predicted proteins | sample TARA_R110001592 | Tara Oceans TARA_R110001592 (sample SAMEA4398387) | marine metagenome | biome: Polar Biome; feature: [SRF] surface water layer (ENVO:00010504); material: water (ENVO:00002006), including particulate matter (ENVO:01000060) such as... | depth 5 m | reverse complement strand
TATATGACTGATCACTCACTCACACGCGAATAGACATAGTTTTTACTATATACTCATATTGTTTTGTTAACATCTTTATTGCTACCCGACACTTTAATCATTGAACTGAAAAAAACATCAATGAAGAAAACGTTTTTGTAGCTTCACCACGTTGGTAAATACCCATTGATAACCTGTCGGTATTACTCTAGCCATACCGTCTAACATTTTGGCATCAATACCAATTAGTACACGTCGGGCATTATCCTTCACACCTTTCAAGATGGTTTTGGCTGCACTGTCTGGGGTATGAATAAAGAATTTTTCGAAAGATGCACTGGCATTACCTTCTTTAATTCCGGTAACGACTGCAACACTTTTCGACATTCTCGCAGACTTGGCGATATTAGTTTTTATGCCACCAGGATGGATGCAGGTTGTGCTAACATTTGACCCAGTTAGCTCTAAGTCCTGACGTAAGGATTCAGTAAACCCGCGTACGGCAAACTTGCTGGCATTATATCCACTCATTAATGGTTGCGAAGTTAAACCAAAGACACTTGATATATTGATGATATGCCCTTCACCAGACTGCTCTAAATACGGCAAAAATGCTTTAGTACCATAAATGACACCCCAGAAGTTGATATCCATTATCCACCTATAATCTTCTATCGATAAGGAGTCGACAGTGCCGGATAATGCCACACCCGCATTATTAAAGATCATATTGACTGAACCATGATCTTCAACCACTTTATCTGCCCATGCATAAACCGCATCTTTATCTGATACATCTAAGGTTTGATGGGTGATATTGACCGAAAATCCCTTCAACAATTTAAGCGTTTCAGATAAACCTTTTTTGTTTACATCTGATAATGCGAGATGACTACCTTCTTTCGCTAAATTAATCGCTAAAGCTTGGCCAATACCTGAACCTGCCCCCGTAATAGCAGCCACTTTATTTTTCAAATTCTTCATCTTGAACTCCTGATTTGTATGCCTTGTTCAGATTAATGCTTGCTTAGAAAGTCACGATAAACGGCTGCACTTTCTTGTGCAATTTCAAGCATAGGCATATGCCCTATTTCTTGCCAGATTTTTAATTCACTGTTAGGCAAGCCATCATCCCAAACCTTTGCACTACTCACATGAATTAGTGCATCTTTAGCGCCCCACATAATGAGTATTGGGCTGGTGATATTAGAAAGCTCATTATCAAGTAAGTCCTTTCCATGAAAATCCTCAAAAATGACTTTCAGCTCATCTTGACGCGCCTTATAACGATCAGCCACACCCGCTTTAACAAAACTTGGTACAAACGGTGGTTGCGCCATGGTCATAGCATAAAAGTTATCGAAGTCTTCTCGCGAATAAACCTGAAATGGATTTTCACCTTTAGCTAACATTTCTCCCATCACACTTAACTCTGGAGAAGTAACACCAGCAGGGTCAACCAAGGTAGCGGTTAATGTTCTATCTGGAAAAAGTCGAGCAAAATGAGCAGCAATAAAGCCCCCCATAGAATTACCGATTACATGCACTTGATGAATTTGAAGTCGATCTAACAAGGCAGCTAACCTCGCAGCCTGTGCAGGGCCAGTATAATCCCAATTAGCATCAAAGCCTGTTTTACCATGACCGGCCATATCTGGAATAATGACATTAAAATCATTGACAAAATGACGCGCAAATCTCAACCAAACCGCTTTCTCGGCACTGTAGCCGTGTAGCATTAGAATACTGGGCTTATCTGAACCTAAATTCTTGTTATTTCGATAAACAGATAAAGTCATTTCTCCTATCGGAATCTCTTGCTCAGAAAAGCCATAAATACTTGCTTCAGCAGACATAGAACTATCATAAACCCACTGCCCCATCTGAACAGGGTAAACGGCAACCAAAATAGAAAACACTAATGGAATACCAACGAGCAAACCTAGTAATATTTTTTTCATTTAATTTCTCTTTGTAAGGTAATTTTCAAAGCCTTTACGCTTCAAACAAATGGTCTTGTTCTTTAAAGTTTTTCGCCCAACGTCGATAAGTAAAGCTAAAGCCTGGGAACATCGCAATGACTTTTCCACTTTTACTTTTATACCAACTATTACAACCTCCACGCTGCCAGACTGTTTTTGCCATTTCTTTATGGATGAGCTCAGTATAACGACTTTCTGCCTCAGCCTTAACCTCGATGACGGTTTCAGGTCTTGATTTAAGCGCATTGATAGCGCTCATGATGTAATACATTTGCGACTCAATAATGAATAAAGCCGAAGTATGCCCTATCCCTGTATTTGGACCGGTCACAATAAATAAATTCGGAAATTCTGGAATACTCGTTCCTAAATATGCCCTAGGAAAATCTTGCCAAACGTCTGCCAGAGCTTTCCCACCCTTACCTATAACAGGATAAGAAATTACCCCATCTGTCGCATCGTAACCCGTGCAGTAGACGATAATATCTAGCTCATGTTCGACACCATCTTGAGTAATAATACCTTTCTCGGTAATTTCTTTAATGCCATTGTGTTTATCATAAAGCGTAACATTCTGTCTGCAGTAAGCTGGATACAAAGTATCTGACAAAATGACTCGCTTACAACCAATGGTAAAATCGGGTGTTACTTTTCTACGCAAATCAGGATCTTGTATTTGATCCTTAATATGCTTTTCAGCTTTATTTTTAGCTAAAACTTTGAGCGCAAAATCTGAATATTTGAGCCCAATCACACGGAACTCAAACACCCAATAAATTAATAATCGAAGCGCGTTATACACCCACTTATTTTTTAATAAAGCGCGTTGCCAAGGCTTAAAGCTGTGGTCATTTCTGGGCATGACCCAATGTGGAGTACGCTGTAAAATATGTAAATGAGAAACAATCGGTGCGATGGTAGGAATAATCTGTGCCGCACTTGCACCACTTCCAATAATGGCCACTCGTTTATTAGTGTAATCTGCCGAATGATCCCAATCATTACTATGGAAAGCTGCCCCTTTGAAGCTATCTTTACCAGGAAAGCCAGGTATAACGGGTGTACTCAGTGGCCCTGTGGCATTAATGATATATTGTGTCGAATAATTTGTTCCGTCCTCAAGATAAATATCCCAACGTTTAGCATTTTCATTCCAGGCAATTTTACTGACGTTAGCTTGGGTAACTGTTCGCTCACGTAAATGATGCTTACTAATCAGGTGATCTGTGTAGGTTTGTAATTCTGCTTGGCCAGCATACATTTGCGACCAGTCATAAGGCTCAGAAGAAATAGAATACAATGGAGAAGGCACATCAACTGCCGCCCCAGGATAGGTATTCTGCGACCACGTCCCACCCATAAATTCACGACGTTCTAAAAGAATATAATCGCTAATACCTTGTTTATTTAAATTCATAGCAGCTAGCTGACCGCCGAAACCACTACCGATAATAATGACTTGATAGTCACTTTTCATACTTCACTCCTGTTAGAGCTTATTTTTATCATTGTTGTTTTTTGAAAACACTTACAGTCATATCGCACATAATATCGGGCTTTTTTCTAAAGACCAAATTCTGACGATATTCAACTTCAAATCAAATTAACATCTGACTACAGGTGTAGTCAAATTAAAACTTACATCAGATCTAGCTCTTTACTTTGATATCTAAACACGCTCAAATACAGACCACTTATATTGTTTAAAACCAAAAAATGATGACATCATGCCGAATAAATCCAACTCAACTACAAGCTCAACTACAAGTCCAACTACCGCAAGAAAATATGCTGGACTCAGCTTGGATGAACGAAAAAAACAACGACGCTCTAAATTTCTAGAAGCCGGATTATGCGTGTTTGGTTCTTCCGGTTACCGTCAAGCAAGCGTTAGACGCTTATGCCAAGAAGCACAATTAACTGACCGCTATTTTTATGAAGCATGCGGAAATTTAGAAACCTTGTTAGTAGATGTGTATCAACAATGTATGGTGAATTTAAGTAAGAATATTCTACATACTGTTTCTAGTGAATATAGCCGCAGTAAAGACCCTGAAAAATCAATCATTGCTGGCCTTGAAATCTTTTTTGAAGAACTAGAAAATCATCAAGTTGCAAGAGTTTGCATGATTGAACTTGAAGGCCTAAACCCGGAAGTCACCCAACTTTATAATCGTTATATTGAAGGCTTTTCAGAAATGCTAAGACAGTTAGCAAACCACGCTTTTCCTGCTATGACCATCCCCCTTCCTGAACAAAAGATTATTGCCTTATCTTTAGTCGGTGCCATGCGACAAGCGGCAACAAGTTGGCTGGCCAATGATTATGATAGTGATCGCTCAGAGTTAGTATCAGCCACCGGTAAACTGTTTTTAGGCATGATTAGACTGCTCCAACAAAAGACATAAAAAAACCAAGCTATTAGCTCTTTAAGAGTCCTTTCAGATTAAAATCCTGTACAATCCGCTCATTTCTATTATTGCAGCTGTAAACTGAGGAATTAGCATGAAATTTTCATCATTGGGTTTGTCGTCTGACTTACTCCGCGCCATCGAAAAATGCGGATACACCGACATGACCCCTATACAAGCTCAGGCTATCACCCCTGCTCGCCGTGGCAATGATATTCTTGCCAATGCTCAAACAGGTACAGGTAAAACAGCTGCATTTGCATTACCGATTTTACAGCAGATGATAGACAAGCCTGCGACATCTGAATCGAAAAATCCCCGCGCTTTGATTTTAACGCCAACGCGTGAACTCGCTGAACAACTTGCAGAAACCATCGGTGCCTATGCACAGTTCCTACCGTTCAACATCACATCACTTTACGGCGGTGTGAAACTCGGCGGGCAAGCGGCAAAACTAAGAGCGGGAATCGATATTTTAATATCCACACCCGGTCGTCTACTTGAACATATGACCCTATGTAATGTAGACCTTGCCAGTGTTGAGTATGTTGTCTTGGATGAAGCCGACCGTATGCTGGATATGGGCTTTATTAGCGACGTCCAAAACTTATTAGGGCATACCAATAAGAAACGACAGACATTGTTATTCTCGGCGACTATCTCGCCATCTGTTAATGAGCTCGCACATAAACTACTCAATAGACATACAGAAATTCGCGTCGATAAACTCAATATCACTGCTGACACTGTTGAACATGCCATGTATCCAGTAGAAGAGCGTCGTAAAATTGAATTATTCTTAGAGCTACTCGATGAACAAAACTGGTTCCAAGTATTAGTATTTACCAGCACAAAACACCAAGCCGATAAATTAATGGCTGGCCTTAAGCAACGCAAAATCGAGGCTGCAGTTTGTCATGCCGATAAAAGCCAGGGTTCTCGACGTCGCGCCTTAGTTGACTTTAAGTCAGGTAAGCTACAAGTGTTGATTGCTACTGAAGTTGCAGCACGTGGTTTAGATATTCAAGGGCTAGAATATGTGGTGAATTACAACCTGCCTTATCTGCCTGAAGATTATGTTCATCGTATAGGTCGAACCGGACGAGCAGGAAAATCAGGACATGCTATTTCCTTTATCAGTCGAGAAGAAGAGCGAATGGTTGATCGTATTCAACGTTTAATCGGCACTCCTATCAAGCGAATTGTTAGACGAGGCTTTGAAGTAAGTAATCGTGACACACTACTTAAAAATATCTCTCAAACTTCGCGGCCGCAGTATGCAAATAAAGCCACTGCAACCAAAATTGAGCGCCATAAAAGTACCAATACGAAAAGTGAGACGAATAAATCCAGTACCAAGAAAACAAGCAATGTGAAATCTTCAAGTGGTCGGTCAAACAACAAAGCTGGGCGCCCTAAATCTTCTAGATAATTCACTTAAATCAGTACTACATTTTTGATAACAAAATCTGTTTTAACTTAAGCTGGACTTAAATATTCATGATAAATTTTTATACTTTACCGACTGATAAAGACCCTCTCGAAGTGATTACTAACGTCGCTCATGCCAGACGCCGGCACGATGGTCTTTACCTGCTTAAGGTAATGGCTAACATAAGTAGCAATAAAGCTGTTGTTTGGGGAGATGATAATATCGGCTTTGGTGAGTATCACTACGTTTATAAAACCGGTAAAACAGGTGTCTGGCCGATCATTTCATTTACACCCAGCATAGAAAATATCAGCATTAATGTCCTCAATGGTTTTGCTAATTATGAACCTTTACTTGAAAAAATCGGCTCAGTAAAACATACCCCCAATACTTTAATTCTGCATAAACTATCTGACATAAATAAGCCTGCATTAGAGAAGTTCATAAAACGTGTTTTCCTGGACATTCAAAAAGCCCATAAAAGCATGTAATGATTTCTTCTAATCAACGATGAACCTACCGTATTTAAAGTTCATTGTCATATTGCTGAACTAAATATGACTGAACGATACATGTTGAATTAGTAAATTTATCCAAGGGCATCTAGCCATTAACCTCAGCTAAATGGATCTTCACAGGTGTAATATGACAATGAGTAGAACACCTAGAAAAGCGTTTAACCCTAAGTTAAGTGGGAGCCTACACCCTAATAATCGTCATCAAGGCCGTTATGACTTTTCCAAGCTATGCCCCAAGACACCTGAATTAACAAGCTACTTAAAACCCAATCCACATGGCGATCAAACAATTGATTTTTCAAATCCCCAAGCTGTTTTATGCCTGAACAAAGCATTATTAGCGCAATTCTATGGCGTTCAGTTTTGGGATATCCCAGAGGGCTATCTCTGCCCTCCTATCCCTGGTCGAGCCGATTACATTCATTATCTAGCAGACTTAATGGATGCTCCCAAATCAAACCCCAAACCACGTATCTTGGACATTGGAACAGGTGCTAATTTGATTTATCCGATCATTGGCAGCCAAGCTTATGACTGGACATTTTTAGCATCCGATATTGACGTAACTGCCATTAATTCTACAAAACTGATTATCGAGTCAAACCCCAATCTCAAGAAGAAAATCAAAGTCGTCCAACAGACGAATAAACTATCATTTTTCCAAGGCGTAATCACAGAATCTGATTATTTTGAGGCAAGCATGTGCAACCCGCCTTTTCACAGTTCAGCAGAAGAAGCAAAGGCAGGCAGTGACCGAAAGTGGCGAAACCTAAAAGGTGAAAATTTAAAAAAAACGCCCTTGAATTTCGGCGGAAAAAAGAATGAACTTTGGTGTGAAGGTGGTGAACGCGCCTTTGTTAAAGGTATGATTCATGAAAGCACTAAGTTTCAAACTCAGGTAGGCTGGTTTACCAGTTTAATTTCTAAGGAAGAAAATCTAAAACCATTAAAACAAGTACTAACTCAGATTGGCACCAGTAAAGTAAAAGTCATCCAAATGAGTCAAGGACAAAAAACTAGTCGGATTCTTGCTTGGAGTTTTCAATAAAATACCAATATTTTTTTACAGCTAATAAAGCCAAAGATAGTTTAAGCAGGTCGATTCATTTAAGTATAACTAAATAAGACAACTACCAATAAATTCACGAATTTTCTCAGACTGACCCATAGCATCTTGATAACCTCCCTTGATTAAAGCCCGACAGTATTCTCTTTCAAACAGAATATAGCTTGCTAAACTTGAGCCTCCGCCTGCTGGATTCGCACCAATTATTTTCAACATGCCCCTCATAGACCGAGGCAAGTTTTGTATGTACTGCCCCGCTAACTCATCAAATTTTAGTGTTGGTTCAATCACCAACACGTCCACCGTATTGACGTTTAGCTCTTTCTGCTTGTCTTTCGTCAAGGCCTCACTGAAGCTATTGAATCGCTTCACCATATCAACATCTTCATCCATTGAATCAATAAATGCACTATTAAGCAGTTGAGACAATACTTGCGCTATAGAGGGTGAGTGAATGGTTTTCTCACGCTCATAGGGCTGACTTGTGTTCCCACTTACCCCGATCACAAATAACTTATCTGCTCCCAAATTAAGTGCAGAACTAAGTGGTGCAGTTTGTCGTAAGGCTCCGTCACCAAAATATTCTCTGTTGATACGCACAGAGGGAAATATTGCTGAAAGCGCGGCTGAGGCCATGATGTGATTATGAGTGAGAGTCGTTTTTACACCGCTACGTCTTGCGCTTGTCCAGCCCTCAATCGAGGAATGCCCTTGTATAAAACTGATATTGTGGCCTGAAGAATAACCAAGAGCAGAAATGCACAAAGCATGCAGTTGGTCTGCATTAATCATCTCATCTAGACGCGCGATATCTACATGCTTCATCAATAGCTGATAAAGCGGCTCATTATCTAAAAGAGAGAGAGGTTTTCCCTCGGAAAGACCACTGTGAAAGAATGAAGCAAATAGCTTTAATAAGCCTTTGAGTATGGTTCGTATGCCCACGCGATGAACGTTATGTGACTGTAAGTTTGACCATAAGTTATCAAGATTGGCTACAGATCGATGAAAGTTATCAGCCTCTGATGCCAACTTAACGGCATTAATAGCACCGGAAGATGTTCCACTGATAATTTGAAAAGGATTATGCCCAGTATCTGGAATCAATTCGGCAATGGCCTTTAAGACCCCCACTTGATAGGCAGCTCGCGCACCACCCCCCGATAAAATCAATGCCATCTTCATGAATAACAAAACCCTCTATAAAAGCCTAAAGAAAACTATAGTTGATAACACTCTAATGTGCGAAACCATCAAGTTGTCTTTCCTAGCAATGAGAGGGCAATTTTATTTAGGCTTTTTACTCCAAATATCACTATTTACAGTTTGTGAAGCGTTGGTCTCTTTCATCATGTGTGGCTCAGGTGATATTTTCTGGGGAGATTTTTTTACACTTTCATGTTCAGAAACCGTTTTTAATTGGGCAGGTTTCTTAAGAATTTCCTTCGTTGTATCTCTTCGAATAGGGTTCTTAGTCTGCTGATTAGGCGCTCTATGTTTTGCCTGCAAGCCTTGCATAAACTTACGCATCATCTGGTCTTGTAACTCTCGATAATGCTGATGCCCTACTTTGCGAAAAAAAGCACTTAACTCTGATTTACCAATAAAATCGCCGCCATAATTTATAATCTCACAGATATCATCATCTCTTAAGTTCAAGGCGATTTTAAGTTTACGTAAGATAATATTATTGTTTAAGCGTGCCTCTGGCTTCATTTGTGGGCCATCTTTTTTTCCACGCATGTCATTAATTAAGCCATTCAGAAAAATAGCTAACATTCGGTCACTACAATTTACAAAATCGAGGTCATCATCTTTTTTTAACCAGGCTGTAACTTGTTCGCGTGTCACCTCCTTATCAGCCAAGGTCCATAACTCAATCATCTTGGCATCATTAAAATCGAAGGTATAACGTAGGCGGCGTAAAAAATAATTATTGGTCACAAGTATCCTATTGAATTTGGGTCATTTAGTGGTGAAGATTAAACTCTATCATTTAGACAGGAGGCAAAGAGTAGCTTCCCGTTACATGAGCAACTAATTCTTCAGAACCTTCACATCGAATACCTACTTCACAAAAAGCAATACGCTTTCCAAGTTTGATAATCCTAGCTTCTGCAATTAAATCTAACTGATCTGGTCGTTTTAAGAAATTAATATTTAAATTGCTGGTAACAGCCATGGCCATTTCACCCAAGCTTCCTAATATCGCAACATACATAGCGGTATCACCGGCCGTCATCATCACTGGCCCAGAAATCGTTCCACCCGGTCTTAGATGTTTATCTTGATAGGGAATTCTGATTCTGGCGTAGCCGTATCGCACGTCTTCTACTTTTAAATCAATATCAGCGGCCATGGGTACCCATTCTTTAATGCTATCTTCAATTTCTTGCGCGCTAAGAGCCATTTACACACCTATCTTTTCGTTAATTAACACGATCTGGCAAATTAAACCAAGAACAGACTATACGTTAGTGCCGATGCTATTTAAAATAGCTGCTTTAAAGATAATTGATAGCCACTAAAGGATATATCCAAACCATGCGCGCAAGCCAATTTTTAATTGCTACTCAGAAAGAAACCCCAGCAGATGCCGAAGTCATTAGTCACCAATTAATGCTTCGAGCAGGTTTAATCCGAAAACTTGCTTCTGGTTTGTATAACTGGATGCCTATGGGTTTAAGAGTTCTGCGCAAAGTTGAAAATATTGTACGTGAAGAAATGGATAAAGCGGGCGCTCAAGAATTACTCATGCCTGTTGTTCAGCCTGCAGAGCTATGGGAAGAGTCAGGTCGATGGCAGCAATATGGTGGTGAACTTTTACGCATCAAAGATAGACACAACAGAGATTTTTGCCTTGGTCCAACGCATGAAGAAGTTATTACGGATATGGCGCGTAATGAATTAAGCAGCTACAAACAGCTTCCGGTTAACTTTTATCAGATTCAAACTAAATTTCGCGATGAACGTCGACCACGTTTTGGCGTAATGAGAGCACGTGAATTCTTAATGAAAGATGCTTACTCCTTCCATGCCAATCAAGAATCTTTAGATGACACTTATAATGTGATGTATCAAACATACACCAACATTTTTACTCGCTTAGGACTTAACTTCCGAGCTGTTCAAGCTGATTCTGGCAGTATCGGAGGCAGTGCATCTCATGAGTTTCATGTCTTAGCCGATTCCGGTGAAGACGATATAGCCTTCAGTACAAGCAGCAACTATGCAGCCAACATTGAACTAGCTGAAGCTAAAGCACCACTAGGTGAACGAGCGGCACCTGCCGCTGATATGAAAGAATTGGCTACTCCAGATCAAAAGACCATTGAAGAGGTTTCAGCATTTTTATCTGTTGAGTCCAAAAATATCCTTAAAACACTGATTGTTCTTGGTGAACTTGAAAAAGATTCAAAAGAACCTGCTCCTCTTATCGCCTTAGTGTTACGTGGCGACCATAGCTTGAACGAAATCAAAGCAGAGAAAATCGCTGCAGTGGCATCGCCACTAACTTTCGCAAGTGAAGAGCAAGTTAAAGAAACATTAGGTGCATCAGTTGGCTCGATTGGGCCGGTTGGATTGTCTATTCCTTGTTATGTCGATAGAAGTGCAGCATTAAGTGCTAACTTTGTATGTGGTGCGAATAAAAATAACGTTCATCTCACCTCTGTAAATTGGAAAAGAGATTTACCACTTGCTGAAGTGGTTGATTTACGAAATGTGCAAGAAGGTGATATTAGCCCTGACGGTGAAGGTACCATTGAGATTAAGCGCGGCATTGAAGTCGGACATATTTTCAAGTTAGGCACAAAATACAGTGAAGCCATGAAAGCAACCGTTCTAAATGAAAATGGCAAAGCTACAGTAATGGAAATGGGCTGCTATGGTATTGGTGTCTCTCGTGTTGTTGCCGCTGCCATAGAACAGAATTATGACGACAAAGGTATCATCTGGCCTGCATCGATTGCTCCTTTCGAACTGGCATTAATTCCTTTGAACATGAACAAATCAGAAATTGTTGCTGAAAAAACTGAAGAGCTTTATGCCGCATTGAAAGCTTTAGGTATCGATGTCTTCATGGATGATCGTAACGAACGTCCCGGTTCTAAATTCGCAGATATTGAGTTGATTGGCTTGCCACACCGTATTGTCATCAGTGATCGTGGTATCAAGAACGGCACCCTGGAATATAAAGGAAGAAGCGATGAAGACAATCAAGATATTTTCCTTGAGGGTGTTATCGATTTTATCAATAATAAATTAGGTCGTGCATAGTTTGTCTAGCTGGAACCCAGCATATTTATCGAAATATATAAATTTCGTTTGGTATGCTTATCTTTTAGTGCTTTGCTTGATTTTTAGTCAATTCACTTTTGCCGAACAAGTATCGATGCGTCAAGCACCAGATGCAGAACTTGCATCTTTGCTCAAAAATACTGTCTCAGAAGCCGATAGTTTTTATGATAAATTCGATGCAGAAGTTTGGTTAGTCGATATGTCTAAACGTTTAGCTCGCTATATTGAAAATCCACAGACCCGACTTACATTACTTAAAAAAGTTCATGCTGAAGCGAAACGAGCAGAAATAGAACCCGAGTTAGTCATGGCCTTAATTCACGTTGAAAGTGGTTTTAAACGCTTTGCAATCTCCAGTGTCGGTGCACAAGGCTTAATGCAAGTCATGCCTTTTTGGAAAAATGAAATTGGCAGACCCGAAGATAATTTGACCGACATTCAAACAAACCTTCGTTATGGATGCACGATACTTAAACATTATATTGATAAAGAAAAAGGCAACCTTATACGCGCCTTAGGCAGATACAATGGCAGCCTTGGAAAATTTAAATACCCTGAAAAAGTGTTACGCTTTTGGGAAATATATTGGTTCATAAAACACGTTTAATAGACTATGCATCAGATAATTGTTGATATCGTTATATCCCGAGATGAATGGCTTCGTATCTACCGTGGTGAAACAAATACTGTTTTCGCTAAATCCAGAGATGGCCGATCGTTAAAATTCCCTGCGAATATACTTACGAAATATACGACCCAAAATGGCATTAATGGTAGCTTTGTCATTAACTTTAGTGATGATGGGAAGTTTCAATCAATCATTAAACTTTAATTTTCTTTTTAGGAAGCCCAAATGGCAAAAGTTTTCCCTCCACGTAACCTATTGACGTCACAACAAGTCATGGCCTTAAAAGAATCCGAATTAGTCGGAAAACTTAAAGACATGTCGACATCAGAATTAGAACGACACGCTGAAAACATTATGAAAGAAATGGGCAGCTCTGATTACTCACAAATAATGTCTTCTGTTATGAAGGCTCTGAAGCAAGATAATATTGAACAAAGCCAGTTCGCAATCGTACAAAAAACACTTGAAGACCTCCTACCGAATAAAGCTTACTTCAGTGATATTTATGCACGCTTAGGCGCTATCGTTATGAGCATCATTGCGCGTAAATTCAAAGCGATGTTATAAATGTAAAATTAATTCACATTTCTTTATGTCGAACTATTTTTATAATGACAGCCTCTCAACTCCTCGTTAAGATGCTGTCATCACTCAACAAAAATAAAATCTTTATGACTCATTTCTTCAAACTCTTCGTGATCATTTGTTATCTTTTTTCCTTTGCCGTATCTGCAAATGACCCAGCCCCTTACACAAAAGATGGCGATACAAATAATCTAGTGCCTATTCTTGCTTGCGTATTTGACCCCATTGGGAAATCGGGCCCTGTAGGACAAATAATGAAAGAGGCTAAAATTTACGCTTATAATTGGGGTGTTGATTTAGACTATGTTGTTTATAGCGATGAACGTATCGCTATTGATGAGTTCAAACTTGGCCGTTGCGATGCAGTCAATATGCTTGGGTTCAGAGCGCGCGAATTTAATTCATTTACAGGTAGTTTAGGCGCTGTTGGCGCTATACCAAGTTATGAGCACCTTGGCGTTATTATTAAATCCATAAGTTCACCTAAAGCAGCTGAACTTATGCGTATCGGTGATTATGAAATATTTGGCATTGGCCCCGCCGGGGCTATTTTCATGTTCACGCGAGATAGAACCATCCTACAACCAAAAGATTTCGCCGGTATGCGTATGGCAGTTTTAGATGGCATACCGGAATCTGAGTATTTATCTGAAAAGTATGGCATCACTCCCGTTAATTCGACGATCTTCAACTCAATTCTAAAGTTCAACAATGGAACGGTAGATTTAACTGCTGCTCCAGCTATTGTTTATGAACCCTTTGAAATGCATAAAGGCATAGAGCCTAATGGTGGTATCTACAAAGAGCCGTTCCTATACATCACGATGCAAGTCGTGGCACGCTGGAAAAAGTTTCCCAAAGATTTTGCTCAGAAAGCACGCTCTAAAACGGTTGAAGAGTATCATAAATTCGTCAAATTCCTCACCGACCCTGAAGCGACAATCCCTGAACATTACTGGATAGAAATACCTAAGAATCTTTATGACTTTTGGGTAGAAGACTTCAGAGAAAGCCGTCTAGAGCTTGGCAGACGAGGTATTTATGACCAACGAACATTGAAGCTGATGCGCAAAGTTCGTTGCAAGATGGATTCAAAATTAGCGGAATGTTCTGCTGATAACCGAGAGTAATTGACTTAGTTCAACGACTCTTGTTACCAATAAGCTAAACAGTTACGAAACTATCTTTTTTCTCTCGTTCAGTATGTGGATCTTGATGAATGATAATATCAGCCTCTGGGAAAGAGACTTCCACAGAATGATGTACTTGATCACTCAATTTATGCGCCTCTAACAGAGTAATCGATCCATTCAATACCATATGAAATTGAATAAACTTAGTTTGCCCCGACTGACGGGTTCGTAAGTCATGAACTTCAATAACAAAAGGATGACTTAACACAATATCAAAAATTTTCTTCTGATCTTCTTCTGGAAGCTCTCTATCTAATAAAAGTTGCACAGACTCATAGGCAATTTCCAAGGCTGATTTAAAGATATAAATTCCGATTAGCATGGCAATAATTGGATCGGCATATAACCAACCTAAATAATATAAACCAAGCCCCACCAAGATACCGATATTGGTTAGAAAATCGGCCGCATAGTGGAGTGAGTCAGCCTTAATTGCGACAGAACCTGTCTTGTTAACAACATATCGCTGATAACTTACCAAGAGAAAAGTAACCACCAAAGACACCAGCATAACCCAGGTACCGACTTCAGGAGACTCTATAAGCTCTGGATTCATAATGCGTTCAAGAGTATAGATAACAAGAAAAATAGCCGAACTTGCAATAAATACTGCCTGCGCTAAACCCGCTAAGGCTTCAGCCTTGCCATGACCAAAACGATGCTCATCATCAGCCGGTTCCATGGCATACCGAACGGCAACCATATTGATAAGAGACGCACAGAGATCTAACAAAGAATCAACTAGAGCAGCTAATATCCCCATAGAACCTGTGATGATCCACGCGTAAAATTTCATAGAGAGTAAACTAATGGCAACCAATACAGATGCCCGGGTTGCCCAGATTATTAGTTGTTCTGATTTAGTTCTCATTAATTATGATCTGCCATTATTTTCAGGGTATCGGCATTAGATAAAGTTTTTCATCTAATTTCTTTTGATGGGTATAGAATCAATTTGGTGGGATAATAACATGAAGATACCCTGAAATCTTTGAGTAAAACTAACTCTATTATGCTACGAACATAAAACTAGTCACAAAGGTAAAGCTAATGTATTTCCAAAAAAGCATAGCTAATGCTTCTCAAAACACGTTGCCTGATCACTATACTTGTTTACCTCAAGCCCTCTATACTGGTCAATCTGTACGAGAAATGGATCATTGCGCCATCAAAAATCATGATATTGATGGTTTTGAACTAATGAATAAAGCAGCAAGGTTTAGTTTTCACGCTTTAGTAAAGGAATGGCCAAATACAAAAAATTTAGCTGTGTTATGTGGCAGCGGAAACAATGGCGGCGACGGCTACATTGTTGCCGCGCTTGCAAAAAAACGTGGTTGGCATGTACAAGTTTTATTTGCATCACCACCTAAAAACTTAAAAGGTGATGCACTATCGGCCTATCACTTATGCTTAGAAGAAAAAGTTGCTTGTAATGCTTTTTCAAAAACCAAGTTCCATTCATTTTGTAAGAATGACGACACGATTATTGTTGATGCACTTTTAGGCACTGGATTAAATTGTGACGTTCAAGGCCTTTATTCTGAAATAATAAAAGAAACCAAACAGCAAACTTGCCCCATTCTGGCTATCGACATTCCTTCAGGCTTAGCGGCCAATACAGGCCAAGCATTAGGCATCACTATACGTGCAGACTTAACCGCCACCTTTATCGGGCTTAAACTAGGTTTATTTACCGGATCTGGCAGACACTATTCAGGCAAAATTGTTTTTAGTGATTTGGGTTTGGAATCTGACATGTTTGCGCATATTACTCCTGTCGCGAAAAGATTAGATCTTGAATCACTACTCACAAACTTAGCTCATCGACCAAGAGATGCACATAAAGGCTCTTGTGGTCATGCTATGATCATCGGAGGCGACTTAGGCTATGGCGGAGCGATTATCTTAGCTGCAACAGCAACAGCTAGAATGGGCGCAGGTTTGACGACTGTGATCACGCAAGAAGTTCACCGTAGTGCTGTTTTGAGCTCAATTCCTGAAGTCATGATTCACACGAGTCAAAATATGCAAGACATTGAACAGCTTCTCAACAAAGCGAATGTCATTGTAATAGGTCCCGGTTTGGGCAAAAGTGCATGGTCAGAAAAAATGCTTCTTGCAGCACTCAATAGTCAAAAACCTTTAGTGATCGATGCCGACGCCTTGAATCTGTTAAGTGATAGGTTCTCTTCCCTTATAGATTTAGATTCACTAAAGAAGGCAAATCATGTATTCACTCCACACCCGGGTGAAGCTTCTCGTTTATTAAGAACGTTTAAAGGAAAGTTCACTTCTACAACGATTCAAGAAAACAGAATCGCTGCACTTAAAGAACTTCACCAAAAATGGGGCGGCAATTTTCTATTGAAAGGTAGCGGCAGCTTAGTTTGTTCAACTTCCGGAGAAATCTCACTGTGCCCCTATGGTAATCCTGGCATGGCTTCAGGCGGTATGGGAGATGTTCTAAGCGGTCTTATCGGCGGACTCATGGCGCAAGGATTTGACCCGACTTATGCACTTCAACTTGCCGTCTGTTTACATGCCAAAGCGGCTGACATTGCAAGTTATGAATGCGGTGAGAGAGGTTTATTGGCTGGCGATCTGATTCCTATAGCGCGACAATTACTGAATCAGCATTAACATGCTTCAGGTATTTTTAGCATCAGAAGCCAGCCTGATTTTTCAAAATAATTTGCCGATGTGGTTTTAAACTTCATTGCCTGAAAATAATATTCAAGAGTTAGTCACTCTTTTCCATCAAGCGTAAATGGCTGGATAATAGATGTTCCCAAGATCTGACTTTCTTCACTTCTTGATAAAAAGACTGCATCTTTTATCTAAATCTGGGAACAACATACTACCGCCTAAATCACATAATGCGTGATACGCTTAATCTTCTGTTTTTATAACAATGAATGAAGGATTACCACGACGAATAATCAAGGCCGGTACTGCTCGTTTCTTAGGTAAGCCTTCAACAAGTTTTTCAAACTCTTCAATACTAGCAAAGGTTTGATTATTTAAACTTGTGATTACATCGCCTTGCCGTATTCCAGCATTACTGGCTGGCCCTTCAGAAACCTGAGTCACTTTCACAGCAAATTTGATATTCAGATCATCAAGTGAGTTTTTCTCCAATGCGCTAACTTGAACGCCAAGGCGGTTAACTTTAGATTGCTCAGTAGGCTGAACTTTTTCTAAACTGGCCTGTTCATTTGTCAGCTCACCAATTTTCAGTTTGATAATCTTAGGCTCTTTATTGCGAACAACTTTTAATTTCACCGTTTCACCCACTTTAGTACGGCCGACTAGTTGAGGTAATTCTGAGGAAAAATTAATTTCTTCGCCCTCAAACTCAATAATAATATCACCCGTTTTTATACCTGCTTTTTCAGCAGGTGAATCTTCAACGACCTGTGCAACTAAAGCGCCATAAGGTTTATCTAAACCAAAACTTTCTGCTAGGTCTTTATTCACTTCTTGAATAAGAACACCTAACCAGCCACGAGAAACATAACCCTGATTACTCAACTGGTCGACCACCTCCATGGCAACGTCAATAGGAATCGCAAAAGACACGCCCATAAAACCACCTGAACGGGTATAGATTTGTGAATTAATACCAACGACTTCGCCATCCATGTTAAATAATGGACCGCCTGAGTTTCCTGGATTTATTGCAACATCTGTTTGAATAAAAGGTACATAGTTTTCATTTGGCAAACTTCTTCCCTTTGCGCTCACAATTCCTGCTGTAACGGTATAGTCGAAACCGAAGGGTGAGCCGATTGCAAATACCCATTCACCTACTTTCAATTCTTTTGATTTACCTAGCTTGACAAGAGGTAAGTCTTCAGCCTCTACTTTTAACACGGCTAAATCTGAACGTTTATCTGAACCAATAAGTTTTGCTTTTAGCTCACGTCTGTCGCTAAAACGAACGTAAATCTCATCGGCACCTTCGACAACGTGATTATTGGTTAAAATTGTTCCATCTTTTGAAACAATAAAACCTGAGCCCATTGACTGTGCTTGCTGCTTTGGTTCAGTTCGTCCATCTTTTGGTGGTGATGGTGGCTGACCAAAGAAGTGCTTAAATATTTCAGGCAATTGCTCCATATTCCCTTGAAACTGAAAAGGTGCTTTAGCATCAACATGACTAATCGTACTAATATTTACAACCGCTTCAGAATGCTCTTCCACCAGCTCAGTAAAATCGGGGAGATCTCCCGCTGTGGCTTTAACGTTAAAAAGAAAAACACTAAAAAGTACGATCAATATAGAGCGCACCTGACTAGATAAATACGACATATTAAAGTTCCTCAGAGATATAACATAACGACAATTTCAAAGGTTATTGTGGAGTCAGCACGTTCAATTACAACTTAATTATCGGTAAGACCAAGAAAGGAATATAATTTTTGAAGAACAAATAATGAGGATTGTGTATTTAAGAAAAGGATTCTATCTTAATAAATACTTTAGTCATTTTTGGTAAGAAGTCTTTATGAAATGCCTGCTTCTGACTGAACATTCGTGCCCAATAAAAACCAATAATTAAGCCTGCTAATGAAAGTAACATTGTCCAAATCTCAGATACAACGTCTGATTGAGAATCGAGCAAGTCACCAATAACAGCACCTAAAACCATTAACAAAAGAGGTATAAAATAAATACGTAAAGAAGCCGTCATTAAACCAGATTCAGGAATGGAAATTAATACTTCATCACCAGATTTTGCATCTAAGGTATTTTCAACATCTAACTCTAAACAATGATTACTAGATAATTTTGTTAATGAACTTTGGCCACAACCCGACTTTAAACTACAACTTTCGCATGAACTGGTGCGCTGAACTTTCACGCGAGCAATCTTTTTCGAGAGATTCGACGAATCAAATAAGGTATCTAAAACAAGCGCGCGTTCTTCTATCATAGTATTTCTTAATGTGGTCTAAAGAGCATTAATCTGATTATTAATTAGAAGATTATGCCTTATGAGGCGGTTCATCTTTACTGAGAACATCCATCACGGCTGAGCGAATATCTATTTTGACGCGTAAAGATGAGTCTACTTGAATCCATTCTCTAACAGTATGGTATCGCTGCCAACACGCACTCACTTCTTGTCGATTTTCATGCGTCAAAATTCGTTGCAATTCAAGCTCATTAACTTCGCCATCCAACAAGGCAGAAAGAGACTCTTTTAATCGTTCATTCATGCGCACCTCCTTTCTTAGTTTGAATGTTTAAAAATCTGAAAAACTTTTAATCGTATTATCTAAAAGTTCACGAGCCCTAAAAATACGGGAGCGAACTGTACCGATAGGACACTCCATGACCTTGGAAATTTCGTCATAACTCAGACCATCAAACTCCCTTAGAATTAAAGCAACGCTTAACTCAGCAGGCATCACAGCTAAAGCATTTTCAATACCCTCAGCTAATTCTGATCGAGCTACCATTCCTTCAGGTGTATCTATGTTAAAAAATTTATTCTGCTCATTCTCTGAGTTTTCATTTTCTTGATGCACTGATCTTGTTTTATTTTTTTTCAAAAAACTTTTTGCATGATTGATCGCAATACGAAATAACCAAGTATAAAAAGTACTATCACCTCTAAAAGAATGTATTGCTCTGTATGCTCGAATAAAAACATCTTGAGTCACGTCGGCAATATCTTCTGGCGTATCGACAAAACGAGAAACAATCGAAGCTACCCTGTTTTGATACTTAACTAACAACAAATCAAAAGCGGTACGATCACCTTTTTGAACTCGGCTCACAAGCTTCTGGTCTAACTGGTCTGCACTCTTATTTAGAGAATGATCGTCGAATTGTCCTGAGTTCATAGCGCGATGATGAATTTCCATTAATTTATAAATTTAACGATATATTTCATTGAATTTTAATTAGCAGCATTATCACTCACTAAACATTAAATTGAAACTCAGTAACAGTCTCGATACAGAGTAATGAACATTAGCCTTATCGATCTCCTCAAAAGCCTAGCGTTTCCTTAGACTCATTGTTTACAATTAAGTTCAATACCCGAATAATATGCCACTTTTTAAAAATAGAGATTTAGAGATGAGCTCAGCTTACGAATACGATGTTCTTATTATTGGCAGTGGTGCGGCTGGTTTAACAACTGCGCTTTGCCTTAATAACAACATATCTGTTGCTGTTATTTCTAAAACCAGACTGTCAAGTGGCTCTACTCCATGGGCTCAAGGTGGCATCGCAGCTGTTTTAGCGAATGATGATGATATCGAATCGCATATCGTTGACACTCTAAATGCGGGCGGTGGTTTATGTCATGAAGATGCCGTTCGAAATACTGTTGAACATGGTAGAACAAGCATTGAATGGTTGAGTCAGCAAGGAGTTGATTTCACCAAAGTCAGTTCAACAAGTTCAAAAGGCTCAGAACTTCACCTCACTAAAGAAGGTGGACATAGTCATCGCCGAGTTGTCCATGCTGATGATGCGACCGGTTTGGCCGTTTCAACTGCGCTTTGCAAAAGAGTCTCTGAAGCCAATAATGTCACGATTTTCGAAAACCGCGTTGCCGTTGATTTAATCACGCATAAAAAGCTTTTCCTTCCTGGTAATCGTTGTGTTGGCGCTTATGTACTGAATCGTGAAAACAATCATGTTGAATTATTTCGAGCAAAATTTGTAGTTATCGCGACTGGCGGTGCAAGTAAAGCTTATCTTTATACAAGCAATCCAGATGGTGCCAGTGGAGATGGTATTGCAATGGCATGGAGAAGTGGTTGCCGTGTAGCAAATATGGAGTTCAATCAATTCCATCCAACTTGCTTATATCATCCTCAGGCAAAATCTTTTTTGATTACAGAAGCGGTTCGAGGTGAAGGCGGTCATTTATTATTACCAAATGGCGAACGCTTTATGCATCGTTTTGATGAACGAGCAGAGCTTGCGCCTCGCGATATTGTCGCTCGTGCAATTGACCATGAGATGAAGAGACTCGGTGCTGATCATCTGTATTTAGACATTAGCCATAAAGATGAGTCTTTCATTAAAAAGCACTTCCCTACTATTTATGAAACCTGCCTTAACTATGGCATCGACATAACCAAGGAAGCAATCCCAATTGTTCCAGCTGCACACTATACCTGCGGTGGCATTGTGGTTGATGAAAGATCAAGAACTGATGTAAATCAGTTATATGCGATTGGTGAAGCTTCTTTTACCGGCTTGCATGGTGCAAATAGAATGGCAAGCAATTCACTACTTGAATGTGTCGTTTATGGCCAAGCAGCCGCTAATGATATCAATAGAAAAATTGACACCATACCTTCACCACCACACGCGCCAGACTGGGATGAGTCACAAGTTATCGATTCAGATGAAGATGTAGTTATTTCCCATAACTGGGATGAGTTAAGACGTTTTATGTGGGATTACGTAGGTATTGTACGAACAGATAAACGCTTAATTAGAGCGAAGCATCGAGTTGATTTACTTCATCAGGAAATTTTGGATTACTACAGCAATTATTGTATTAGTAATGACTTACTTGAATTAAGAAACTTGGTCACCGTTGCTGATCTGATAATTTGCTCAGCCATTCAACGCAAAGAAAGTCGAGGTTTGCATTACACATTGGATTATCCAGAGAAACTAGACACTGCTCTCGACACTATCCTGACGCCTACAAACTTTTCGACACGTGATTGGTAGAATTGCATCAATCACATAAGGATGCTTTTAGTGAGTGGAAAACCATCGTCTAAGCATCATTTCCAGCTTATCTTTTTCAATAGGCTTACTAAGATAATCGTTCATGCCAGACTGTAAACATTTCTCGACATCACCGGACATCGCATTAGCCGTAACCGCGATAATAATCGGCTGAACAATATCTTTGTATAATCTTACTTTCCGAGTTGCTTCAAGACCATCCATTCTAGGCATCTGCCAATCCATTAATACAAGGTCATAATCTTGAGATTTGATTGCATCTATAGCCTCAACACCATCGTTCGCTAAATCAGCTGATAGACCTAAATACCCCAGCATAATCATTAAAACCTGTTGATTCACCTTATTATCTTCAACCACCAAAATTTTCTTCTGTTTAAACATGGATAATGGCAATTGTGATATTTGCGCAAGCCTACCTTTATCATCATTCTTCTGAAAATGGCTTTGTGTATAATTGAATAGCATTCTATCTAAATCATCTAACTTGAGCGGATGACTAATAAATCTGATGACTAAATTATCTTTTAGGGTTTCTGTATCGTATTCGTAAAGCTCACTTTGATTTGCGAAACATAGAAGATCATACTTAGATTCATGGGCACTTAGCTTATCTTTTAGTACGGCCAAATCCCCAAATAAGTCAAAGTCAGTACAAATAGTCACGCAACCTTTATTGGCTGGTATATTTATAAAATCTAACCAGGTTTGAACACTACTTGCGATAGTTACTGAACAAGCCATTGAATTTAAATAATGTTCAATAACGGTATTCTGAAAATGGTTTTGACCTAATACAAAGATATTTGAATGACTTACATTAATTTTTGGGGAAGATATAATATTCGGAGCATCTTTTTTTAACTTCAATTTAAAACTAAAAGTTGTTCCAACACCTTCTTCCGATCTAAATTCAATACTCCCCCCCATCAAATCAACCAAATGTTTACTTATTGCGAGCCCCAAACCAGTCCCGCCATATTTTCTAGTGGTCGATGAGTCTGCCTGAACAAAGGGAGTAAATAATTTCTGTTGCGCTGTTCTACTTAAACCGATTCCGGTGTCTCTTACCTCTATGAGAAACTGAGTTATCTGATCATTTTTTGACAAGACCTCAACCCATAATTCAATCCTGCCTGATTCAGTAAATTTCACGGCATTGCATGCCAGGTTTAGGATTATCTGCCTTAAGCGATTAGGATCTCCAAGTACAAATCTTGGGACAGATGGAGAGACAAAATAAACAAATTCTAAGCGTTTTTCATTTGATTGAAAGAAAATCAAATCAGCGCAATCATCCATGACCTGCCTAAAATCAAAAGAAATGGATTCAAGATCTAACTGATTTGCCTCTATTTTCGAAAAATCCATAATATCATTAATAAGCGACAATAAAGACTGAGCAGAACTATTAATCACTTGGACATATTGAGCCTGATCTTTGTGCAAACCGGTTTTCTTTAATACATCTGACAATCCGATGATCGCATTCATAGGCGTTCGAATATCATGACTCATCGAGGCCAAGAATATATTCTTACTTCGATTTGCTTGTTCGGCAATTTCTCTTGATTCACTTAATTCATTATTACGACTCTTAAGGCTTGATAGCGCTTCTGCCAGCTGTGATGTTCTGATATTAAACCAAGAAGCTAGTTGGGCGAGTTCATCCGAGCCTTTGATATTTAACATTGTTACGTAGTCTTCTCTACTGACTAAACTACGTATTTGTTGAGTTAGCTTATTCACAGGCAAAAGAAAAATAGCGTTAAAAAACAGAAGGTATATCAAAGCTGCGACAGCGAGAAGTACGAATAAAAGCCCCATCATACCTTCTGTTATCTGCGATACCACCTCGTTTGTATAGCGCGAGGGCATAGCTACAACGACTTTCCAACCAATGTCAGGCATATGAAGTACGCTGACTGAAGACGCTTCTTTGAGTAATGGATCATATAAAATATCTAATCTTTTACCATGGTCGGCAAGTATAGAAAATTGCTCACCTGATTTTATTTCTAGCATTATTCTTGCTATTTTTCGAGCTTCAATATTCTCAATTTGATCACTGGCTTTAGCAATTTTCTGACTAAGTAGATCAACTTCGTGAACTTTCTGAAGAGATTGATTTACTTCGTATTGCATTGATACTCGATTCAATTCACTTTGAACACTTTTTAAAGCGTTATTTTTTTCAACGAGTGCTTGTATGGTCGGGTATGCATCCTCGGAATACTGGCTAATATCAAAATGTGCTAAACGTTGCTCGTCTGAACTAGGAAATGAAAGAAGACGATTATTTCGATCTAAAGCAAAAGCATAACCTCCTATTAATCTCGTTTGAGCTTGCATATAAGCAGACAAACCAGCCAATTTTAAATCTACGGTAGCGACACCTTTAAATATTCCATTGATCCATATAGGAACTGAACATGTAACCATAGATTCCATTGAGTGGGGGTCTCGGTATGATTTAGACCAATAAACTTTTCGCGGGTCGATAAATTGAGCGGGAACATACCACTCTTCACGATGGTAACCTCTTCCGTCAGCCTTATTATAATCATCTAAATATTCAAGTTTGCCTTCGGCATTTCTAGCCCAAAAAAATGCTGATAACGCCTTCGATGGATCAAATGCATATGGTTCAGGCCAGATACCCCCACCCGCAACCATGTTTTCCATACCTTCTTGATTTAAAATTTCAGGAATAACACGCATAATTTCTTCTGGTGTTTGATCAAGAACGGAGGCTAATTTAGCTAAAGATCTTGTTAAAGATTCAGTCGCAGATAGCTTCTCTCTTAAACTTAAGGCGATAGCTTTCCCAATCTCATCATTAAGTTTATCTGATTGCTCAATGATGACTGCTCGCCCTCGGCTTTCAGCTACAAAAAAATTAACAGACAAAACCAAAATTAAAAATAGCACCAAACCGAAACTCATTCTAAAAGTTAAGCCTTTGAAGATGTTTCTTTCTACAGGTAGGTGCTGACGAGCTTCGTCTTCTTTATCTAGCGGCATATTATCGATATCGATTTAGATTCCAAAAATGAAAGTATAGGTGATGTGATAGTAAAATAAAGTATCCGAAAAATACCTTCCCCTGAGAACACTTGTACCCTGAAATAAATCACACAGTTGCTCATAACTTGATTGATGTATCTTCAGCGTTATTAGCGACTAGCTGAAACATTTAAAATCTTCGATGACATTCATCGATCTACCTAACTATAAGCAGCTATAGACGCCACTAATCAGACACAGACTCTAAATAATCAATAAAAAACTGTACCGTTTTTTTTCCGCGAAATTCATTAATGTTAGGCCGATAAACAATTCGAACTTTGCCGGGCAAACTTTCATTACACCAGTCACTATTAAACTGTATCGCATCAACGAACTCAGTTTCAAACTCTTCCGTTAATACCAACTTCAGGTGCTTCTCTTTTAGCACACGCTGTTGAAGCACATTAAAGACGCCATCAAAGCTCGGCGCTGGGAACGCCTGCCCCCATGGGCCTGAACGCTCAAGCAAAGCGATATTCTCTAAGGTTCTCTCTTCTGATGCTAATTCTCCATCTGTCAGCAAAACAGACTCAAGATCGGACTCAGTCAAGGATTCTTTAACAATGGAATTAAATGCCTTTGAAAATGCCTCTAAGTCATTAAACTCAATACTCATACCGGCAGCCATGGCGTGCCCACCAAACTTGCTTAATAGTTCAGGATGACGCTTAGCTAATAGATCCAAGGTATCTCGCATGTGTAAACCTGGTATAGAACGTGCTGAACCTTTGAGAATAGGATTTTCTTCCTCTGGATCATCATTAGCCGGTGCAAAAATGATCGTAGGTCGATTCAGCTTTTCTTTAATACGAGATGCGAGAATACCAATTACACCTTGGTGCCAATGAGGCTGGTATAAACACAGCCCCCAATTTTGAATGCTATCAACCGAGCTTGATACTTCACTAACGTCAAAGCTTTCAAAAAATGATGCCAGTTGAGATTCCGCATCGAGCTTCATTTCATGCTCTATCTCTTTTCGTTCCTGATTTAATTGTTCAAGCCTTTTAGCTAGTAGTTCTGCTTCAGTTTCATTGTCTGTTAATAAGCAATTTATGCCTAAACTCATATCATCTAGACGGCCAGCAGCATTGAGTCTTGGACCTACAATAAAGCCCATATCACTGGCATTTATTTGTTCGAAGTTTTTGCCGGCTTGCTGCAATAAAGCTTTAATGCCCGGCCTACACTTCCCTGCTCGAATACGCCTTAGACCTTGTTCAACTAAAATTCTATTGTTCATGTCCAATGGCACAAGGTCGGCAACAGTACCCAAGGCCAATAAATCTAAATAAGAAGCCATATTCAGTTCAGGCAGGCCTTGCTCGTTAAACCAATTAGACTCTCTTAATTTTGCTCTAAGCGCACTCATTACATAAAAGATAACCCCAACACCAGCCGCATTCTTACTTGAAAATTTACAACCATGTTGATTCGGGTTGACTATTGCATCGGCATCAGGAAGCTCATCACCAGGCAAATGATGGTCAGTAATTAGCACCTTCATACCAAGCTGCTTTGCTCTTCTAACACCCTCTATACTTGATATACCATTATCCACAGTGACGATTAAATGCGGGCTTTCTTTAGAAGCGAGATCTACAATTTCAGGTGTTAGGCCATAACCATACTCAAAACGGTTTGGTACCAAAAACTGACAGTCAGCGTTTAACGCTTTCAAAACTAACATTGCGAGTGCCGTGCTGGTAGCTCCATCGCAGTCAAAATCACCCACTATCAGAATTTTATGTTTTTTCTCTAATGCGTCTATCAGTAATTCAACCGCTTTATCCAGCCCCTTAATCGTTTCACTATGATGCAGATATTTTAAACTCAAATCTAATTCTGCTAGAGAATGCACGCCTCTGGCCGCATATATTCTGCTTAAGAATGTAGGTAGGCCCTCTAACAAGGTATCTTTTTCAACAAGACGTCGTCTAATGTTCTTTATCGTTCTCATAATAGTCATCAATACAGAAGGTGAAATACCAACAAAAAAGCCGGAGTGAGATCCGGCCTTTGTTTAACAATTTCTAAGAATTAGGAACGCCTAAACTTAGCAATATACTCATGAACTTTATTAATATCATTTGCCAGAACGTCATATTTTTCGGGTCTATCAAATAAATCACGCATATGAAGTGGTAATTCTGGACTAATACCGACTCCGGATTTCTCAACAGCTTCTGGAAACTTAACTGGGTGAGCTGTAGCTAATGTCACCATAGGAATGCTCAGATCCCGACGACATTTTCTCGCGGCCCCAACGCCGATTGCAGTATGTGGGTCGAGTAAGTATTCAGTCTCATCAAAAACCTGTTTAATAACGGCACAGGTTTCATCATCATTCAAAGACAAGCTGTCGAATAACTCTCGTGCCTTTCTCCAACGGTAATTATCAATTGAGCCTGACTCTGTTTTCCAGGTTTTTATTTGAGCAGCAAGGGCTTCACCATTTCGACCATATAAATCAAACATGAGCCGCTCAAAATTACTAGACACCATAATATCCATACTAGGAGAAAGCGTATGCTCTAATGGCTCTTGATGATATTGATTTTGGCTAATAAAACGATGCAGAATATCATTCTGGTTTGTTGCAACAATAAGCTGGTTAATAGGTAAACCCATATTTCTAGCTAAATAGCCTGCAAAAATATCACCAAAGTTACCCGTAGGAACAGAAAAAGAAACACTCTTATGCGGACCGCCTAGGGCTAATGATGCGCTAAAATAATATACGATTTGGGCCATAATTCTTGCCCAGTTGATCGAGTTTACTGCAACAAGCCGTGTACCCTTCAAAAATGATTGATCAGCGAAGCTATCTTTAACCATATGCTGGCAATCATCGAAATTACCTTCAATAGCAATATTAAAGACATTATTGCCTAAAACTGTCGTCATCTGCTTTCGCTGAACATCAGAAACCCGTTTGTGTGGATGCAAAATAAAAATATCGACATTATCACAATGTTTACAACCCTCAATCGCCGCTGAACCGGTATCTCCGGAAGTTGCGCCTAAAATCACCACACGCTCATTTCGCTTTTTAAGTACATAATCAAGCAAGCGGCCAAGCAACTGTAGAGCAAAATCTTTAAAGGCTAAAGTAGGCCCTCTAAAGAGCTCCATTACCCATTCATTTGTATCCAATTGAACTAAGGGAGCCACTGCTTTATGTCCGAAAACAGCATAGGTTTCTAGAACCATGGTTTTAAATTCTGCTTCGGGTATTTCGCCTTCAACAAAAGGATACATAACTTTAAAAGCAAGCTCGGAGTAAGGTAAACCTTTCCAGGATGCAATCTCTTCTAAAGTAAAGTGAGGTAATGTTTCCGGTACATATAAGCCACCATCAGGTGCCAAACCAGTTAACAAGACATCTTCAAATGATAAGGCCGGTGAAGCGCCACGAGTGCTAATATATTTCACGAGTTTCTTCCACTTTTTCTAAGTTCAAACTTAAATACGTTCAGAACATGTATAATTTAAAATAAATAATGGTTATGCAATCAATTGAAATGCTCAACACGTATGCGCACTACTTTTTGACAAGTAGTGGGTAATGCTTCAATTTTACTTATTGCTAGATTAATCTGCTTCTCTTTTACTTCATGCGTTAACAGAACTAATGGAATAACATCGCCATCCTGTTCACTCTCACGCTGCATAACAGATTCTATATTAATACCCAAATCACTCATGATTGAGGCCACTTTAGCCAAGACACCAGGATGATCTATTGTCATTACCCTTAGATAATAGGCTGAAGTGATTTCTTCAATTGGTAAAACAGGCAAATCTTTGATACACGACTGAGAAAATCCTAAATATGGAACGGGCACAGAAGCATCTAAACGCATAAATCTAGCAATATCCACAAGGTCTGCGATTACCGCTGATGCTGTCGCCTCAGAGCCAGCACCAGCGCCATAATATAGTGTCTGACCTACAGCATCACCATCAACTAGAATCGCATTCATAACCCCATCAACTTTGGCAAGCATTTGGTTTTTGGGGATTAAAGTTGGGTGAACACGTAGCTCAATTCCAGTGTCGTGCATCCGCGTAATACCAAGGTGCTTAATGTTATAACCTAATAAGTCCGCATTTCTAACATCCATAGGGGTAACAGCACTAATGCCTTCTGTAAAGGCTGCCTCAAACTGCAGCGGCACACCAAATGCTGCTGACGCCAATATCGTTAGTTTATGCGCAGCATCAATTCCTTCTACATCAAAGGTGGGATCAGCTTCGGCGTAACCCAAAGCTTGGGCTTCTGCGAGAACATCTTGAAACTCTCTTTGCTTTTCTTTCATTTCAGTGAGAATAAAATTACCTGTGCCATTAATGATTCCTGCTAGCCAGTTTATTTTATTGGCAGCTAAACCTTCCCTAAGCGACTTGATAATGGGAATACCACCAGCAACACCAGCCTCATAAGATACATTAACCTTATGCTCTGCAGCTAACTCAAAAATTTCATTGCCATATACTGCGATTAAAGCTTTATTTGCAGTAACAACATGTTTGCCCTGCTTGATGGCAGCAATAACAATATCTTTAGCTAAATCATACCCGCCAATTAACTCAACAAGCACATCAACTTCTGGGTCGTTAACGACATCCATTAAATCAGTCGTGAATGTTATATTGGATAAATTACAGTTTTCTTTTTTTGTTCTTGATGCAACTCTGATTACATTAAGTGAACAGCCAGCACGCGCAGAAATTTCTTTTTGGTTGCGTTCTATTACATTAATAACACCACTTGCAACAGTCCCTAAACCACATATTCCAATTTTCAAGGATTTCAATATATTCCCCTCAGTTAATAACCACGCATAAACTTTCCAACACTTAACTCAAAGGTCTTCAAGTAACTTTAATTTTGACAACATTATACCCGTTCAATTAACAAGACAAAATCTCTAATGCTCTTTATGTGATACTAAACCTAGATTAGATAGATACTAAAACCCATTAAAACATTTAGTCTATACTGGATTAATGAAATTTAAATTAGAGTAAAACAGACAGGAATCACATGACTTATATTTTAAAACACACTTTTATCACTATGCTTGTTGTACTTTCACTTAGCGCGTGCAGTGGACCATTCAGTGATTATAGTAATTATGATTTAAAAGATATTTATGAAAAGTGCGACTTTAATAAATTAACTGCCGCCGGTGCTCAGCGTTGTAATAACATACAAAAGGAATGCGATAAGCGTAAAAAAGAATCCGGATTCAGGTGCTGATACCTGAACCCTATATTATCTATTATACGAAAACTACATCAAACCTAATGCCTGACTTATTTTCTGAGCATTAATATATCCAGGTATTAGCTCTCCATTTTGTAAAATAATAGCTGGGGTACCGCTAATACCAATTGATCTCCCTAGGGCAAATTGATTAGAAATAGGATTATCACAAACCTTAGTTTCTAAAGCTTTGCCATTTTTAGCATCAGTCATCGCTGCTAACTTGTCATCTGCACACCATACAGAAACATATTTATTATATGACTCACTATTAACACCCGCTCGAGGATAGGCTAAATAACTTACTTCGATTCCCATAGAATTTAATTCAGGGACTTCTTTATGAAGCTTTCTGCAATAGCCACAATCAATATCGGTGAATACTGAAATTTTCCCTTTTATTTCACCCTTGGCAGGAAAAACTATTTTTTGATCATTTGGAATAGACGCAATTTTCTGGGCTCGTTCATCTTCACGTCTTTCTTCTGACAAATTAACTAATTTATCATTTTCTGTAGAATACATATCGCCCGTAATAAAATAACGACCATCAGCACTTGAAAACAAGATTTCACCTGAAGTAGTTTCAACCTGAAATAAACCTTCTATTTTAGTTTTCTCAACAGACTTTACGACTAAACCAGGAATTGATTGATTTAAGCTATCTATTAGTACCTTATTGCCTGCAAAACAAATAGTCGACAAAAAAAAGCTTAAAACACTTAATACAAACGCACCAAAAAACCTCATACATATCACCTTATTCATCAATAATCACACAAAAAAACGGATTAAGTAAAAACTAACTATTTAAAAATCTTATTTTTTTCTCAAACATTTACTCACATGCTCGCATATTTTTAAAATAAACACACATTACAAAAAATGAACCTTAAACCAAAAAGCAAACCAACAACTATCCTTTCGGATAGCTCACAGACATAAA
>TARA_R110001592_G_scaffold357543_1_pt1 | contig 31206 bp, 33 predicted proteins | sample TARA_R110001592 | Tara Oceans TARA_R110001592 (sample SAMEA4398387) | marine metagenome | biome: Polar Biome; feature: [SRF] surface water layer (ENVO:00010504); material: water (ENVO:00002006), including particulate matter (ENVO:01000060) such as... | depth 5 m | reverse complement strand
ATACAAAACCTCAACTACGGCCTATCCGATAATGTAAATTATCCTTCATTTTTGAGGTCTTGCGCTATACAGACTCAAGACGCAAACGGAACGACAGTCGCCAATCGCACTATTGTTATGAGTGTAGGATTCGTTGACAATACAAAAAACGGCTCTTGGACTTTGTATCAACCTAATTTTTCTAATCCGTGGGGTGGAGGAAACCCCCGTTTTTGTTGGATTGAAAAGGGAACGAACATAGGAACGGAGTTTTATTCCGCACAGGGTTTGAGTGCAGGTGATACTCCCAGTTATTTGACCTTATGCAATCGTTTGACCGCAGACGGTGAAGACATATATTTCGTAGGGGGTATAGCCCCCGATGGTATATTCGGATATGGGATTAGCGGAGTCCAAACCGATAGCACAGGTGGCGGGGCTGATAACATCATCAATGCGGCAGGTGTTTCAACTGATTTAATTTTCACCGAAATAAAAAATATGATAAACCCATTCCGAGAAAACAATGTGGGTGATTACAACAATACAGACCCTACATCAGCCATAACGGATATTGTAGCAATCGGAAAAAACAATGGCACATCGGGCAGGAGAACAAAAATATATTCGGCAGGATATGAGGAAAATGGTCGGAACGCACCAACCGTGGCTACTGCTTTGGGGGGGGATAAGACATACATTTTAGCCATCAGCAGGGGCATGATACTTACAAGTAATGAAGTGGGGATTTCGGGAATATCGCAGGGGCTATTTTTATCATCTGCAACACGGATGAAATTAGCCGTATTTACTCAATCGGATGTTACCAAAATATCATATGCAGAAGCCGATTTAGATTTGAGTGGCGGCGCATCAGCGATTCTTGATGTTTCTGTCGCCACAGGCCACGCCGCATATGCGTGGTTTGAATATCTGCTATATGATGGAGTGGATTCACTTATCGCAAGAAAACTCAATGAAATGGGTGTGCGAGTAACGATTGCGAATGTTGAATGGTATAAGCAGGACATATTGAAGCAAGGCTTAGATGTTTCCACAGATTTCTTCAATGAATGGGGCGAACTCAAAATTGAAGAAAATAGGCAAAGAGATAAGGTTGCGGAACAATTTGGCCGCAAACGAAATCCAAAAAGACAAGTCCGTACAGAATTGTTTGATGATTACGCAGATTATGAGGATAAGGAATCTCAAATCAAGGCGTTCCCCGACTATGACCCTGCCAACGATGGAAACCCGTTCAAGGATGATGTCGCTTTAGAACAAGAAGTCGGTAAAACTCAAAAGGCCGTTGACGACCTTCGGAGAATTGAGGATTTGGTGGATGAAGAAACCAATGATGAGGCCGAATATGATGATGAGGCTGATGTAAGTGATTGGGGAGAAAACTGAACCTTTTAGAATACATCAAAGACTTTTTTTCATTCATAGTCCCTTGTTTGGGGGCTTAAAGAGGGTACTCAACCTCTTTACATTGTAAAAAGAATGAATTGAAATAGTCGCTCAATTGACTACTGTTGATATTATGGTTGTTAATGGTGAGAAACACGATATGGATGAGTTGCTTGAAAAAGCCGAAGTTATTGCCGAAGCAACAGGCCGTTCCATTGAAGCAATAATAGAGGATTTGTTAGATGATGGAATCGTGAATCTATCAAACGAGGATAAACAAACAGATTTAGTCGCGCAATTGAAAGAAGCGGCTGAATTGATAACAACTGTCCAATCAATATCTCAAGAGGTATCGGAAAATACTGTTTTGAATGGAGGTGAGAATAAAACCGATGTAGTGGTTGAAACTACTCTTGAAGGTGATGTTGTGGATAGAGCCATTGAGTCTTTACAACTGAAAGCCGACAACATCAAAAAATTGGTTATCACCCTTGCACCTATATTCTTGTTATTGACAGGAGGTTCAATGGAGGCTTTTGGAATTATTGATTTATGGGAGAGCGAATCCGATAGTGATTATGATTATTATGATGGGTGTGAATCTCTATGGAGATATGATGATTATTCTATGGCTGATGAGGACACGATATATGTTTCATTTTCTTTCTTTGATGAGTCTGTATGTGATAAGGAATTAGAAGGACATTTTGTTGTCTATATTTTCCGAGAAGGTGAACAAAGTAATTTTGATGCCATACACCATAATGTCGGTTATTTTATCAACAACATAGAAGTCAATTTTGAAATAAATAACCTTGAAAAAGGTAATTATTGGATTCAATATGAGTTCCACGATATTGAATGCGAAGACGGTTCGTGTGAACATGGGGATGAATGGTTTTCACCCCACACACCCTCATTTAGTCTTGAAGGGGATGTAGTAGGCTGTGACGGCTATTTACTTAATGAACAAGCCTATATTTTGGAGTCCGACCCCGAAAAAGTGCAAATAAGTGCTGATGTAGCACTTGTTGAAGGTGCAAAAAACTGTGAATCCGAGCAATTTGAGATTATTTGGAGATTATATGAGCAGAACAATCCAAACACCATCAAATATGAACACACTACTTGGGAGGATGGCGCAATTTCCGACCCCGATGGTGCTGATTATACAACCTACATATGGGATAATGTGGGCGAAGGCTCATATGAACCTAAAGTGATTCTTAGATTGAATGGGGAAACGCTTGATGAGAAATGGATAGCCCATAGCATTGTAATAGAGGCTCAACCAATTTACGGTTGCACAGATTCGGAGGCAACAAATTATGACTCTATGGCAACAGATGATGATGGTTCGTGTGAATATCCTCCCGACGAACCTTGCGAAGTGGATATACAAAATCATTATCGTGGTCATGTTGCCGAAGATGATGAACAGGATGCTATTTTAGTCGCTTTTAGAGTCGTTCCAAGCAACTGTGAAGGTGAAATAGTGGAAATAGACATTGAACTTTATCAAAACGGCTACGACGCAAATTACACTCATTGGCTTGAGGTAAATGGTGATAATCAATACACCGATATTTCACATACATTTGACGGTGTTGCCGTAGGTGATTCGTGGACACCAAGAATTACGGCCACCTTAGATGATGAGCAATTAGAACAGGTTTTGTTTTGGGGTATTGATGTGGTTGAACAAGAACCCGAATACTGTGAAATCAACCTATATGACATTATTATTGGGACAAATGATACTCATGCTTCTGTCGGTTATGACCTTGATTGCGGATATGAGTCAAATGAACTTGATGGTTACAATGTTTCTGTTCAGTTCTTAGTCTATGATATAGGTTCTGCCAATAATTCGTCGGCTCAACCTATCCTTTGGGCCACGACACTTTGCTACATAGAAGGTTGGGAAAGTGATAATAAATACATGACTTTGACTAATTTCACATCAAACAATACCACGCATTATGACTTTTATTGGTATGCAACATGGACAGATGGGAACGGTGATATGCAAATGATTGAACGCAAATGGTTGAACCGTGAATTGTCGCCTTAATTTGTCAAACTTCAAATAGTCGCTCGGATTAGTATAGGTGATTCATATGATTGTTATTCGTAAATGCTTTTACGCTTTCGCTCTATGGGCGCAAGTTCCAAAGCACACGATGTCGTTCTTTGGTTTAAGGGATGAATAATATGAGAAAAGAAATTATCAAGGAAAGTGTGATTGTAGGTTTGACTACTTTGGGGATTGGTTCGGCAATGATGCTCATACCGATTCGTCAAAAGTGGTGGCCGTTTGTAGGGACATTTTTCGTAGGATTCTTAGCCCACATGGGTTTTGAATATACGGGCATGAACGAAAAGTTCTGCCGACAAGTTTTAGGAGATGAATGAGATGCCAACAGGATATAATATACAATGCCAAGCAGGAGATTTATACACTCGTCAATGCTTCATAGGAAATCCTGCTGATGGTAAGAAAATCATTGCTTACACTTCTTCGGGCGACCCAATAGGGTTTGACCAAACAACGGGAAAAACATACCTTCAACGACTTGACTCCACAGGTAATGCTTATCAGCCATATGGTAGTGCAGGTGTGCCGTATTCAATAATGGATAGTGGGCCATTGTCGTCTTTGCTTGGAAATTGGATGCCATCGGGCGGTTCATCATCTCAAGACTTTCTTCGTTTAATGACTTTACCCGGCGCACAGGCACGAGTACGAGCCTCAACAACAACAGTGCCATGGTATTATCCTGTATTTGGATTACGATTCAATCAAGGTGTTGCAGGTCAACCACCTATGATGTCGCAATCATCTAATGGGCAACAACCTCGTAAGAGTTGGTTTTCAAGGTTATTTTCAGCCGATGAAAATGGAGTTTCAGCAAATAATGATGAAGTCAACACTGAAATGCGTGAAGGCTTATGGGGCGGAAATGACAAAAAAATACTTTACGGAGTTCTTGGAGCAACCGCTTTAACAGGATATTTTATTACAAAAAAGTGATGTGATTTTATGACGGATGAAATAAGAAGCGAATTAAAAGCAATTGAAGCACACCAAGAAAATAAAGTGGATAGCATACAATCCGAAATTACTGTTCAATTATTGTCTTTCGCAGGATTGACTATTGCTTTTGGAATTGGTTTGATGCGAACCATTCAAATGTATAGACGCAGTAAAAGCCAAATCAAAAACTTGAATTAGGGAACATTCATAACCCATAACTTTCTCGGAGATATTGGGACTCATTATGTTTTCAATCATAGAGGCGGATAGCATTCAGCACATGAAAACTATGCAAAAAGAATCCATTGATTTAATTGTAACAAGTCCACCATACGCCGCCAATAAGGAATACGAAAATTGGGATTCTGTTGAGCAATATAAGCAATTTGCTAATCAGTGGATGGAATCGGCAGTTCCCTTACTGAAAAATAATGGCTCATTATTGCTTAATGTTGGCTACACGAAAGTAGGTAGGAATGAAACCCTACCACTATCATATTTGTATCACGAAATTGCATATCGCTTAGGGCTGAAAATGGTTCAAGAAGTGGTTTGGAGATATTATGGTGGTATGGCCTATAAATTACGCTATACCCACCGCACAGAACGCATATTATGGTTCTCCAAAGACCCCGATGCTTGCACCTTTAACCTTGATAGTGTACGAGTCAAGGAATGGCAAAACAATGGCAAAAAATTGACTTCACCCCCCAAAAGGTGCAACCCACTTGGTAAAAATCCTACGGATATGTGGGAGATAAAACACATCCGTTTCAATAACAAAAAGGAAAATATGGGGCATCCATGTCAATTCCCCGAAAGCATGATTGAAAGAATAATTCAAGCCCACTCAAACGAAGGAGATGTAATCCTTGACCCGTTTGTAGGGAGTGGAACGACCTGTGTAGTGGCTGAACGACTGATGCGAGATTCAATAGGTATTGAGCAGAAATCGGAATATGTTTTGATGGCTCATAAGAGAATGAAAAAAAATGGATTCTATGAAGAGGAATGAATATGAGTATGAGAAAAAGAATTGGTATATTGACCTCACCTCTATTCGTTCCTTTGAGGAAAATGGTTGTTTGGAGTGACAAAAAAATTGGAACTTGCGATATGAAATTGACGCTTGAGCCACGAAATCAAAGTGATTTAGATGGGTTTGCTGATATAGACTATGATAGCAATTCCATTTCCGAATTACAGAAAAAAATATCAAAGGATAAGGCAAACATTGTTGGCTTAGGAGAGAAGGATTTAATCTGCTATTTCTGTCGGAGTCAATTGATTTGGGAAAATGATAATCGCTTTGATGATTATGGCATAAGTGGTGAAGGTCAAGTGGTTTCTTTGAATTGTAGCAAATGTCCTGCCACCTTTGAAGGATTCCTCCGTGAATGGCCTCTTAATGATGAAGAAGAGTAAATAATTTGATAAGCCTTCACCGCATAGAGTCAAACATGGCGAGAGGGGGAGCGAAAAAATTGCATCATGCCACTATCCGTGATGCGGCGGAGTCTGTATTGATTGATATAGATGCAATCAAATATGAAACTTTCAAAGAGCAGGTTGTAAATTGCTATAACGAATTGGCTCATCAAAATGGATATTACAGCAAAAGTGGTGCTATTCAAAATAACGATTGGCAAACACTTTGGCGACGATGTTCTTCAACTGCTTTACTTTACCTTCGTGAACAAACGGATTGGGTTAAAATTAAACATAGAGTGCTTACAGATGTTATTTATGAGGGAAAAAGACTCCATACGGAGGAATATGAATTGATAAGACGATTCTTGATTCCACACCGAAACATTTCAGCAAAACAGAAAAGAAAACTCTCGCAATAAGCGAACACTTATCATCCAAGCGTGTGTGATTGTATTATGGGTTCGGGCAACGATGTGGATGAACCCCCGTATATTGACCCCTTACAAGGCGAGAAAGAAAGAGTTTTGAACGCTTTTTCTAAAGGTGTTGAGGAAATTATTGATGCGTTGAATCTCCCTGTGGGTGAGGACATACCCTCGTTTGATGGTTTTTTTGAATATAGGGATAGTGTTTTGAAAACTCATAAGGGGGAGATTAACCAAGACCCTTCTTGGTGGAGAGAGCAAATTGTACGAGATTGGGTAACAATACAATCTCGCGTTCGTCTTCAAATGGCGCAAGACCATTCTCGCCAATTTGGTGAGGGGGTTGCGGCGAGTACATTTGTTGAAGGCAACAGAATCAATTCTTTACGAGTAATCACCTTTGAACAATTCCTTTTAGAGTCTAATGCGGGACAATTCCGTGAAGAACACTTTTATTGCGACAAAGGCCGAAAATGGCTCAAAAATGTTCGCATAGCAATGGAACAATATGGGTATCTCCATATTCAAAAGGTTGACTTGGATGGACTACAATACCTTGAAGTGAGCAGAAACCCTCTATGAAGTGATATTATGGAAACAGATGATTGGAATAAATTAGCGGCACACTCATTCATTACGGCTCGGCAAATGGTGATTGTTTGTTTGGTTCTTGAAGTGGTGGTCGGAGGATTATTCATTTTGATTGCGAATAGATTCGGAGTGGCTATGGGGGATTTCATATGGTGGGTGCTACAATTTTTTGGTTTAGTGGTTGCTACGAATCTCGGTGCGGTTATTCTTGCTATCATGGCTCAAAAGACGGCTAATGACATCGGCAAAATGTATCGTGAAGTCTTTACGGCTGATTTTTACAAGACGGTGGATTCAATGACTACATTTCGTTCATTCTTGATAGAAGAGGCTGAACAAGAGGGCAATTCCTTAAACGATGAAATGCGCGATTTAGCGCAAAAAATGTATCGTGTTATGCGGGCTGAATTAGATGTAAAGGCTGAATCTGTTGAGCCTATTCAGCCGTTGGGTGAATACGCTGATGATGCTGAACTGTTTGGGTGATTTGATTCATGGACATACCCCTGTGTCCGAACTTCTTTGCGCTAAAAAACGCATGACTGAAACAAAAAATCCTAAACTACAAAGGAATTAAGAAACTCCTAAGTGTGCTGATTCATATAGTATTGCGGATAAGTAAGGGTATGAAAATACCCCGTTCTGTTCTGTTAATCAGCATTTTTTCGCTGATTTTCCTAAGTGCGGTGTTCGCTCAAATGATTCACCATGAATTAACAGGCTCTATTTTTACTGATTATTCCGATATGGCAGGATTCATGGGTAAGTGGGTTATTCTTGGGTATTTGCTTGATTTGGCATTTGTTGGTGTGGTCATTCATTTTTTACGAGCAAGGTTCGGAAAAAGAATGGATTAAAATAGTCGTTCAAGAGAATAGGGGTATAGTATGATGCTCTTAAATTAAGTGATTTCATATAGCATAGGTGCAAAATAACAGGTGAACGAACATGGCAAATCAAGACCCCCAACCCGAAATCTATGAAGTTATCAGCACTTTTGATACTGCCTTAACACCCAATACGGGTGTGGCAGGTTCGCAAGTCGTAACCAATATCAACACATTCCAAGCAAACAACGAGGTTGTTCGTGTATATGGGTTGAAAATCAATATCACCGACAATGCCGTTCCCCCTGCAAACCTTGACCCTGCAACTGCGGCTAATTGCGATTATAGCGTAACCATTCAAGCAGGGCCAGCGCAAGTGCCTTCGTTCACATTCCGTATGCGCCCAACATGGATTTCCGACTCAAGAGTATTGATTTTCCCAACGCCTGTTCTCATCCTGTTTAAGCAACCATTCCAAGTTACTGTAACAAACAATTCGGGGAGTGGTACTGTCGCTACTGGCCGTATTGTAAGCCTTGAATTGATTTCCGAATTGGGCATTCAAAAGGTGGCTTGCTGAAATAGTGAGTTCATATAGTAAAAGCGAGAGATAAGGATAGAGTGATATTATGGCAAATCAAGACCCTCAACCCGAAGTTTATTCTGTGAGTTCAACATTTGACGACCTAAGCGGTGCAGGTTTAGGAACATTGGCAGGTGCTACAATTCAAACCACTATCAATACCAATCAAGCAAACAATGAAGAGGTTCGTGTGTATGCAATCCAAGTGGATATTCAAGGTGCTGATTTTGCCGCACTTTCACCACTTACAGGGACTAATTGCGATTTTAGCCTCACTATCGGAGTCGGCCCAAACAATGTTCCTTCGCAAACCATTAGGCTTCGCCCTATATGGAGTTCGGAGGATAATATGTTGAGTTGGCCGACACCAATTCTTGTTCTCTATCAGCAACCATTCTCGGCTACAATCACGACAAATCAAGCCCTCGTCACAGGTGCGGCCAATGGGCGCATCATTACTATCAATTTCATTAGCGAGTTGTCTATCCAAAAGGTCGCCTGTGCGCCTTCGGCAACAGACTATCCTCGCTCGCAACTTGGTATGTGAACGGGGGAATGAACAATGGGTGAACCAATAGACGGCCAACGCAAACTCAAGCAGGGTTATGCAAAGAAGGGATTTCAAACCCCTTATGCTCAAGTTGGCGAAAGTGTTGACCCTAATCCACCTCCACCATCATCATATTCAACGACAACCCATGTAGCGACAAGTCCTGTTCAACCGGGTCTTGTTCCACGAACCGCTCAAAGAGATGTGGTTGCTCTCGGCAATATAGCATCTTTTCGGAACTATAACAATGAAGTCTATCCGTGGCATCTCGTACCGAAGGGTAATTCAAGCAATATCATTAAGCGCGAGAGGGAGAGTACCATAACGATTGCCGCAGGTGCTTCATTTGACCTCATAGATTTGTTTGTTTCCGATTCGGGGGCAAACACTCAAGCCTCTTCTTCGGGTACTGCGGTTGGCCCAACCCCTGCTAATTTGACAAACGAGTTTTGGGCAATCAAGAAGTTTGGTCATGCTGAATTGAATGGAATAACATCGGGCATAACATACCAAATTATCGTTGATAATGAAATTGAATTGTCTTGGTCGGATTTCCAATTATCTCCTTCTGCACCATACAATCAATTATGGGAGTTTGAAAATCCTTTTTCTGTCAATGAAAGACTTCAATTCCGTATTATCAATGGAACTCTTAATCCATATAATACCTCCGTCGCAGGAAACGCTATTGATGCCACCTTCGTTGGTTGGACTGAACAATATGTCTATGGTGCTGATGATAGATTCAACAATGTTGAGTCAATTTGATGAAGCGAGTATTGAAATAGTCGCTCACATGAATATAGTCAATGACGAACTTTCTTACGGGAACAAATCGTGGTCTTGGTGGATTGCGTGTTGATGATGCTTCAACAGATGTTTTTGGTGTAAATCACATTGTTTTTGCAGGAGGGGCAACTTTAGTTGATAATAGCAATGGCAAAATTACCGTTACCGTAAGCGGTGGCGGTGGCGGAAGTATGACCTCATGGACTGTTGCAGGTGCATCGGGTTCAACCGTAGTCAATGACGGTGAAACAGTTACAATCACAGGGAGTAGCGGAATAACAACGGCTGAAAGCGGGAGAACCGTAACCGTAACTCCCGCAGGAGTTCTTGAGGATTTGAATACGCTTGGTGCGCCTTCTGCTGATGGAGAGTTTATCGTAGCAACAGGCGCAGGTGCTTTTGCATATGAGTCGGGTGCAACCGTGAGAACGAGTCTTGGACTTGGAACGATGGCAACACAAAATGCAAATCTCGTAGCCATCACAGGTGGTTCAATAACGGGGATTACTGATTTAGCCGTAGCCGATGGTGGAACAGGAGCGGGAACTGCGGCAGGTGCAAGAACGAATCTCGGACTTGGAACGATAGCAACACAGAATGCTGATGCCGTAACCATCACAGGTGATGCAGGTGGCATCTCAATTATCAATTCACGCGCACCCGTATTATCTGTAACCGATGGTGGAGTAGTTAACCTTGACGATACCGATAGTGGTTATTTGATATTCTGTGCGGGAACGGCAACTTTGAACTTATTGGGGATAACCCTTGAGGGGTTTCAAGCAACCATCACCCTCATAGGTGTAGGAACAGTAACAATAAGCGCAAATGGTGTAGGTCAAACTATAAACGGAGGGGCAAGCGTAGCACTTTCAACGCAGTATAATGCCGTTTCAATAGTGGGCTTAGACCCCAATACATTCTTCGCTATCGGTGTATGAGGTGATTAAGAATGGGTATGAACTCAATGGTTGGTGTTTGTCAACAACAGAAGAATAATTCTGGCCCCGCACCTGCTATAACAATCACAGATGTTACCTTTCAAACTAAGAGTTATGGAACAACTTTGGTCGCAGACCCCCCACCCACATCAATACCGGGTTCCGACCAAATAACCACCGTCTTAAATGCAGGTAATTCTTTTACTGTTCCTGCTGATGGATTAGCACAGTATTATTCGGGTTCAAATACCTCCCAACAGGTGTTCCATAATATGACTGTTAATTATTCTGCTAATTTTACCGAATCATCATTACCTGCTAATGGTGCTTGCTCATTTGTCTTTGAAACGACTATGAATGAAGCCCCTGCCGCTTCTCAATTAAGCACATGGCCGCTTGAGGGGAATGTTCAAGGGGCATTCCTCCCTAATTCCTCAAGAACAAATGGAGTGAGAATTACCACCACACCCTCTTTACAAAAAAACGGTGTGTTTCCAACAGGCCCGATTGTAGGTTATACGGATGCGGTATTGGCTAATGGTGTTCAAGTCTTGGTGGGAGGTTCGGTAACAGACAACAATGCCACAGATAATTTAACCAAAATTACCTTTGCCGCTCAAAACTTAGGTGCAAACTCTTCTTTTGACCTTGTAGTAAAGGTTCTTTTGAATGATGGCAGTTTAGTTTCAAGTCCTGCCCAAACAATAACTGTTCCTTCGGGCGCAGTTAAAACCAACCTTGTAGCAGTAGCAGGAGTAGGAATCAATTCATACACTACTTCAACTGCGGCATTCGGTGTGCAAAATGGAGTTGATGTTACACCTATTGACCCTGCGCTGGTTCTTGTTTCAGCACTTAATACAGGAAATGCCTTTACCACTCCCGAGTTCAACCCACCAACAAGCGTGGGGATGGCGCAAGGATTTGACGGCAACCCATATCCCTCCCAACCGCAAAGGCAAGTTTTACATTCTTGGTTGCTCAATTTAGATACCTCCGCACTCACCCTATCGGATTATCCTTCAACTTCTTTAATTGTTGAATATGTGTTCTCATGGGATGCCGATGCAACCAACATAGACCCTTCGCGAGCGATTTGTTGGGATGCAGATACAGGACAACCAAGCACCGTTACGGGGCCTGTTGGGTCTGTATTCACGCAAACTATCGGGCAAGAGTTTGATAGTATCAATACCAATACTCTTATTCCACAGGCTTCAATCAATTTCCCTGTGGTGGGTGATTTGAATGGAGATTATGGCGGTGCATGGAAAGCCTATGCACCAAACGCCCCTCCACCCGTAGATACACCTTACACAGTAAATCTCCAAGTAAGAATACAGAAAATAAACGGTTCTTTTACTGAATCGCCTGTTATTGCTTTGAATATGACAGATTTGGGCGTTACCCCGCAAATAATTTGATTCTTCGCAGGTTCAATAGGGTGATAAGTGCTTTGATATAGCAAAGGTAAATCCCTATATCATGGATGAACCGCAAGACCCACCACAGACCCAAACAAATGTGTCCAACAAGGAACTGAAAACCATCGTCATTGATTTAGGGGCGGATTTGGTTGACACTTTAGACTCAATACATAATGCCATATTAGCGACACGAAATCAAATATCAGCCCTCAAAAAAAGAATGGATGATTATGACCATTGCGCCACTAAAGAAACAATCCTCAAAGAAGGAAACGACACACCCTCTAAAAATGCTGATATAGACGACAATTATTCAGCCTACATTGCATAATTAAGGAATGAAATCGGGATGTATTTTTGATTTATCAAAGTCAACTCCATAGACGCTTAACTCTTTGAGCCACGCAGATATTTCATCCTCTTCAACATCAAAACCTGCATCATTTGTATGTTCAATAATGGTATTAAGGTATGATAGCGTGATTGTTTCGGGTAATTGTTTCAACTGTGCTTTTAGCCTAAACAATGCTTGAGTCGCCCGAAGAGGGTCGGGAGTGATAAGTGAATGACGCTCCAACCATTCTATTGACTGTTTCAAATAAGCGTCTTTTTGACCTTGACGATAAATTAAGCCGAACAATCCGACATTGAAATGTTTTCGTATATCGTCGCCCATTGTTTCCGAAGCCATCAAATCATCCATTTCCCAAAACAACGCGTGAGGTTCAGCCATAAAGAATTGATTCAATACGGTTTCACCTATGCTTTCGTCAATCGTGTGCAAATATGTTATAGCCTCATGGACTTGATATTTTGGCCTCACACCCTCAATGTTTGTTCCAAACCCATATGTTGCATCTATTTCACCTCGCTCACGCCATATGTCTATATCCCCTTCAATAGCCTCGCTCACCCACAGGTTTGTTTTAGATGGTTGGCGAGATTGAAGTCCTTGCCTATAACGCATTACGGATTCGTAATTTTGCTTGCTTGATTTAAGGCAAATAGTTCCGCAACAAGGAAAATAATTGCCTATGACCTCTTGACCCCGAGTTCTCCAATCCACATAATATGCTATTCCTTCACCGTGTTTTGATTCTTCGTGGATTGGACAAGTATCATAAAACCCGTTATAATCCGCACCCATGAACCAATGAAACAATGATGCTTCATAAGGAATGGCGTTTGCTATAATCACTTGAAATAATCACTAAGCGTCGTTTGTTTGTTTCCCGAAGAAAACAAATCATCCAACCAATCAACGAACAGTTCATATTTTTGTTTGTTATAATCCGAGCAACCATAATTGTCAATGAGGTGTGCCATCAAATCTCTATATTTTGAAACACTTTTGGGATAAACAGTCAAAAGCAATTTACCTCCGCATTTTTCTTGAACAAGCAAATCGTGATTACATTCTCCGCATACCTCCTTTTTCTTAGGATTTGATGCACCACACTTCATACAAGTGGCTTGAATCGTCGTGTCTTTTATTTGACGACAACGCTTTGTCAATGGTGGCCTTCGGTAACTGTGATTGCATTTAACGCACCGAATTGATTGTTGACCGAATGCCCGAATGTTCCCCCGCATATCCCTTAACAAGTGCCTATCCAATAGACGGGATGATTGGTCAATGTTGTCCACCCCAACCAACAATGAGCCTAATTGAAACTGTGCATCCACTTTGCTTCTCATATTCGGTAATGAAGTATATGGATTTGATTTTGGGCCATCTGCTATATCATCTGTGTCGTGGGTGAAACCAATTCCCTCATATTGCTCAACAGTTCCTAAACGATGCTCAACAAATGAGGCTAAATCATCTAATTCTTTTGGGTGTATTTTGTTTTGAGTCGCCTCATAAAAGTCAACGCCATATGAGAACCCTGCATCCACATTCATTGCTTCTTTATCAATCTCGGAGGGATTCAATCTCGTTGTCAAAATAAGTGGTGCATCCATTTGTCCACCTCTATGTGCTGATAAGAATGCTCTTGAAAAATTAAGAAGACAATCCAACAAGAGAATAACACAGTCAATATCACCATCACTATTTCTTCTCCGCCCTGCGATTGAATAAGGGTGGAAATAACCCCCCTTAATGTCCGAGAAACCTATCAAACGGCAAAGGATAGCCCCCGATGTATGCGGGGCAAGAGTAGCGAACAATTGACCCACTAAATCCCCTCCTTTGTCGCATGAATAAAATGGTTTTTCCCCATATAAGCGAACAAGCAAATCATCCATGAACTGTGCCGTTTTGAGTAATTCTCCTTTGAGGCTTGTCGGTGCAACAAAGTCTTGAACACGCATTTCAACCACTTGTTGCACATCAACCAATTCTTCACCATAGCAATCCTTCTCATAGCCCAATTCTTTACAATTCTCTATTGACAAGCCGATTTCCGCAGGTTTGAAGTGAGTCAAAGTCATATCAACCATATCAAAACGAATTGTTCCATCCCTAAATACCGACAAATCATGCTTATGGCGTAAGAGGGCTTTAGCCATATGTTCGGGAAACTTTTCTTGAGAGGTTAAGCCTTTGACACCCTTCAATTTATTTGAACGATAACCAACGATTGCCCCTGCCTCTTCGGATTTTGTTTTGAAGTCATAAACAGGCCAACTTGATTTAGGGTCGCTCCATGTAGGTGAATATAGGAACTGTGTCGGCAATTGACTGTTTGGACAAATTGTTTCTGTTGTAAGCCATGTGGGATTGTTTTTACCATCCTTTGCCTGTTGCCTAATTGTTTCTGCTTTGATTTCCATTTTTACATATTCGGGTGCATAACGCCACCCTATCTGCAAAGGCTTTTTGCCAATTTTTACTGCATCACTTATGAGTCTTGATGATATATCGTGTCCAACAGGGATTAGGCCATGAATAGGAGGCTTCATTTCTCTTCGGGACACTTTTTCGGGTTTTGCCATCCGTGTTCCTATCCTGTATGTTACTCTTGGCTTAACCGTATATGGTGCGATTGAATTAACGAAATCAAGACCATTATCATATGATGAACCTTCTTTTTTTGACCCCTCAAGGTGGATATGAAGCAACACTTTAGAGGCATCTCCATAAAGGGTGTAGCGTTCATTTTCGTGCTTAACATTTACATTCAATCTGTATATCAACTCAATACAGGATTCATGGACTGTGGCTTCACCGCTTTCATTATCAAGGGTGATGTTTTGACAAAGTGTTTCAATTTCTTTACCTGTCAAATCATTGAAGTGCGCTACATATTCGGGGGTCATTGGAATATCATCGTTCTTTGATTGCTCAAGAGCCTCTTCAAAGGTTTGAGCATATGTGCAATTATGTTCCTTGAGGACTTCTTCGTGCCATTCTTTGACATAAGGTGAAGGCATGAGAGGATGATTATTTTCACGGAACTCTCCTGCGGGAATCAATATCTCTCCTAAATCCCACACCTTCTTTATTTCATCACTTTCTGTCATAATTTGACCTTTCAAAATATCCTCACTTATTTCCTCTTTGTTGATAATGCGCTTTGCTGAACCGTCTTTCAATTGAACATATGGCCCATCAATAGTGGTGCAGGGAGATACGACTGTGGCTTTACCCGGCCTTTCAATTTTCATTTGAGTCGCAGGAATAATGAAGTTCCCCGTAGCATACATTGACGCAGGGTGGATTGATGTTGCGGCCAATCCTGCACCTCTTGAACGGCCATAACGAAGTCTAAAACCTCCAACGGCCATAGGTTGAGAAATGGTTGGTCGCCCTGCCACCGCGTCGCTGATGTATTTTTCGTTTGCTTTGAACTCAACAATTTCATCCTCTTGTTTTGTTTGTTGGCAATAAGCATCTAAAAAACCCCACCCATCTAATTTCAAACGGTCTGTGTGCTTTTTCAATTTGGGGGCTTTTAACAACATACCTTCGCAAAGAACGAGAAGCATACCCTCTCGCACCTTGTTGCTTGGGACTCTCCTTAAATCCCTGCCACCCGATACTTCTTTGCCAACGCCTTCGCCTGTGATATAGATTGGAACAGTTTGACATATAGACCTCATCTCATTTGCACTTGGCTTATATTGCAGATTATGATATAGCATTACTTCTTCAATGTAGCGTTCAACCTCATTTGCCTCAATTTGAGGTTTTTCTAAACCAAAATCCCTTCTCAAATAATCGGCCAATAGGACTGATATTGCTTGCCCCGTACCACCTGCGGAACGAATTGGCCCTGCATAATTAACCGACAAACATTTTGAGCCGTCTTTGTTTTCCATTATTTCGCATGATACGACCCCTTCAAGGGGTGCAACAAGGATGCCTTCGGTGATAACTGCTAATCCTGCACAGATTCCGTGATATATGGCAACGGCTATTTCCGCAGGAGTGCGTTCTCTTTTCTTTGTTGCGAATCTGCTCTCTAAGTCTGCAACCTGTAAGGAGTAATTTTGAACAATGGATTCCATACATACAATCCGTGAAATGTCAATAGCGACTTGTTCTCTATCCCCCTCATTTTCCTTAGTCAATTGGCGGATTTGATTTGCCGTATCACGCTCATGCAAAAACTCAAGCAATTGGTGAACTCTTGAAGCCATATCAGCCGCTTGAGGGATTTCAACCACATCTTTTGAGTCTAAGGATTTGCTTCTGCACAATGATGCCACTTTGTAGGCTTCATCCACTTGCTTTTGAAGTTGCGTGAAATAATCCGCCTGTTCAGCAGACATAGCGTTTTCATCCATATTGGTCGGTGTATGCTCGCCACATTTAATCCTTGCTTTGATTATTGACCCTATATCCTTTTTGTTGAAGTATTTTTTGGACTTTCTTAATTTGATTACCCTGCAATTCAATGTTGTTGTCCTTTACTGTTCCACCTGTTGCACATTTTGATTTTAGCATTTTTGCTAATTTCTTAACATCAATTTTAGCGTCTTTAACGCCATAAACGATAGTTACATATTTTCCAAACGAGCGTTTCTCGGTATTTATTTTCAAAGTCGTTTCGGAAACGGCTATTTCTTCACACACGCATATTTCGGATGGCAAACCACAGGTTGAACAAACACTCAATGTAATATCTCCTTAATTATTGAAGCCTCAAAGTGGGCGATAATCCGATAGATTTCTGCATTCATCCTCATCAGCCACCGTAAATCTGTAATAGATTGGCAACGGGGTTTGAGGATAATAGTCAACCCGCCCTTTCTTCAAAACAATGACTTGGAACTTGCCTTTAGGTTGGAAATACTTTTTTGGATTTGCCTTGCTTGTCGGCATTAACGATATGGGTTCTAATCCCATGCTATCATCAACACCCCATTGGTAATTTTCATCAAAAGTCAAATCATAACGGCCAAAGAGATTTTCCAATTCCGATATTTCAACATCAGCAGGATTTGACCCGCGACCTGTGGCGACTAAATCAAGGTTGATACGAGGGTCTGTTTGGAATGATGTTACAAGGGCTTGATTGTTTAGTTTAGGTGTTTCCAATTTTTCCTTCAATAATTCAAATATCTGTTGAGCGTGGCATTCGCCCACTTGAAGCGTGTCAAGGGTTGAACGGAAATTGTCAAAATCAACCTGCCACCATATGTCGGCATAATCCTTGTCCAATTTTTCGTCTTGAACGCTATCAACCTCATGGGGTGCAGTTTCATTACGCCCAAGAGTCCTACCTGTAAAGCCCGACATAGTTCCATAAACAACGAGCCTATGGCGATAAACAGGTATAAAATTGGCAACCCATTTGCGCCCAACCTTTGAGATGATTGGTTTCCCATCGTGGTTGACTTTTCTCATTGAACGAACTGTTGTATTGAGATTTTTTGCGGCTCTCGTTGCTGAAACCCCTTTGGACATTTCATGCAAAAAGGGTATTTTTTTGGCGGTGGGAGGCTTCAAAATAACGACTTGGTTGAGGTTTCCCTTCTTTTTCCACTTGATGCCTCGCAAAGCCAAATAACGATAAACAGACCGCCTATCCGTTTTCACGAACTTTGCGGCTTTATCAACACCCCATCCCATTTTTTCCATGAGCATAAGTGCTTGTTCAACTCTCGCTACAACATCAGCAGGTTGTAATCGCACCATTATTCCTCACACTCCGAATACAACGACCTTACCGCCTTGTTCTTTGATTCTGTGTTCACACATTTGAATATACCGCTTTACATTATCTATTCCGATGGAATAATGACCCAATTTATCTGCCGCCAAGACGGTTGTTCCCGAACCTACAAACGGGTCAAGAATCATCGCATTAGGTGGAGCGACGGCTTGAATCAATGCCGTAGGTAATTCAAGAGGGAACGGTGCAGGGTGTTTTTTTCTTAATTCTCTTTTGAAGTCAAGAATTGTAGGCAAGGTGATTTTGTTTTTTATGACGGTCTTTGGATTTTTTACAAGCCAATAAATATCCTCATGTATCGGTGTGAACATATGCACATTTTGTTGGTGTGATGTTTTACGATTCCATATGAGTCGTTGCTTAACATTCCAATTAGTTTGGTTTATGAAATCTGTGGGCGAAACAAAAACATGAGTCTTTTTGACCAATTTACCCTCTTTGTTCTTAACAGTTATTTTTGTTCTGTCCTTATGATTGAAGAAAAGCGAACCTGTGGGTTTAACAATCCGATGCAATTCGTCAAGCACTTGAACCATCCACGACTGATATTCATTTTCATCAATGAAGTCGTAATTTTCATCCCCATAGATATGCCCTTTCAAGTCCGTTCCCATTGCACCCTGTTTATATCCTATATTGTATGGTGGTGAAGTGATTACACAGTCAACAGAATCATCACCTATTTTTTTGAGAGCGTCTAAGACCTCCGCACAGATGAGCATGGATAGAGGTTGCATGATTATTCCAACGGGTGTTCTATGTTTTTATCTCCGAGTGTCCAACGCAAGGTTTTGATTACGCCCTCCAATGCTTTGAAATTACGGGCATGATATACCCATTGCTTACTTTTAGGAACGGATGATGTTATAGCACTTTTATGTTGATTCAATTTTCGTTCAGCCCTATCAAGCATATCCTCTATTTCATCCCAATTACGACTATATGTGAACTCAACATCATCCTTATTTTGTATTGTCAATCTAAATCCCCCGCATCACCAAAATGGCGTTCTAATTCTTCAAGTAATTCATCCGAAATCTCATCCGAAACCTCAATTGTTGGCTTAACCTTTGGCGGTTCTTCATTCAATTTAACTGTTCCTATATCCTTGTTATCCTTTTTCTTAACATAATGTGCTTCTGTGGGGGCTTCGTCTTTGCAGACAACCCAAGCATCACCTATTTGCTGAACAAACTTTTTGTCCCGTAGGGCGATTAAGCAATTTTCAAGAGTGGATATTTTGACTTTGACAACCTGTGACAAGGTTTGCACATCAGCCGCACCAAGAACCTTAATTTCACGATATACCGTTTGTAGCATTGGCGAAAGGTCAAGACCCAAATCGTGAATATCAAAGTGTTGAGTAAGCGTTCTCAACGACTCCAACATGAGATTGTATGCTTCGTGAATATCCTCATTTTTAACCTCACTATGCCCATTTATTCGGGAAAATGCCCTGCACAAATTGACAAACTCCGCCCATTTTCTATTGTCGGGCATACCGCGAGCATGGAATATCTCTTGGAACTCCGACTTAGCCTTCAAAGAATCATAAACAGATTTAATCAACCCATATGAATCCATGAGGGGGATATGCTGATGGCTCATATAACGGAGATATTCTTTGAAGAAACATTGCCACATAACCAATTCATCGTTTGCCTGTTTGTTTTGAGTGCCTTCATCCATGTTGCGAACAATAATTTCTTCAACGGCAGATGTTTTGCTATCGGGGTTTAATTTTAATTGAGTAAATATGAGGGTCAACCTTGAAACGATTTGAGGGGTGTATCTCCCAAATGCCTCCATCATTTCAGTCTTAGAATCACCATCCTCAAAGTGATGAGGGGGGTTTCCAAGCATCAAAATGTTCAAACAGGTGGGTTTGCTAATATCCAATTTACCTTTTGTTAATTTGACATATCCATTTGCCATAGCCCCCAACAATTCTCCAAAAACAGTGTCTTTCCATAACTGAAACTCGGATATAGCAATTCGCTCATGGTTCATTTTGGGCAATAAACCCACATCAACACTTGACAAATCATCCGATGACATAGCCCCAAACATTCCGGGTATAGTTGTCATTTGACCCGACGAAGCGACTCCGCAGGGTACGAGGGGTTGAATTACCTTTTCAACAAGAGTGTCTTTACCTTCACCATGAGAGGTGATAATGCCAAGGTGAATCATTTCGTGCTTGTACATTGGATTAAGTGAGAATAACATGATTGCCTTTTTGATGTAATCGGGAGCAAAGAACTTTTTCCATAGCGTTCCGCACATCAAATCAAGAGGATTCAAATTGGCCTTTTCACATTTGTTTAGGAATGTTTTAATCTGCCGTTCAGTCAATTTGGAGTGTTTATTGTTGGAGTCTAATTCAAGAGTATCAACAATAAACAAACGCTTAGACTTGTAATTTCGGAATTGCCCCGTAATCAAAATCCTGTTTCCTTCTCGTTGACTTGTCGTTATTGCCATAAGTGCGGTTTTGATAGATTCCTTGTCATTGAGGCCACCATCTAAGGTGTTTTCGGGTGCATTATGAATCGCACAGGGAATCGTATGTTTCCCATCCGAAAGAAGGAACTCAATTATTACTGCATCTCCCGAAACCTCTTCTTGAGGGTTGGTTTTTCCTTTGCCCTTCGTTTCTTTCTTGATGGACATTGGACTGATGTTGACTTTGATAACAAAACCCGAACCTTCACATTCATCTGCGGTGATTGTTGAGAGGAACGCTTCTTCAAGACTCGTAATAGAACCCTCAAAACTGTCAACTTGATTAGACACCCAATCCGTCAAGCGTTTGGGAATCTTTACCTCCATATAACCACCTCATAAGACAACCACTATATGTGCATTCCGAAGTATGAGATAATGACATGGTATCAACTCATTAGAACCCTTTAGAAGAACCTTACAAGGTGTTTTTAAGAAAAAGAAATGCTACGCAAGTCAAAGGACAACCGTTTTGGTTAAACCGATTCTTGGCGCGCAACATTCTTATCCTTAATGACACCCACCGAGAGGGAGTGATAGGGCTATGAACAAAGGCGAGAATGTTCACGGACAATCCTATGCGAAACGCAACAGGTGTGCCAAAGCCCCACCACCCCCAAAGGGAGGTTTTATGATTAGGATATTTGGATGCTCAAAAGCGTTTGACAAATCACTTGTCTGCTTGGGGTTCTCCCCATTGGTCGTCGGGAACGGTTGGAACATCAACAGTTTCACCATTGTTAATTACTTCAATGGTAAGTTTGTTGTATTGATTGCCATTCTTGGACATTTTCTTATGGCGCACGAAGCAAACCTCAAGGGGGAAATCAAGACCATTTTCAGCCGAAGAATCAATGGTTCTCTTCAATTGCTCTTGTTCATAGGTGTTGGAAACCCACCAAGTAAAGCGGCGACCATCATCAAGACGGGCAATTTCAACTGCGGTGGATGGGCCAAATCCTTTTTGAGAAGGAATATCGTAGTTAGGTGTGCGAACAATCGCAAAGCCTTGGTAAAGTGTACCCTGTTCTGCTACGAAGCGGTCTGTGACCACATAGCGTTTTGGGGTATCTGCGACTTGAGCCTCAAGTCGGTTGATGAAGGCATCGGCTTCATCGGTTAAAGGTACAGGCGTGTTATCAATCTCGTTCTCGTTTGGCATTCTTTACATCTCCATATGTCTTTGCGACAATATCCCTGTGGGACAACAAGTATATGAAGAAGTCGGTTGGTGAACATATATGGTTCAATTCATATAGTGTAGCGGATTAGGCGAAGGTATGCCCATCAACCCGCTTGACGACAATACAATTCTGCAAGCCAACTCTTTGATAGCATTTGCCGAAAAGTGTGTGACCGATGCCCCCGAAAGGTTGAGTGATTCCATTCACGACATAATCAACACTCTCACAGCATACATACATAGTGATGATGATGAATGGCCTCAATATAGAGTGAATGTTCCGTTTGATTATGTTTATTCCGAGTTTGCATCACGGTTGAAACTTTGGAGATACAACAAAGTAGTATCATTTCAAAATGATGATGCACCTAAATTGTCTATGGCTGAACGCGCTACCGCTACGCTTAATGATGGAGGCTACAACTCATATGTCATAGAGAACAACATAGGAATCCATGTGGCTGAAAACGGCAAAGAAGCCGTGGCATATTTGGATAATCACTTTCTCGGACACCCTTATTCAGCCATACTAGGGGGGGATGGGTCGGTTGTTTTTACGATTTTAGATACCACCCATTATCCATCAAACAAATATAGTAGCACCGAATATGGTACAATGATGCTAAGTGTGGAGCAACTTCAAAATCGTATTGTTGAGTTTTCTGCGGAAAATGAAACCTATGCAGGACAATTGAGCCACTTGGTCAAAGGTGAATGATATGGATAAGGCCGATATGATAGAAACAATTACTACCATGTCTATGTTTGATAAAGAAGACATAGAGGATATGAGCGAAGAAGAATTGCAGATATTGTATGATAGCCTTGAGATTGATGATTGGCAAAAAGAAATGCAAAGAGAGCATGAAAATGTAATGTATAATGCCGACGAAGAAGACGGTTTTGGAGGTTCGGGGTTCGGTGGCGGAGGTTTTGGCGTAACGACTCCATCCCCTGTTAATGCACCTGCGCCCCCTGCTAATGCACCTGTTAATGCACCAGTACCTTCACCCTCAAATCCTACTGCTACTAATACTACGCAAGCAAACCCATACGGAGATAAGAAAACTGTTCCCGCCAAACCAATCACTATTTTACCTGTTGATTTTTTGAAAGCAGTACAAGAAGCGGCCAACGACTTACCTCAAGAATTACGCAGTTTAGGCATCATAGGTGCAACACTTACCAAGTTTGAAGGGATTGAACCTTGTCCACCTTGCCACACATATTACCCCCCTAAAGGAGATGATGAAAATGATACAGGATTATGTGTTTATCAATGTGCTGATGATGAAGTCTGTGCAGGGGGCGAATGTGTTCCGCCCGAAAAGCGCGACCCACCATGTAAAGCAACCATGAGATTCGGAATTGGCGGTGCTGATGATAGAATGTGTCGTGTTGAGGCATTCAATGTAGTGTTCGCTAATGAAACATCGGATGATGGATTTTCATGGGGGATTGAGGGGCAATCGGGAACGCAATACAGTTATGTTGTTCTTGATAGAAGCCAACCAACCAATGTCGGCTTAACACCGATTCCAACGGCAAGCGAGGATAGTTCCAACCTTATCACTCAAAATTATACCGCAGGTTCGGCTCAACCAAAGCCAAGAATGTTCCAAGGCAATTTATCAAAGGGTATCGCATATAGGATTCCCAATGTTTCGGCTGAAAGTGAACCCGTAAAAGTCTTGGTAACGGATTCTGCTACGAATATGACGAAACCTGCAAACTTTACATTTTACACAGATAGTGCGGATAATCTATACCTTGAATGCACCGACCTCCAAGCGGGTCAAACATATGATGGTGCTTTTATCGTGCAAATACAGTATAAGAACCTCCATGCACCCAATAGTACCAACGACAAATCCAACCTATATGCGGAAAAAATGACTTTCAACGATTTGAAGGCTAAGGCTCAAGCGAACTCTCAATTTTTGCCTTCAATGCCTCCATTGGATGCTGATGCTCAAAAATCAGCCGACTATATCCTCCAACAAAAAGGATATTCAATGGATAGCCCTATTGGAGAAGTCGTTGAGGATGCTGATTCTTGGCTAAACGCTTTCGTGTGCAAAGGCATACCTAAAATGACAGGTGAGGCTTTACCTGCTGAAATGTATGTCAACACCAATGCGGGTGCTTGCAGACATAGAGCGTTTTTGGCATTTTTGATGTTTAACCGACTTGGATTGCCTACAAGGTTTTGCACTTCGTCTTGCCACGCATGGCCCGAAATATATGATTTCACATCAAGAGTGTGGGTTCAAATTGATTTGAATGGGTGTGGCGACGACGACCCCGAACCTTGTGGTGCTTGCACACGCCCCAACCCTAAGTATGGGGTTTTGCCCGATGAACCCGAATGTTTGCCTGTTGAATGTCCCGAAAATTATTATTGCGACCCTCAACATGGAAAGTGTGTTCCCGACTGTTATGCTCTTTACCCCGATGGCAACCATCATTACAACCCAAGAACCGATAGATGTGAAGAATGTACGGATGGGAAATCGTGGAATCCTATTCTTGAAATGTGTGAGTGCGCTGAATGCCCCGATGGATATAGTATGAATGAAAACGGCAGATGCGTTAAAATAAATGAGGATGGCACAGAAGAAAAAAGTGAAACTGCTCCACTTGGAATATACACCGAGATAGAAACAGGTCTATGTTTGCCAATTCCCGACTGTGATAAAGAACGCGCAGGAACGATTTTCAATCCAATTACGGGACAATGTGAATGTCCAATCGGTGTAAATCCTCTTGATAATGAAGCACCCTTGATTGCATACAAATGGGATGATGTGAGAGGTATGTGTATGCCCGATGTTCAAAAAATGTGTCCCGAAGGTCAATGGTGGGATGAACTCGTTGGGCGTTGCAGACCGATTCCCGAAAATCCAATCAACAGAATCCCATTACCAAGCCCCGACAATCCCGAAGTCCTTGAGGATGTTATTGTTGAGGATGGTAAAGTCCGAGAAGCATTAACAGGATTCTTAAATCCAAAGACAGGTGAAATCATTGACAAAACGGAAATGAAGCGAGCAGGTCAAACAGAAGAAAGCATAGCAAAGCAAGGATATACTGTCAAATGGGAAACCTTGCGTGTTGCTAAGAATGGAAAGCCGACAATCAATATCAGCGAAACCCTTCAAGGTATCAGCCAATGGGTGCAACAACACGATTTAGACCCTAAGACTGTTGAGGTGCTTACGGGATGGTCACGAAGCAATGCAACGAACCGTTTGATTTACAAGCAAATTGACGACTCATATGATTTTGACAAGTGGGTTCAAGGGTGGGAAAAGGCTTTGAGCCAATCATTCCCTAATGGCCGATTTACAGTGCTGAAAAGTCCAAGTAAAATGGAAATTGTTGATTCCATGGCAAACAGGTAAGCATTCAAATAGTCGTATCACCAAAAAAAGGATATGGATGATTGGCTACAAGAGTGGAATAAGTTTGATGAATCCGCCATTGAGGAAATAAAATCTCATAATGACGACACTCATTTAGAGCGAGAATGGATGTCATATGTGTATGAAAAGAATGGCCGATACTACATTGGTCGTGCATCTCAAGGTGAAGAGAGCAAAATTGAAATCATTCCTGCTGAAAAAACCGCAGTTGACACCTTAACAAAAGGATTGACCAAGAATCAAAGAAAGTGGACAATTCACGGACACCCTTTGAAAGACGGCAAAATATACAATGGCCGACAATACTTTTCTTCAACTGATTTAATTGATGAGTTTCTTGAAGTCCGTGATAGCGATAAAAACGGTGGGCGTTCACGAATTGTTCAGTATGTTGTTTATCCTCATCAACAGAATGAAGGAAATGAGAATGTTATCCATAATCGGGTTCGTATTCTTGTTTTCCCCGATTCAAGAACCATTGTCAACGCTATGAAACAATCCAACCCCCATGCAGACCCTTATGCCATAAGCAAAGAAACGGGTCAAAACAAGGTAGGTAATGATGGAAATACCGAAATGAATGACCTCAAAATAGATTGGTTCAAGTTTCAAGAAGCATTAGGTCAAACAGGTCATATGGGAATTATTGATATTGAAGGCTCGTCAAAAAGAATGAGCGCAGAATCAATGCCTATGGGCAACAAGAACATCAAGAAACTTGGAATTGGCGTGGTAATTGTAGGCGCATTGATGTATTATTTCAATCGCAAGTGAATATAGCATCCACTAATTTTTCTAATTCTTCACGGTTGTTGTTTTTCAAGACATAATGAAACATCCCATCATCCATAGAGTCAAGAGAAGTTTCGGATTCTTCTTTTCTGTTATCCCAATGGCTTTCCCAATCAGCACCATATGTGCCTTTCAATCGTTTTTTCTGTTCATCCTCCGTGATGTGAAGGCGAATAATAGTCCAATCCCTTGAAATCATGCTATTCAATTCATTTGGAAAGCGTACATCATCACATATGGGGATTTTATTTTCTGCAATCAAAGAATCCGCCTTAGCATGAAGTAAATCCACCCACACATTCGGATTGATTGTCCGAAATCGTTGCCCGATTTGTTGTAGCAATGGTCTATCCTTAACCCCTTTAGGCATCAAAAAATAATTTCTTGCCACCTCCTTAACGGGGTCGCCTAAAGACACACGCTCAAAAGAGGGTTCTTTGCTTTGAATCAATTTCAATAGTGTGCTTTTACCCGAACACATTTTTCCGCTAATCGCTATTGGTCGCATTCGCACCCTCTCCACTTTCGGCTTGATACATCAATACATAATCGTGCCGTTCAACCGACACTTTTCGGAAAAACTTAGAGGTGTGCCAAGTCCACGGCTTATCCCTGTATCTGTCTTTTAATTTATACAGATATGGTTCACTATCCTCCATGACTTCAACTAATTTATTATGTGATATGCGGGTGGCTATCCTCATGGATGTCAAGTCCACTTTTTGATGTTTCAATTTCATGCGGAGCATATCAGCACTCATCCAATCATTGCATTCCGACAAAGCCTTGCATATAGACCAAAAATATCTGTCCATTCGGACATTCAACGAGCATTTTTGAGAACAAAATTGGTGTCGTTCATTATATCGGCCTTTTAAGGTTTCATATTCTTTCAAACAATATGAGCAGGTCAAGGTTATGGTTGCTCTTTTCGTTTGGGCTTTACCCATACAATTTTTGTCGCAATACATTTTTTTGGTTGCGTTGTTTATGGATGCAGATTCGGTCAAAGGTTTTTTACAGAATCCGCAACAAGCAGTTTTCTCAACTTTGACAGACTCGGCCATATTACTTGGTAATGACACCGAGGCTATATAGTATTCAATGAATGGACAAAGGTAAGCAATCCCTCCGTATCATCGTGTTTCAAACAAGGATTACCCCTTGAAGTGGTGGAAAAATTAGTTATCCTTGCGAATCTCCATTTGTCAACCTTTTCCCCCATCAGTCGCATTGCGTAAATCACTTCAACACCTTTATCCTCAAGGAGTTGTAAATATCGTTCATATTGTTGTTTATTTTTCGCACTCAAGTAAAACGGCCATTTGGATATTGATTTGACTTCAAACAAGACGGCTTTTGGTGAAATAACATTGTCGCTTGACTTGAACATGATTACATCAATTCCATATGAATGTGTTCCTCGTTGCCCAAACCATTCAGTTCCCAATTCTTCTGTAAGAACTTTGACCAATTCATTTTCAAAGCGACTTCTTGCATTATGGAATCCCATAAACTCATATGGTGCTTTTCCTATTTAGGGGGAGGTGTTTTCCATATGGGTTGAAACCTTTTCTCCAATATCCATAGCCTCTCGTATGTATGGTGGTATCAAGCGAGATATTTTTCTTGTCCGATACCAATGTGGGAAATGTGCATCAATAACATATACATGACCCCAATCATCCTTTGACCTCATGGCTCGGCCATACATTTGCAGTAGCATTCGGACTGTGTATGTTTGATACCACACTTCACTTTCTTTCATTCGCAAACGGACTTTCGTATCAGCAAGAGATAAGAAGGGTAATTTAACGATGATAACGAAATGAATGTTTTCATTGTCATATCCTTGATTCGCATAAGTGGAAACGAGAACTCCATTACCCGAAGGTTTAGTGAATCCCGATAACACTTCTTCTCGCTCTTTAGGATTTTTCGTATGTTGAACGATTCGGGTTGCCATTTCGGGGTGATTATCCATTAAAGAATTGACAAGCAATGATTCTATCGTATCTGTATATGGTAGTATCAGCCCCTTATGTTTGGGATAATTTTCTGCTATTTTGGCGATAGCGTCTGCGGCCTTGTCAATGTCTTTTGGTCGCACACCATTGAACTTCTTATCAAACACCATAAGACCTCCCTTAACTCCTGTGAGCAGGGGTCTTGACTTTGAGGGGAATGATGAATTGGACACCCTAATTATTGCGGTGCGATTCTTTTTCAAACCTAATTCTTCTATGAATACATCGGGTGATATGATTGTTCCCGACATGAATATCCTTTGTTGCCCCAATTCTAAGAACAATTCTTTGGCTTGTTCTGCTATGGATAACGGTTCAAAGCGAATGACATTTCTCATTTCATCGTCGTCAAACTGATAAACCCACTTTTTCCAATTGCGTTGTAATTCACCCATGAGTAAAAGGCATCGGGTGTGGAAATCCTTCACATCACCCAATTCTTCTTTTTTGTAGTCGTTGGCCTTGATTTTGCTTTCAATTTTCCCGACTATTTTTCTCAAATAGAGCAGAAATTGAATGATGTCTTTATGGCGTTTTTCCATATGAGTGTCGGGCTTCATAGACCTTATTTTGGGGAATGCCCACTCTTCTTTTGTTTTCTTGATAACCTCTTTGCTTGCTTTTGGGCCAACGAGCAAACGAACCAACCTTCGCATTGACAATCTCAAATCGTAAAAGGACTCCAATTGATTTACAAGTGTGTGCGCTTCATCAACAATAAGCAATGGTCGTGTAGGTAAAGCAGGTCGCCCATATAGGTGCATTGCAGTAAGGAATGTCGTATTTCCCACGAACCACCGATTCTTCAAGGATTCTGCATAAGCATCATAATATCCACATTGGCTTTCAATTTTTTCACCATTCAATATAGATTCTAATTGTTCTTGGTTGAATGCGTGTTCGCATTTGTAATCGTCAACCATTCGGCAGGGTGCAACAGAAGCATTTGCTTTAGGAGCGCAACCTTCGGCTTTCAATTCTTCTTCGCTCAATATACAATCATAATTGGTTCGCCCCATAGCGGAGGACATAAATGGGTGGTCACGAAGGTACTGTTCTTGTAATCCTTTCAAGGGAGTTGATATGTATGCTGATGAATCAAAAATGAGGGGCAACGAATAGGCTATCATTGATTTCCCCGAACCTGTTGGCAATTCAACAATGATGTTTTCATAACCTTCTTTGAGGTATTCGGAAATAAGGGGGATGAGGTGTTGTTGCTCGGCTCGGACACTATCATATGGCCCACCATTTTTGATAATTCCTTCATATGAATCCCAATTTTCAACCTCTAAAGCAGTATCAACCCATTCGCTTTTATGGGCAAGGTTCAAGGTCAATTTAGCAGGTAATTTATGCTTTTTCAAAGGTTTTCCACCATTACCCCCTTTCGGTATGTGATGGATTTGTTTGCTCTCTAAATCGGATTCATAATCGGCTTCGGTTTTAGGCGCATCAAACTCTTTGATTTCCCCATCCACCTCAAGAATCAAACGATTGCGGGTGCAAAAAGCCATAAGGCGTGGCATAAGAGGTGAACCCCCTCTATATCTGCCTCTCCAATCCTTGCCTTTCCACCTTAAACGAAATGTGGCTTTAATGGTGTCTTTGTAAGGGAATGTGTTTCCACTTACTCGTATATCGTGAACCGCCATCAACAAACGGTCATTGACGCTCCCATATTATCCTTCTGTTTCAACTGATGTGTTTTCACGGTCTTTTGAGTCCTTCTGTTCTAATTTTAGATATGATTCCCAACGAATCACTTTATCGTTTTCGGGGGCTTTGTCGGACATATAGGCGTAATAATCTATGATGTCTTGAACAAAAGCCATGCCTTCATCATCACAGACTTCGCATTTGAGTTTTCTATTGATATTGGAGGCTTCGTCTTTGTATTCAATCCACCCCTCTCCGATGCAACGAGGGCATTGCACTTTGCATATTGACATCACTATAAATTAGATTTTCAACTATTTTATTCTGCTTGTTCTTGAGGTAAGCATTCAAATAGTCAATCCGCAAAGTGATATTAGGTTCTCCCATGTCAATTATAACATCATTCGTCAATGTTATCGCAGGTGCAAGCGTTTTGCTTGGAGGCAAAGCATTCATGGATGAACAGATAGGTACTGAAGGGCCAACTCTTAGAAAAGCCATTGGCGCACCACTTCTCGGTATTGGCGCATTAGGAATTGCCATTTCATATGTTCGCAACAAGCGAGTCCGAGAGGATAAGAAAGCGGAAAGCGACTATTATGAAGCGGAATTGTATGAGGGTGAAAGTGTAAGGCTTGAAAAAAGGAACACTGATTCATATTTCACTGACGACCAACCTGAATATCCTACTGGCAACTGGGTAGTTGAAGGAGAAAATATCTATCTTATCACGACCTACCGACCTCACCCTGTTGGTTCTAACGGTGCTATGGATAAATTAGAACCCAAGCGTGTCGTAATTAACGCTCGCGGAGAAGGACTAACTGAAGAACTCGCCTACGAAGATTACAGCAATAAAGCAAGGAAAATGTTGTCCACTCGCAAAGAGAGTAAGGCAGAAGGTGAATTGGAATATGAGGGTGAAGGTTGGACTGAAAAAATCGGTGCAGGGCGAAAAGCATACTGCGGAACTTGTGAAAGGCTGATTCAGCAATCAACGAGAATATATGTGAATGATTCTAATGGTGATATTGAATGTGCCGATTGTTATGAATATCAACAAGAGGCTGATGCAGAAACATTCTGTGCTGATAAGAACTGCGGTTGCGGTCAAGACCCCTGCAAGACTTATGGGGCTGAAACATTTGAGGCCATCATGTCAACAGATAAGACTTTCACAGGCACAACTGTATCGGGTCATAAGGTTGAATGGGATGATGGGGGTTTCTATATGGAGTTCGCAGAACCTATTGACGGATTTACATATGTGGGAGGGGATTGGTACGGTGGCGATAATGAATCGCCCGATGTGTTTGATTTGCTCGTTCAAACCCCTCAAGGTCATCGTGATTTTTATTTGAGGCTTGACAATGTGGAGTCTTATGGTGTTGACACATCATACATGGATTTGACCGATATGCACGATGAGGGAGATTCCGAAAATGTAAGCCCACAAGTCCGTGAAGCCGTGAAAGAAGGCTTGAATTGGATGCTTGGCGA